>JACCDR012330927.1_pt1 | contig 21456 bp, 14 predicted proteins | sample 7446431 | NCBI WGS metagenome assembly JACCDR01 (sample SAMN15323443, study PRJNA562643) | freshwater metagenome | isolation source: river surface water | place: USA:Blue River Watershed | collected 2017-08-17 | reverse complement strand
CGCCAGTTGGTCCAGTCATACCATTAGCACCAGTTGGACCGGTATAACCAGTTGGTCCAGTCATACCATTAGCACCAGTTGGTCCAGTCATACCATTCGCACCAGTAGGACCGGTATAACCAGTATAACCAGTCGGTCCAGTCATACCATTAGCACCAGTTGGACCGGTATAACCAGTATAACCAGTTGGTCCAGTCATACCATTAGCACCAGTAGGACCGGTATAACCAGTATAACCAGTTGGTCCAGTCATACCATTAGCACCAGTGGGACCGGTATAACCAGTTGGTCCAGTCATACCAGTCATACCAGTATCACCTGTTGGTCCAGTCATACCAGTATCACCTGTTGGTCCAATCATACCAATATCACCTGTTGGTCCAGTCATACCAGTATCACCTGTTGGTCCAGTCATACCAGTATCACCTGTTGGTCCAGTCATACCAGTATCACCTGTTGGTCCAATCATACCAGTATCACCGGTTGGTCCAGTTATACCAGTATAACCAGTTGGTCCAGTCATACCTGTATAACCTGTTGGTCCAGTCATACCAGTATCACCAGTTGGTCCAGTCATACCTGTATATCCAGTTCCTCCTGTACCGCTACCACTTTGACTTATTTTTAAAATAACATTCTGACCAGATCCCTGGATGGGTATATATGATATTTGACCAGTATCAATATCTTGCCCAAATATAACTATATTTGATGACATTATTATTAAATAGAATTAAATCTTTTATATAAATATAAACGGAATTATAATTCCAACCAAATTAAATAATCTGATACACTAAATGGCGGGTTGCACAATTAACCACTTCCATATAATGAACATGAAATACCACTAATATTATCTCCACTAAGATTTGTTATTTTCAAATATTTAAACGGTGATAATTCAAGTATAGCAGATGCATATCGCTTCGATGCGGTTGTATTTGTAACTGGAATCAATAATCCAATGTAATCATAATTACCTGTATTTTCATCTGTTGCATCTGCAGATGCAACAATTTGTAAAGTATTATTTAAAGCATGAGATACATCATTATATGATATAACTGCTTTTTTATATGATGATACATTTAAAGCAGTTGAGCTAGAACCTGCAAGTAAATTACCATTATGAACATTATTATGTGAACCATAACGTGGTGGTGTTATGATAATTTCAAGATTATCAATAATAGTTTGAAGCTTTGTATTAACTGCAGTATCTTCCACCTGTAATTTAGTTCCAACAGAAGTTAATTTTGCATCAATACTTGATAAACTTGAATTTGCACCAGTATCTTTAACACTAACTTCACCGCTTGTTTCAATTGAAACAGGATAATTTTTTTTATTAGCATAATTTTGACCATAAATTAAAATATTTGATGTTTCATTGTTTAATTTAACGCTACCAGAAAAATCAGCATTTACATTTAAATTACCAATTAATTGCCCTTTATCATCTTTTCCTTTATTACTAGCAGTAATTTTAATAGGTGTCTTATTATCTTTTTCATACGTACCAATAATCTGAACACCTTGATCTAATTTTGATTGAATACTTGTTAATTGATCATAAATATCTTTATTTGACATTATTATACTAATATAAAAAAATATTTATTTATCTAATAATGTTAATTAATAAAAAGCACTATAATGTTAATGAAAATGATTTTACCTCATATAAACACCATGATTTCTCTGAATTAAAGCCGATTAATGATTTATCTGTATGTGAAATAATAGTTGGTTTATTATCAGATTTAGCAGAAATTGATGATTTTACCTTTACTTACAATGGAAACAAATATGGTGATTTTATTATAAAAAATGTCAGAAATTTTAAGGAAACAGCAAAATATAACATTTCATATAATATAAATATAAATAGTACTATTATATTATCGCCAGATAAAATAAATGGTGAGTATTATGAATACTTTGTTCCAAATATTAATCATTATCTTTATATTAATAGTATAATACACGATAATTTTATTAACCATTTTAAATATTATATTAATGTTCCATTAAATATTCTTAATTATGATAATTTAATTTGTTTGGTGATGATTGTTAAGAATGCTGGTGATACTATTATAAATATGTTAACTGAAAATTTACCAGTTTTTGATAGATATGTTATAATTGATACTGGTTCAACTGATAATACAATCGAGAATATGAAGAATGTATTAAAAAATAAAAAAGGAACTATTTATAGTGAGCCATTTATTAATTTCCGCGAAAGTAGAAATCGTTCATTAGAATTAGCAAAACATTATTGTAAATTTAATCTTATTCTTGATGATACTTATATAGTAAGAGGCAATTTGCGTGGATTTCTTGAAAGTGTTCGGTCTGATCAATTTAGCGATAGTTTTAGTATATATATACAAAGTGATGATATATTATATTGTTCAAATCGTATAACCAAATCAGAAACTGATTTACGTTATATATATAAGATACATGAAGTTATATCGAATGAAAATAATGTAAATGTTATGATACCATATGAAATATGTTATATTGATGATATTAAAAATCCATATATGGAAAAAAGAACACTTGCGAGAAAAAAATTAGACATAAAATTATTAAATGAAATGGTAGAAGAAGACCCAGAAAATCCACGACATTTTTATTATTTAGCACAAACATATAAAATATTAGGAGATTATGAAAAAACAGAAGAATATTTATTAAAAAGAATTAATCATAAGAATAAAGGTTTTATGAGTGAACTAATTGATGCGTGTTTTGAATTAGCTAGATTATATAATTTTAATTTAAATAAACCGTGGGAAGAATGCTTGAAATATTATAATATGTCATATGAATTAGATAAAGGACGCCCAGATAGTTTATATTTCATTGGCATGTATTATTATATTAATAATGATTATATGAAAGCATTTGAATATTTCAAACAAGCTTTTAATATAGGTTTCCCAATTGAAAAGCAATATAGCTTAAAACCAACAATATCCTATTTACATTTACCAAAAGTATTAATTCCTTTATGTTTTAATTTTAAAGATTTTGATTTGGGAATAAGGGCTTGTGACTTATATGCTAAAAATAACCCACCTGATAAAACTATTAATGATTGGTATACTATTATGCAACAAATGAAAATTCTCCCTAAACTTCAGCCTCCGGTGATATTTGACAGAAAAGTCATTTGTTTCATTGCGGATGGGGGTTATGGCGAATGGAATGGTAATAGCATTGATAGTGGGATAGGTGGTTCTGAAAAATATATAATAATGATGGCTAAATATATGAGAAAACATTTTGATGGGATAATATTAGTTTTTTGTAATACTAGTACTATGGTTGAATGTGATGGAGTAAAATATATTCCAATAAGTAATATATATTTATCTCTCACAACTCATTATATTGATTATTGTATTATAAGCCGTTATTCACATTTTATTCCATTGGCAACAAATAGTTATGCTGATAAGATATATGTTGTCGCACATGATGTATTATTATCAGGTGATGTTATTATTGATTCTTCAAAATTAAAAAATATTATTTGTTTGACAGAATGGCATAAAGAATATTTTCTTGAAAAACATCCAAGTTTGAAAGAAAAAACGATTGTTATAGGGAATGGGATAGAAACATTTACAGCCCCAATAACAGAAAAAAAACATTTTAAATTTATATATTCATCAGCGGCAAATAGGGGATTAATAATATTATTACAAATGTGGAATGATATATTAAATATTTGTCCTACTGCAGAATTACATTGTTATTGTGATATTGATAATAAGTATATAAATATAACAGATAAGGATATGATGGACAATATACGTATATTATTACCGATGAAAAATGTATATATGCATGGTTGGGCTAATAGAGAGACATTAGAGAAAGCTTGGAATAGTTCAAGTATTTGGCTCTATCCATGTATATTCAAAGAAACCTTTTGTATAACCGCATTGGAAGCAGCTATATCGAAAACACTAGTTATTACCAATAATCTGGCTGGATTAAATGAAACAGTTGGTAATCGCGGGATAATAATTAATGGGAGTGCGAGAACGGACACATGGAAGAATCAAGTATTAGACGTATTAAGAAATTTAAATAATCATATTAGTAATAATTATATTAATAATAATTATAATTATGCACTGGAAAACACTTGGGAAATCCAAGCAAAGAAAATGTTAAAATTATTTGATATTGATAATAATGATGCTAGAAATACATTCCAGTGGTCGGCGATTCTTATGAATAATTTAAATTCGTGAAAATGATTAATTAAATTTCAACAACTGACATTCTTATATTCATATTATCGCTTATACCACCTATAACAGTAGTAGCATTGTCATTTGATATAGTAAAATAGCAACTAGTTGTGCCAGTGATAAATGCAACTGCCGAAAAATTTAATCCACCATTATAATAATTTTTTTGAGTTCTTGCTTTTAATGTTGGAGTACCATCGTAAATTCTTATTGAATAATCACCACCTGTTGTTGTATATATATATGTGTATAAGGTTACATCAACCATATAAGTTTTTGATGCTGACATACCAGATATTGTACCAGAAGTATTAATAGTAAGCGCATTTACATTATTATATGTTGTTGGTGCACTAGACCAATAAAATTCCGGTCCACTTGCAGTTTGTAAGAAATTCCTTTCGGTTGAAGTTGCATTAAAAGCAGATGATGATGATATTAAACCATACATATTTATATACGCCCAATCTTTCGCTCCAGATGAAGCCCCATAAGTTATTTCCTTTGTACTCGTATTGTATGCTAAGCTTTGTAATCCAGTACTAGTATCATTACGAATTGGGTCTACATAAAAACGTGATGTTCCACCAGTACTAAATCCGACTCCTGTTGCATTTAGTATAATTGTATTATTGTTTTGTCCTGTTTGCCCAGCATAATTACCAATTGCAATACAATCACTCCCCATATTAGTATAACCAGCATAACTACCAATGGCGATACTACCTGTTCCGATATTATTATAACCAGCATTATAGCCCATCGCAATACTATATGTGCCCATATTTGTTTTACCGGCACTATTACCAATAGCAATAGAATATGGTCCCATATTATCATTACCTGCACTATTACCAATTGCAATTGATTCATAACTTTGATTTAATGCACCTGCATTATATCCAATTGCAATAGTATCATATGATTGAGAAGTATAACCGGCATTATTACCAATTGCAATTGCATATACACCTTGTGTATATTTTCCTGCATTTAAACCGATTGCTATTGATGCGATACCTTGATTTGTACCACCAGCCATATTACCAATTGCAACAGAATTTGTACCTTGATTTAAAGTACCTGCATTTGTGCCAACTTTAACTTGTCCACTTGTAAATAATATATTATTACCCCCTAGTTCTAAATTATTATTATTCGTCCATTTTGTTCCATTGTATTGTAAGGTTTGATATTGTGCCAATGCACCAAATGTTACATCAGATAATGCTGATAATTGTGTAACACCTGGTGATGGGGTTGTATTTACCCACTTAGTACCATTATATTCTAAAACTTGTGAAGATGTCGGTGATGATATAGTTACATCACCTAATTGTGATAATTGTGTAACACCAGCTGATAGTGTTGCATTTATCCACTTAGTACCATTATATTGTAAAACTTGCGATGCTGTTAAAGATGATAATGTTACATCTGATATATTGGCTATTGTATTGGGCATATAAGTAACTTCTTTTGTTGTTGTATTATATACTAGTACATTTGATCCTGTACTATTTGCGATAGGTGAAATGGTAAGACTATTATTACTATTATTACTAAGTGTTGATCCGGTTGCATTTATTATAATACTATTATCATTCATATTTGTCATTCCAGCATATGCACCAATTGCAATACTATTATTTCCCATGTTTGTATATCCTGCATTCATACCAATTGCAATACTATTAGTACCCATTGCCTGATAACCGGTGCGATAACCAATCGCAATCGCATTTTTTTTCATATTTGCATAACCGGCAGAATCTCCGACTGCCACACTAGATATACCCTGACTTCCATTACCTGCCATATTACCAACTGCTACCGCATTTACACCCTGTGTAACATAGCCAGCCTGGGGTCCAACCGCAACTGCTCTTGTGCCTTGCCCTATATGCCCTGTATCATTACCCAGTGCAATTGAATATTGTGATTGACTTGAACTACCTGAACCATTGCCTATTGCTATACTGTTTTCTAATTGATTTGTTTGCCCGGCATAAGTACCAATACTTATACTATATGTACCTTGATTATTTTGTCCAGCTGCATAACCAACTGCTACGGCAAAATCCTTTTGCCCAATTGCGCCTGCTTGATTACCAAGTTTAACTGCATTTGCCATTATCATATTATAGATAAAAATTGAAAATTTTTAATACTGCATATTTCATAATAAACTGACCTATTACAAATGTCGTCCGCAAGTATGGCATCCACTAAGAGCCCCTTCGTTGGAGCTCAGAGCGAGAAGGCAGGTCAGTCAGAGCCACCTTCCACTCATCAGATTGAGAAGGGTCCGTCTACCCCCATCTCAATGCGTATCAACCAGACACATAGTGGCATTCCTCTCGGGTCTTCCCCACGACCCCTGCGACCGGCGCCGATCTTCCTGGCAAATCACACCATCGACGCCATCGAGGAGGAGGCATCAGAGTTCCAGGCTGCAGAGCAGCTGTTCCGTGAGCGTGTTCGCACAGAGCGAAAGAAGGACTTCATCCGTTTGCAGAATCCCATCATCTCTGCCATCAGGGAGATTGTCCGCTTCCGCAACTTCGGCGACCCGATCCTCACAAAGCCAGCTCCCATCATTCCCGAGAAGCTCTACCTCGGCGATGCCAGCCACGCGATGGACATCGAGACCCTCAAGGAGCTTGGCATCAGCGCCGTCCTCAACTGTGCATCGAGCGCAGTTCTCACTGACGCAGAGTACTACGATGGGAAGAACTTTGCCTACCACGAGTTCGCTGCTGAGGACAAGGGTGACTACGAGATGGCAGCCCACAACGCAGAGGCACGGGAGTTCTTCGCCCGCTGTATGGAGGAGAAGCGCGCAGTTCTCGTTCACTGTGCTGCAGGCATCAACCGAAGCGCCTTCATCGCCATCTACCTCTACATGGTGGCAACCGGCAAGCCCCTTGTCGAGGCAGTGAGGCACTGCTTCGCCCTGCGCCCCATCATCCTCTGCAATGAGGGCTTCATCGACCAGCTCGTTGAGGTGGCAGAGAAGGAGGGACTGATCTGAAGAGAGCAGAGAGTAGAGAGAAAATAAGAGAGAAAAATGTAAAAAATTGTTTTAATATTAAAATAATTTTTAACAATAAAAAAATTGAATATTTTTTTATAAATAACCATTGATATTATTAATAATGTCAATGGATATTGAAGATATGCATACTAATTCATACAATACGAATCACCTACTTTTGCATAATGACAAGCGTGATGATGCGCAGTGTGAAACTATCTATAATATGATTAAGGAGATGGTTGCTAATATTAAGGCAAACCCATCTATCAATTATAATGATTGGAACAAGCATATGAGAAATATGAAGGTGAAGTACCATATTGCTCCTTCAGTCATTACCCTTAATTATCATTACCGTAAGCTGGTTTATCGTGGGGAAATTGAGCCCTGCATCAAGTTTGAGCAATTTAATGTTCGCAAGGAAGCACGCTTTAACAGTGGTATCAATCAGGTCACTGTAATGTCATCCCCCTATCCAAATGGTCAGGCATTTAGTTGCGAGCATAATTGCTATTTTTGTCCAAATGAACCGGCTCACGAGGGAAATGGATATCAAGCCCAACCTCGTTCCTATCTCTTCAAGGAGCCAGCTGTCCATCGTGGTAATATGAACAAGTTTGATGCCGCCTCACAAATGTGGGACCGTATGACAGTTCTGTCTCTGATGGGTAATTGTATTGTGGACAAGCTCGAGGTAATGGTTTTGGGTGGCACTTGGGGGAGTTATCCAATCGAGTATCGAATTGAGTTTGTGCGTGATTTGTATTATGCAGCTAATACTTTCTATGATGTGGAGAGGCGAGAGCGCTACACGATGGAGGAAGAAATTAATATTAATATGAATGCACGCTCCCGTATCATTGGTCTGACCTTGGAGACTCGTCCAGATCACGTCACAGCTAATGAGATTCTCTTGCTTCGCAAGATGAATTGTACTCGTGTGCAGATAGGTGTTCAGCATACAGATGACCGCATTCTCAAGCACATTAATAGGGGTTGTTATCTGGCTGATACCAAGCGAGCCATCAGGAATCTTTTGAATGTGGGATTGAAGGTGGATGTTCATATTATGTTTGATTTGCCTGGTTCATCTCCTGAGATGGATATGGAGATGATTGCTACGTTGGAGAATGATACTGATTTGCGTTTTGATCAAGCCAAGTTCTACCCTTTCCAGAGCGTTGATTGGACAGTAACCAAGACGTGGGAGGATAGTGGCAAGTACTTGCACTATGATTTTGAGAGTCTGGTTGAAGTTCTAATTTATGCCAAGGAAAAGACCTTCCCGTGGGTTCGCCTGAATCGTGTTATTCGCGACATTCCAAATAATTACATTCTGGCAGGAGTTGACCAACCAAATCTGCGTCAAGTTTTGGAAAAGAAGATGTGTGAAGCAGGGAAGAGTTGCAAGTGTATCAGGTGTCGTGAGCCAGGTAGCAATCGCACAGCACTGGAGAGAATTACGGAAGCAACTATGAAGATCCGTCAGTACGAGGCTTCTGGTGGAATGGAGTATTTCATTTCAATGGAGACACCGGACGAAAAGTATATTTATGGATTCTGTCGTTTGCGTCTTTCTGAGGAAATGGGATATGTTGATAGTATTGAGCCAAAGATTAGAAAGCATCACAATGATAGTATCGAAAAGATTAATCTCTATCCTCATCTTACTGGATTGGCAATGATTCGCGAGCTTCACGTGTATGGAGATATGACTCCTGTTAGTGAGGATGGAATTGCCGTTCAACATCGTGGATTTGGAAAGAAGATGTTGCAACAAGCTGAAATGATTGCAATTGACAATAGATATGTTGGAATGGCAATTATTTCTGGTGTAGGCGCACGACGCTATTATGAGAAGCATGGATATGCTCTAAATAATGATTATATGGTAAAGTTATTCGAATCAAATTATTCTGATTATTCTCAATATATGTGTGACCAGCCATTCAGAAACGGTGAAACCGTTTCTGAATGTACGAACGCTCTTTTGGTCCAATCTGATAAAACTTTCCAAGATGAATGTGAAACATTTACCAAGGTCAGTGAAGATTCTAGAACAGTTTCTGAATGTACGAGCGCTCTTTTGGTCCAATCTGGTAAAACTTTCCAAGATGAATGCGAAACATTTACCAAGGTCAGTGAAGATTCTAGAACATTTTTTATTGATTTTTTCAAAAGATCACCCGATACACATATAGGGATTATTTTGACATTTGTATCTCTTCTCATTGTGATTTTGGCTATTTTCTTTTATTAATTCCCTATTTATGAGCATCGCTATTTAAAAACGGTAATATATTGAAAAAGGCTAAGCCAAAAGATATACGAGCTATCTTCTGGTTCGCCAATATTCGAAATTATCTGCGAAAACCGGGAATAATAAGACCCTATTTGAATAGCACTGCTCACAATTTTATTTAAATACATATATATGTATATTTTTAATGCATGCTCCAACCCTTTGTTTAAACATGATTGTAAAAAATGAAAGTAAAATTATAACTAGAATGTTTGATACCGTTGTTAATATAATAGATAGCTATGTAATATGTGATACTGGTTCTACTGATAATACAGTTGAAATTATAACTGAATATTTTAAAAAACATAGAATACATGGCAAAATAGTTGTTGAACCATTTAAAGACTTTTGTTATAATAGAAATTTTGCGCTTAATAGCTGTGTGGGAATGGCAGATTATGTATTATTAATGGATGCAGATATGAAATTAATTATTGGAGACTTTGATAAATCAAAGTTGTGGGATTATGATTGCCATCACATACTCCAGGGTAATGATGATTTTTATTATAAAAATATGAGGATTGTAAAAAATACAGGTAATACATCATATATTGGTGTAACACATGAATACATAAATATACCAGGTGAATTTCGTACTGGTGAATTTAAAAAAAATGAATTATTTATCAATGATATTGGTGATGGTGGATGTAAGAGCGATAAGTTTGAAAGGGATGTAAGGTTATTAACAGCTGGGATAGAAAAAGAACCAAACAATGTTAGATATCATTTTTATCTTGCCAATACATTATTTGATCTCGGTAGATATGATGATGCAATATCATATTATAAAAAAAGAATTGAATTAGGTGGGTGGAAAGAAGAAGTATGGTTTAGTTATTTTAAAATTGGGATGGCATATAAAAATAAATCTGATATGGGAAATGCGATAAAATATTGGTGCGATGGATTTGATTATTATCCTGAAAGACTAGAGGGAATATTTGAAATAATTCATCATTATAGAAATATTGCAAAACAAAGAATTGGATATGAATTTTATAAGATGGCTAAAACTATTCTAGATAAAAAATATAATTACGATGGGTGTTTATTTCACCATAATGATGTATATAGTTATAAACTAGCTTATGAATTTACCTTATTGGCTGCATATGTTGGAATATATAATATTAATAATGAAATAGTAGCGATTCTTAATAATTGTAATGATTATAATATAAATATGAATGTTATAAAAAATATGAAATTTTATAAATATATATTAAATCAGAAAAATATAAAAATATTTGATAATAATATTATATATAATAATATTAAATTAAATTCTTCGTCAAGTTGTATGATTAAAACATATGAAGGATATCTAATGAATGTTCGTTATGTGAATTATAATATTGATAATAATGGTGGTTATAACGATTGTTCTGATCATATTATTACTATTAATAAATGTCTTACAATGGATAATAATTTTAATATTATTGAAGAAAAAGAATTAAATGTTAATTTTGATGGGAGACGTTATATTGGTGTTGAAGATATGAGAATATTTAATTATAATAATTTATTGAAATATATTGGTACATGCTTTCATAATAATAATAAGATTGGTATAGTATATGGAGATTATAATACTCAACTTAATAGTATTGAATTGAAACAAAATTTCAAACAAACAGATTGTGAAAAAAATTGGGTATTTGCAAATTCAGAATATGTTATTTATGAATGGTTTCCATTAAGACTAGGGGTAATTGATAATAATAATTTAATTATTAAAGAAGAAAAACAAATGCCAAAACTATTCCGTTATATTCGCGGATCATCTTGCGGTCATCATTATAATGATATGATTTGGTTCGTTGTTCATTTAGTTTCTTATGATACACCACGACATTATTATCATATGATAGTAGTATTTGATAAGAATATGAATTTACAACGTTATAGTGCACCATTTAAATTTGAAGGTGAACCAATTGAATATTGCCTAAGTATAAATATTCATGATAAAGAAGTTTATATGAATTATAGTACATGGGATAGAACAACACGAATTGGTGTTTATGATTTAGATTATATCGAATCTATTTTATGTTATCATTAGAAATTTTATATTCCCCAATTAACTTTTATGAAAATTACGAGTCTATTTTCATAAAAATTGATCGCAGGTTAGAATTTATATATGAATTCTAACATTCTCGATTAAAGTTTATTTACCGTCAACTCTCAATTTTAACAATTCCTATGGAAAAGTTAAAATTAAAGAGTGTCGGTAGAGAGAATATAATGTTCACATAAATAAAAATTGATTATTAATAATTATAAACAGTAATACAATAGTAATGCCCGATATTTATGAATATCTAAAAAATGGCGATATTTATTATGCACTGGAAGAATGTAGATCAAAAAGGATTCATTATATGGTTGATAATATTGTGAAAATGTTAGTTGCATCACATAAATCAATTTTTAAAGAATTATTAGGATTTCTTGTCAATCATATTAATGAATATATTGTGTCTGATATATTTGAAACATTATTATTAACTGAAGATTGTGGTGAGAAAATTAATATAATGGTAGACTTTTTGAGAAAGAACAAGATAGAATGGATGTTATTCCGCAATACCGGATATCTATTGGACCTAGCAGTTAAATATAATAGATTGGATAGTATAATGATACTTGTAGATATAATTAAATATTTTAAAGAATCATATAAATTTAAAAGTTGTTTCTCAAAAATTAATAATTTGAATACATTCAAGCATATTATTAATAACTGTGATATGAATGATTATGTTGATATGAATATTGATGATATATTTTATACAATGTTAACTATTGGAAATAAAGAAATAATTATGTATATAATTAAAAATTATAAAATAGATTTTGATTATAATATGATTATTTATAAATATGATATTAAAGGCGATTTTAAATATTATTATAATATTGGTATTAGAATGGATATGATTTATAATAATAATTTAATTAAATTAATTTAATTTTAATGATATGTGTTCGGCGCTATTAATTTGGTAAAGCCAATATAAATTATCTGCGAAAACGGTTTACATTGGCTTTGCCAAATAATATTCGCAAACCAGAAGAAAGTCCGTATATCGTTTGGCTTCGCCAATATAAACGGTAAGACCTTAAAAAGGCTAAGCCTTTTTCACAGCATTTTTAAATCACATTTAAAAATGATCGTTTTCAAATAGCGATGCTCACACATCTATTAGTAATTACTGATTCTGGGTCATTTTCAATAATATCTTGAATCTCATCATAATTATTATTTGGATATTCATAACAATAAGGATGACCGAAAATCTTTTCATATTCATCATTATAAAAATTATAAAAAGTAATCGACTCATCGAACATATAATTATATGTACCAGCGTACATACGATTTATATATCTACTGTTAGCTCCAATCATAATATAGCTTCTATTTTCAAGAACAATCTGGTAAACAGTTCCATTGTAATATGTACGTTGACATAGTTGATTACAATAGCGATGCTTTGGAAAGAAATATTCCGTTGGACCACCAATATTTACCAGGATGATGGGATGATAAGCAGATACAGAAGCATTCTTCCCAATATGGTACATAAATCCAGTAAAATTAAAAGGAATAATCTTTTCAACCTTGGTATCCCCGTGATATGATTGCACACTATCACCCACCTTTAGGAAACTAATATGAATCTTACTATCATCCACCAATGATACCAATGTATCACCCGAGAAACAACCTCCATTATTGAGAGCCATTAATATTATGATTATTATGGTAATGTTATTTATTATCAATTTTTATTTTTACTAGAAAACCAAGCCCACTATCAATTGTGCGCGTCGTAATAGGCAAGTCAATTATATCGCTTCGCGATAGAGAATATAATTACGACAACCACAATTTTTATGGTTTTTTATAAAAATTGAAAAAAAAATAATGTAGAAGGCTCTATATAGTCAGCCATGTAATGTCTTCCATCGATGAGACAACTACTAACATGCAGGACGCCGCATACATCTACTACGGCGAGTCAGATGAGGAGTATGAGGAGTATGAGGAGTATGAGGAGTATCCCTATGAGGATGAGGAGTATGAGGAGTATCCTTCCGGCACAGACATCGATCCCTTTACTGGGGCGCCATATGACGACACTCCACCCTCACCTTTCCTCAATTTGGATGAGCGGAACGATGTTTGGGATGATTGGCACCAAAGTGATGTGCGGTATGACAGCAGTCGCCAATACACTTTCAACCCCCTGACGTGCCTCACTCTCGAGAACATCGCCTTCCACATCGGGCGCGCGACCGGAGTTGCCGACGAGTGCAATCGTCAATACGAGGTTCAAATCCTTGTGCAGTGCCTGGCGCAAACTTACAAAAAGTACGATACTCCAACACGCAGCAAGATGATGGAGGCAATCTTCTCCTTCTTCACCATGGAGGAGTGCACCTACAACATTATCGAGAACACACTCTACTGCATCATTCAGGAAAGCCATATGAACTTCAAGCTGATGCTCGAGGTTCTGGATGTTCTCGAGACACTTGACGACAACAGCCATTGGCTCGGCATTGTGATCTGCGCAGTTGAGTGGACCAAGGCGGAGCGCAGGAGCGAGAATCACGCCAAGCAGCTTCGACACTTCACCGAACAGATGGATGAGGACCAGATGGACGAGTACTTCAAGACTCTCCAGTTTTGGTCCGATGACGAGGAGCACACCAAGTTCCTCATCACCAAGGTCTTCTACGACTGGGTCCGCGACTACAACTTCCAGACGAACCTTTTCAAGTGGCTATTCGAGAACAATTTCATTCGCTCGTTCCGCTACTTTTCCACCACCTACGGTTTCTACCGGGATGTGGTGGTTGAGGGCATCCCCTACGTGTGCGCAACAGCTGTGCGCAGTTCAGGACAGCTGTACAGTATGTGGCAGATGATGTGTGATGACTACGACCTGGCGGATGAGGCGATTAACATCGTCTTCAAGTCCATCGAGCATTTCGACTCCACACTTCCGAATTGGTCACATGTCATCGATGTCATCTTTCCCGTCATCAAGAGCAGGCTCCCACACAGGGATTTCCGCCTCTTCCTGTGTGACGTGACGTGCCGCCTGATGACAGCAAATCAGGCGGGACTGGCGCATAGCGTGCTCCGGCGCTACTTTCCCCACCTGTCTGCAGCACGGAAGATGATCATTCTCCTGAACTGGTACGATGTTGCATCAGATGGGTATGAGCAGCAGGGCTTCTACATCTGCGCGTACCATAGGCTTTCTCAGTCTGACACAGATGCAGTCTTTGCGGCGATGTGTGCCAGCAAGAATCTCCCTGCCGCAAAGTGGATTATGTCGTTCCAAAAGACCCCGCGCTACACTCTCAACGTGGTTGATGGCGAGATTGTGTCCTATAGCATTGCGGAGGACCCTCTCGACCTCAGCTTCCTCTGTAATGTCGTCGAGTCGCCTCTGTGTCGATTCGGCTTCAAGGCAAAGGACTCGTGCGCACTCCAGAACAAGATTGATGAGTGCGTGGTCTGTATGGAGCCTCTCGAGTCAACTGTCGTCCTGAACTGCCATCCCACGCATCAGATTTGCGAGGGTTGCTGTGATAGGATGATGAGAATGAATCAGAAGAACAAGTGTCCACTGTGCCGTGGGAGTGTGCGTCCGGAAGATTGTAATGTGTATGTTTGAACATCGCCATTCAAGGTTTTTAATCAAAATTGATGAGTGGACGGTAATTATTCTCTATTTCAGATAATAAGATCCCAAATATAAATAAAAATAATTAGTTCTAATTATTTTTATTTAATTTTAAGGCTCTTAATAAGTGGAACCGGGAATAATTTGTGAGCATCGCTATTTGAAAACGGTAAGACCTTGAAAAAGGCTAAGCCTTTTTCACAGCATTTTTAAATGTTATTTAAAAATGACCGTTTTTATTGGCTTCGCCAAAAGATATACGAGCTCTCGCACCTTCGGTGAACTGGTTCGCGAATATTATTTGGCAAAGCCAATATAAACCGTTTTCGCAGATAATTTATATTGGCTTTGCCAAATTAATAGCGCCGAACACATTTTTTTAATAAAAATTGAAAAAATTATTTTATATGTGTTCTTATATAAATAGAACTTTTACAATGTCCTCTATGAACAAGAGAACAACTAAGATGACCCTCGGTGACCTGATGCACGCTGCAGCAAAGAAGAGCCACCATATGTCCCACTCAAAGTCCAAGTCCACAATGCGCGAGGTCATCCTGCAGAACCAAATGGTGAAGACCGTCAACCTGGCGCTTGCAGAGAATCCGCTCAGTACCGAGGTCATCTCGCTGGACCACCGCTTCATCAACCAAACAAGCGAGCAGATGGTTCCCCTGGCAGAGGACCATATCTTCCCGAGCGTGCCGTCTTCGGACTTCTCCGAGGACCTCTTCGAGGACCTCTCCGAGGAGGACTCCGATGAGTACTTCGAGGACCTCTCCGAGGACCTCTCCGAGGAGGACTCCGATGAGTACTTCGAGGACCTCTCCGAGGAGGACTCCGAGTCTATCCCCGACCTCCAGTCGTACGAGTACTTTGAGGAGGGCGCACACACAGAGTTTCCCATCATCGGCGAGGACGACACACACGCAGAGTTCCCGGATGAGAATACGATGGCTGCAGCCTTCGACAACGTCCACATGCTCGTGCCCTCCGACTGCATCTACATGCTCCCTACGCAGCCTGGCTTTGACATGAGCGCTCCCAGTCAGTTTACAGCAGAATACGACTTTGGCGACGTTGCTGTGCTGAACCCGGATGACGAGCAAGCGCTTGCCGAGCAGCTCACTTATCAGCTTGTCGAGCAGCTCGACTGCCAACTGTTTGAGAAGTACATGCTCGCTCTCATTCAGGCAAACGGGATTCTCCACGCAGTGAATGGCACAAGCCCAAGCATAGAGGAGTTCTTTGGGCTGCAGAATCTCATCAACCGTGTCTTCACCAACACCGCGACTGAGGCAGATAGGAGGTATGTCGCATTCCTCCTCTCCATCGTCGGTGAGACAGCAGATGAGTTGTGAAGGAGAGAAAAGAGATCAGATAAAAAAATAGTAGAGAAACATTTCATTTAACCATACATAACACTGCATAATCCCCAACAAAATATTTTATTTATAATTTTATAAATAAAATAATAGTACCGTGAACATTAATGTTTATTCTCAAGAGTATCGGTAGCATGAACACTTATAATCCCACATACATATTCCCCGATGTGCGAATAATTTCTGATTCCAGATAGTCAATCATCCCGGTTGCATTGAGATTAAGTTGAGTCATAATATATTCATATGAAAGTGCCTTTTGTTCAAATTCTGTCTGGATAATATTGGCAGTAGTATTGGCTTGGAATAATGTAAGCTGTTTCTGATTTTCTGCTTGGATTAGAAGCTGTTTCGCTGTCTGGACTGCCTGAATATAGGTTGTATTAGCAAGAATAAGTTCTGACTGGCGCTTGTTCATCTCTGTCTGGGACATTTGAATAACTGATTGTTTCTCTGAAATAATCTTGTTATAAGACGAGGGAAAATCGATATTCCTAAGTTGGAAGAGATGAAGGTTAATATGAATATTAGTACGATTAATATTATCCATCAATTGCATATACATTTTTGTCTCAACCAATTGCCGAGTAGTATAGTATTCAAAAGACATAAAGTCAGCACATGCAGTTCTAACCGATTCCTCAACCACATTGTGGAGAATCATTTTATAATTCTTCTCCTTATCAAATACATACCACATAATAGGTACAATAGAGTGCTTGTCATATGAAAATTGAACACTTATATCCAATACTATAACAAGCCCATCTTGTGAGAAGCATTTGAAGTTATCATAGTGCATATATTGGACAGTTGCAATATAATATTTTAGTTTATCGCCAAAATCAAGGGTATAAACACCTTGGTCCAATACATCTTTTACCTTTGTTGTATATTTATTATAAACTACTGCAAATTCATTCTGTTTGACCTTTTTGTTGGTACTAGTTGCTAGGAAAGCAATAAGAATAATAGCACCGATGACCAATGCGCTAGATAGGACGTTTTTTGATATGAGATTCATTATAATAATAATTATTGTCCAATAATAATAATTATCAATTTTTTTGTGTATAAAAAAATTGATAATAATAATCATTACAACTATAGATGTAATAGTAATAATAATGACAAAAGAACAAGAGTACAATCTAGATGAAGTTGTATCAAATAAAGGTACAAATTATGCGGGACATTTCGAGCCAACTATTAATACAACATCACTATCTAACAAACCAACTACCACAAATACTACCACAAATACACCAAAACCATATTTTAGTGATAATTGTAAATTTATCACAAAACATATTGTTGGCTGGGGACTTGGATTGGCAATACTGATGGTGTGCATTATGGTCCCGCTTTCATTCCACTATATCCAATATAATGAATATGCATTTGTGCGAGATAAATTTGGTAAAACTGAAACGGATGAAGTTATTACCCAGGGAAGATATTTTTACACTCTTAAATACGATATAATTAGATTCCCATCTACTTATACCGAAGTGCGATTTGTGGATAGTGATGCGCAAAGTGTATTTACCAAGGAAGGATATCAAATTCTGCTCAGTATTTCATTTTGGTATAAAATTCCACCGGAAAGCCTTGGAAATATTTACCGCAAATATAGTTTGAATTATAAGAATTCAATCGTTAATGAGGCGAAACTTATTATTAAGAATCTTGCTGGTACAGCGAATACTGGTCTCAATGTTGAAGTAGAACGTTATATCACTGACCGTTATAACATTTCGCAAATCATTGCAAGTGTTCTCAGCAAGCAACTATACGATGAATTTGGAATTGATGTTCCAACTAAATATGTCAAATTGATGTATGTTGGAATCCCTGATTCACTTCTTAATCAATATAGTCGTACAGTGGAACAAATCCAAAGAAATCAACTGGAGCAAAACAAGCAAGCACTTGAATTGATAAAGGCTGAAACTCAAACGATTGTCACCAATACCAAGGTTCAGACTGATTTTATTCTCAATAGTGCAAAGATTGATGCGGATAGGATTGTTAGCAATAGCAAGGCATTTGCCAATAATATTATCACATCACAACGTGGTAAGGGGTTGAAGATTATTATGGATAGACTTAATATTACTTTGCAAGATGATATTAATCGTATGATTCGCATTATGTCGCTTACTGAAAATCAAAATAATAAGATTTTCTATAATATGGATAATAAGATTATTGTTAATAGTTAATTGTGAGCAGCGCCATTTACGATAGATTAATGTACGGGCTCTCTTTTGGTCAATTCCTTTCGGAATTGCTTTGATAAATGCGAAGCATTTATCAAGGTCCGTGTACATTCGAAAGTGGCTTTCGAATGGCGACGTACACAATTTGTGGTTGTCGTAATTATATTCTCTATCGCGAAGCGATATAATAGAGTGCGTGTAATTGCTTATTTGCTATGCAATAGAATAATCGCACTTTTCATTTATCTATTGCTACGCAATATAACCAGTTTTGTTCGCTAAAAGGCAAGTATTATTCAACAATAAACATAAATAATAAAAATCGATCGTGGGATAGGAATTTTATCAAAATTCCTATCATTTCCGATTATTCCCGGTTCCACTTATAAAGAGCCTTAAAATTAAATAAAAATAATTAGTTCTAATTATTTTTATTTATATTTGGGATCTTATTATCTGAAATAGAGAATAAAAATTGATAGTGGCTTATGATTTTATATATAAAATTCCTATCATTTCCGATTAACCTTTATTAAACAAGCCCTAGAGCTTGTTTGATAAAAATTGATTATTTTTTCCTTTATACTAAACTATATAATATCAATGGACGAGGATGCTATTACATTTGCAGGTAATCTCTCTAGTGAATATGGAGATGATACTACTAATGATATTAATATTATATATGATATTGAAATAACAGGCGTAAAGATGAATTGGGCGATTATTAAGATGTTCCGTAAAAACCCAACGCAAACAGACATACGCTTGTTAATTTCAATTCTGAGGGAGACTTTGGATCTTTATATTATGTATCGTGATCATGATGTCTATTGTATGAAAATCATTAATATGCTACTACGAGTTAGGTCCCATATCTTTCTTAAATCAATGATAACTGTTATTCGATTGGAATATTATAATATATATGACAAGTTAATGCAATATATTTTGCTAAATAAGATGAATATGTATCATAATGCGAATGATACAAAGAAAAATACAATTTACATTGATATTGAATATTTGTTCTCAGTCGCAAGTAGAAACGCAATTTCTGGTGCAATTGTTGAATTTATTAAGGATGATAAGGTAGAATATATTCACACATTGGAAGAACTATTAGATGATTATTTTGATGATTATATTGAGAGTATTATGAATCAAATTGTTTTTAATGGTGCAAAAGATCTATTTATCTATATGCATAAAAAGTACGGACCATTTAATGATATGATTAATAAGATAATTTCTATTTATATTGAGAGTATAAAAATAATTTATGTGAATGATAATATTCTTGCAACAATGAAAGAACTAGGATATAATATAAATAAGGAGATTGATGATTGCATTATCTGGATCGCATCTAATACTCATATTTTGGATCTAAGAAATATGTCTTTTCATCTTGATTCATTATTGGCGATATCAAAGAATAAAAAAATGCCTTATATGATTATGATAAATATCATTTGCTCAAATCATTATGGACTATTTCTAAAAATGATTTATAGTCATTTTAGTCATCTATCAAATGTACGTAAATTTTGTTTCATATCACAATGGGCTTTTATGAATAATAATATTGTTGAAAGATTTTTTGACAATACGCAATACAGTATTGAAGAACAAGATGATATTTTTATTAATATATGTAGGAATAACAATCTGGTTGTCGCTAAATGGCTAGTATTTATGAATCCATATCGATATTATATTGGGGTGGAAAATGAAAAACTTATTTGGTTTGATATTGATTATAGTATGACATTGCCACCAATTATCTATGATAATATGAAACCAAATTATGTTGAGGGGACGGGTGAGTGCACGGTTTGTTATGAAGAAGTTGATAATTATATTGTATTGCCTTGTCATTATACTCATATTGTATGTGCATCGTGTTTCGTGAGAATGATTGATAATAATTTGGATAAAAATAATTGCCCAATATGTAGAGCTAATTATCATATTAATTGTTGTACTTTAAATGTGGTTTGCACACAATAATAATGCTTTTCGAAGATTAAGAAGAATCAAAGTGTCACACAATTGTGCGCGTCATAATAGGCAAGTCTATTATATCGCTTCGCGAAGCGATAGAGAATTATATTAGCGAACATAACTGGTTGCGATAAATGAAAAGTGCGGAACGCACTTTTCAATTACGACAAACACATTTATATTATTAATTTATGTAGTAATCTACGATATTTTATTGTATCATAATATATCTTATATTCAGTTAACTCATCTATATTATTCATATTAACGAACAAATATTCATCTTCGTCTGCATTTATGTTATAATTATAATAATCAATCATATTTTGAATAATTTTATAATTCCAATATCCGATATTTGTAAGATATGTGAGCATCGCTATTTGAAAACGGTCATTTTTAAATGTTATTTAAAAATGCTGTGAAAAAGGCTTAGCCTTTTTCAAGGTCTAGCCGTTTATATTGGCTTCGCCAAAAGATATACGGGCTCTCTT
>JACCDR010774264.1_pt1 | contig 21463 bp, 21 predicted proteins | sample 7446431 | NCBI WGS metagenome assembly JACCDR01 (sample SAMN15323443, study PRJNA562643) | freshwater metagenome | isolation source: river surface water | place: USA:Blue River Watershed | collected 2017-08-17 | reverse complement strand
GATGATGAGTATTTACCCGTGGGTCTGGTCGACGTGGCAAAAGGTGGTGGAACGCCGGACACTACCTCCGAAAATAGGGGCGTTTTAGAGGGTATTTTCGGACGTCACGCGACGGTTCAATGGACGGGGATTACCAAAAAAGGAAAGTGGCGACTGGATAGAGGGGCATTCAAATGAACGGACAGCCAATAGGAAAGCGTGACGCCCGATCCGGACGCGACGGTTGGATCGAACAGGCACAACCAAATAAGGGAAAACATAGAGATTGGAGGGTTGACATAAACGGTACTACCTTTTGGGTGCCACGTCATATATAAAAATATGGGAGATATCACGAATCGAACCTGTTATCTATCGGACGTCATATGGATGTCAATGTGACACCCGTGACGACACCCCTCTGACGTCATACACACTTGGTGCATTTCTCACTTTCCTCGTGGCCACCACTCTGCAACATGTCAGCGCGATACATTACCTCTCGAGCGACCCGGACTGCAGCAAGATATACGCCTTATCGGATACCGTACGTTACCCCTCGCGCCAAGGACGTCGTGGAGATCATTGTAATCAGCGATTCCGAGGATGAAGGCTGCTTATCCGAAGTCGACAATACGGAGATCGTCACCGAATCCGATGGAGAGGAAATCTCTGCGACCGCGGATGGGGATTTGGAAGCCACGGAAGTTGACGAGCCGGAAAACTTAATGGAATTAGACGATCATGGAGACGAGATTTTTCTACATGAAGCACCTAAAGATTTTTATGATCGGCGCTTTGGGATTCCGGAATTTGTGGCTGCGGAGGCGTGTTTTCGGTTTAATGGGGAGAAAATTGGCCTGGGGATGCAGGATTTTTTGGAGATGGCGCGGTGCTTCAAATTTAACGACTTTAATGCGAGACTTTCTTCGAATATTTGGCATGGGCAGGGGTGCGATGAGTGTTTTGGTGCTATTGTACTTAGCGATTTTTTTCGAAATTCATTTTTGAATTGTGTCGATGCCATTTGGGCAAAAGAAGAGCCCTACGCTACCAATTTTTTACAATGGCTTCCATCAGAAGTGTATACAGGAGGCGACGATTCGTTGAAGGCGTTTCTGTCTATTAAAGACGACCGCGAGGGTATTTTTTCGTATCATGACTATTATTTTTACGATTGGATTACTGACAATGAAGGGGGTGATGATGTTAATAATAATGACGCGGCGGAATATTATTCAGTAAGCGGACTGCATTATTATATGCACAAAAAAACGGTTGGGCGAAGGGGAATTTGCATCCATGTGAAGTAATTTTGTTTTTTAACAAAATAAAAAGCGCAATTTTTTAGCTCAGAGCGTGACTTTTTTGTGACATTTCTTTTGTTTTTTGGTGAGTTTTATTTTTTCTTTGAGGATGGACTTAAATTTCATTTTGAATCATGGTGACGTACCGCCACCAGTACCACAGCCTCAAATTAATTATTACGATGTGGATTATTTGAGGACAATGGGAATGCGAAATAAGGCCGACCCCTATGGATCTTTTAATCGTACATTTATCGCAAGATGTGAAGGGGCCACGTCAGCAGAAGAGTATAATACTTATATGGAAAATTATGGCATTCAAGAGCTAAATTGGCAAAATAGAGCGGGGCTTCTAAATCAGACCATTCATGCGATCGCTAATTTACATGTGGGTTATCGTACAACATGTTCATTAATGGGGCATTCATTGGGGGATATTTGCCGGAGATTAGTGGAAGAATATGGGAGAAATATTTTAAAAGGCTTATTTGTTACGGGGCAAGCGTATGATTTTAAAACAAGTGTAGCTAATGGGGATCCTGTTCATATGTACGATCCAATTCGAGATGAAGATCGATGGTTTACGCCTAAGAATGTGGAGAGGTCTTTAGATCGTGTGGTAATTCGTTATTTTCCATTATCAAAAGTGGATTATTCGTATGGGAATGTGCCAGGTTATGAACCTTGGAATGATTATTATTCGACAATAATTGAAAGAGAAGGGGGATCGGATTTAAGCGGTTATTGTTTTTTTGATGATGCTTATATTTGTAGAATGGCACCGGCTGCTAATTCTGTGATGAGAAAGATAAAAAATACAAGAACTGCGGGGTTAAGTAATGTGATAACAAGGGATTGGGAACAAAAAATTACGTTTACAACACCAAGATTGATGCTAAGTGAAGATGATGATTTAAATCCTGTGGATCGGCATGAGTATACCTTATATATGCCTAGTGGGGATCAAAATTGTGTTGAGAGCGCATTTTTATATTTGTTACGTAAAATTTGCCCTGGAGAACAATGGGGGGATTGGGCCAAAGAGATTTTTAAGATAATGAAGACATCGGGGAAAAAAAGAAAATTAAAAAAAGTGAGAAAAATGGGGTTTACAACGAAAGATTTGAGAGTATTGTACGAATCTGCGAAAACAATGGGGTTATTTGTTCATATTTATTATGAATATGATGAAGTACGATGGGGGGATCGAATTGGAAAATTTGGGGGTGGGATAATACGAAACAGCGAGGAAAATGAAAATTACAATGATCATTTTTGCATTTTGCAGATGAATGAGCAAGGGTTTATATTTTCGAATTTATTGCAATATTTTAATGCTGATTCGTTATCTGGAGTGAGTAATTTATTACATGCGATTGCAATCTACCCTCACCCACCGAAAAAGTTTTTTCATTCTGTTGTATTTCGCGATGAATTTCGTAAAGCAATTGAGGCGGTAACATCGTTAAAAATGAAACAATATGTGGCAGAAATGAAGGGTGCGGAAATATTAAAAGAAAGTGAAGTGGTGCAAGATTTAAAACCATTGGTGGAGTATCAAAATAATCGTTATATACGGGACTTAACGAACACTTTGATTTTTAAGGAACGAAAGCATGAAATCAGCAGCAGTGTTATACGGAAAAAGAAAAGGAATAATTTGAAGCCTGATACGTACATTTTTGCATATGATTTGGAGACGGTGTTAAATTCCAATGATTGTCAAGAAAAAGTATGGGAGCCGTTTCGTAAGACAATTTATCCAAATTCTGAACCTTTAGAAGTGCAAATTCCTTTTTCCGCACAATGGTGTGTAGTGAATGTTTCTGATGATGAAAATGGGAAATATGCAAAACGAAAAAATGATGAAGGAATTCAATTAAATACATATCAATCGGATTTATCGCCAGGGGCAACAATTCCTTCACCAAAACCAGGGGAAGAACCTTATAAGCAAGCAAATTTTTTAATTACTAATCCAGTAACAGAATACGGCGATTATCAATTGGGGAAATGCGTTGAAGATATGTTACAAAATATGGCGAATGAGGTTTTAAATCGCGAGGGAAAATATGGGGTTGCTTATGCGCATAATGGAGCCGGTTTTGATGCTTATGTTGTTTTGCAATTTTGTCGTTATCCTGTACATCGAATTTTAAAAACGAGTAGGGGTGTAATGTCTGTAACAATTATGGTGCCTGTGCATGATGAAGGTGAAATAGATGTTATTGATGTACCAATTTCATTAAGAGATACGCGTTTACATGTGGCAGGTTCATTGGCTATGTTATGTAAAGGTTTTGCAGTGCCAAAAGAATGGTGTAAATTGGATTTTCCGATTGGTAAAGTGAATTATTTGAATTGCTATACCCCTGAGGTTATGGAGATTTGTAAACCTTATGGAGAAAACGATGTAAAAGCATTGGCATTTATTATTGTTCAAATTAACAAATTGATTGCGGAGTCTAGGTGGGAACCATGTGATGTTCATAATTCAAGACCGCCAATTGCACAATTTTTAACTTGCATGTCAATGGTTCGCGCATCTACACGTAACCATTTTTTAAAAAGTGCTAAAGTACCACAAGATCAATTACCTAAAGCTATTGATGTGCCGGCATTGAGAATCTGGCTTGAAAAAGCTACGATTGGAGGCCGTGTGAATGCTTATGCTAAAACGTATGTATCGAAGTATTGGGATTTAATTGTGGATGCATATATGGAAAATGATGTAGAAAAGTTGAAAGAATTATCGATTGAAATTCGAAAAACAAATGCTTGTATGCGAGTTTTGGATGTGACTTCTCTATATCCTACAACACAAGCCAAATGCCCAATGCCAACTGGAAAATTATTTTTTATGAATGAACAAGAAGCAAGAGAATCGATTGATCGTATGAAGTGTGATGAATGTGAAAAATTTTATCATTTGTGTGAGAAACATGACTTAATGAAAAATGGTGGGGGTGGGGACATGAGACCATTTGCAATCATTCGAGTAAAAAATTTAAGATGGACTGAAGAAGCGAAAAAAACTCAAATGAGAGTCATGTGTGCGAGAAGATTAAGAAAAGAATCTATGGGTGGTTTGGAGTATTCTTTGGAAAATGAAGAAGAAATGGCAGCCCGATATTATGGTGAGGATATGGGAGATAAGCCGCCAATTATGCCTGAAGTTCATGCTTTTACAAATATTGATTTATATTGGATGGAAAAATCAGGGTTTAGTTTTACAATTATAGACGCCTTTGGATTTTATGTGAGTGGGGTTTATCATTCATTTATTGCACCTGCATTTCAAGAAAGAATTCAAGCCAAAAAAGACGGGAATAAGTTGTTATCTGATTTTTTGAAATTAAATTACAACGGCTCATTTGGTATCACCGCTCAACAAAATATTACAGCCACAACGGCAGTAATTACATTGCCAGAGGAATTACGGCATTTACACCCATCGGATGATTTGGTAGTATCTCATATTATTCGGAATCATTCAACAGAATTAGGGCCAGATGAAGAAATTGGAGATGACTCGTACATGTTACCTTCTGGACAAACTTTGTTATCAAAAAAGAAAAAAAGTTCGGTAGCCGAATATTATATGGAGCAATCCCCCGTACAAATTGGCTGTGCAATTTTGGCATATGCAAGACATATTATGAATTTGATTATGTTTCCATTACCTGCATCTCATCAAACGTATACGGATACGGATTCAATTGCATTAAGTGAAGAATGTTGTTTACAATTAGAAAAAGCCGGGATTATTAATAACAGAGATGATGCCCCGTTGGGTACTTTAAAAAATGATCATTTAGATGGAAATGGCTGCGAGCCAAGAGTGGTATGTTCGTTAATTGGAACAAAGAAAGTGAAACAACATATTACATTGAATGAAAAAGGGGAAATTCGGGTCTATAACACGTTTAAAGGGCTTAATCCAGCAGATACCAATGATCGTGGTGAAAAAATGACTGGGGATTACGTTGAATATCACATTGCAAGCGCTTTAAATCAAATATCACAATTTGGATCTTGTGCTGCATTAAAAGTATCTCAATGGAGAAAATCATTAGCGTTTGGAGTGAAAATTGGTGAACATATGCAAGAAATGGCTGAAGAAACATATATGGGGCATTCGAAGGGTTTACTCATGTGGAAAGATGAAAAAAGTGGTAATTTGTTTGAATTTTTTATTCCACACGGGTCTACTATGTTTTCGGGTTTAGGGGCTGCAAACGAAAACTTTTTAATTTTAAAAAAAGATGGGAGTGTTTGTGAGCATGAAACTGTAAGAAAAACTTATTTGAAAAGTTTGTGGGAGAAAAATATGCATTTCTATGTGAAATATTTTAATATGGAACAAGGTGGAAAAACACATGACGCTACTCATCGATTGGAATCTACAGATTACGATTTTATTTTAAAAGTTTTTGAAAAAATCAATGGCAATGTTAGGAATTCCGGCGTTGACAGCAGTAGCTGCATCAGCAGCAGCTATTGATACAGCAGCAATAGGAACAGCATTGGCTGGAGCAGCTGGGGTGGCTGGGGAAGTTGGATTAAATGTTGGTGCGAATATTGCAGCTGGAGTAGGAATAAATGCGGCGTTTGAAGGAGCTCGAAGAGGAATTAATAAAGCGATGCGAAGTAAAAACAAAACAGTTCACCGTTTTGGTGTAAAGTCTGCAGGAATTTATAAAAAAGTAAATAATATGCCAACAAAATTAGTTGCAATGTTAGGGGCAGGTTATGGCATAACAAAAGGTATGCAACATTTAGGAAAAGGAGTGGTATCAAGCGGATTAACAAAAAGTGCTATATCATTAATACGTAATGGTTTAACACATGCTCCAGTTGCTATTTAAGAAAATAAATTTATTAAAGCTTCATCAAATTCATGATACATAGATGACGATGATGTGGAGGATGAGGATGAGGAAATGGGGCATACAAGTTCTTCTAAATTAACATCACTTTCTTCATCATTTTTTTCTTCCACACCACCACCATCATCAATTTCAGGAGGAGTAAATAAAGTGGCTTTTTCCAAATCAAAATTATCAGCAATCATCATAACATTTTCTGATTCATTGGGGGCGGTGGTGGGAGTTGTGGGGATAGGTGGAATGTCGATATATCTTCGATTCATAATAAATAAAATTCGTTCAGGAGTAAAATAGCAAAGATCACATAAAATTTCTCCCCAGAAAATATTAACACCTACACGTAAACGTCGACAAATCCCACATCGGTTGAGAAAGAAGTTGGTTGTAGTTTTAATACAACTTTTTTCTTTTTTCTTGTATCGTCTTTTTCGTTCGCATTCTTTTTTTTTATACAATTTAAAAATATTCCGAGCGCGTTCTTTATGCTTTTGAACCATAAATGCAAGCTCATCTTGTTCTGGATTTTGAAATATACCAGGATGTTCTTTGTTTTCTTGAATATACATTTTTTTACACATTTTCTCATGAGCTAAATAATAGTGAAAAAAATAAAAAGACGGATTTTTACCAACTTTTACAAAAGAAGGGGTACAGTCTTGATTTTGTTTGCATATAAATGGTGGGAAATTTAAAATTTTTTTCTTTTGATTTTTGGAAATCATAATAAAGCACCAGTAGTATTTTTTAAAAAAAGACGTTTTTTAATTATCCCTAATAATAGCAACTAATTCATGACAAATATCGTCTGGTTGGATATCGGCATCGTACGGACCAAAAATATTTTGTGTGGCGATTGGTGTATACGTAGTTGGATTACCGCTTAAAGAAATAACTGGAGTATTAAAAATAAGGCGATTCATAATATACGGATGGGCTCGATTTCCCCCAAAAATTCCAGATAACATTGTAATAATTAAATTAGGGTCAACTAAACCCTCATTAATACAGTTTGATAAATTTTGGCCTACTTGTAAATTTTTACCATCATCATTGACCATAATAAAAGTTATTTGTTGGGGTGAATAATTTTCACGAATAGAAACTACCGTTGAGTCTTCGTTAACAATGTCCGTGTGCCACACCCCAGAATTCTTTAATTCAACACCAAAAATAGCAATTTCATTATTAAAAGAGTTTACATTCCCAGAATGAAAACTTGGAATTCTTCGATCTTTTGTTAATTCAGGCGATAAAATAGCAATGTAACGTAAAGGAAGTAAAGTAGGCAAACTTTCAGCATAATACACTGGTAAAAAATGAATATCAGGGCCATATACTGGTGGTAGTTGATCTTCCACATTATTTGCTACATAATTTGCAGGTTGATAAATTGGATAAGGATAACCAAACCCATGTACAGTATGCCCATTTTTTACCCAATCACATTGTAAAATTTTACAATATACAGAAGGGCTTCCAACAGGTGGTGTTATTTTAGGGGCAGCCCAAAAAGCAAAACCTTTGGATGAATTATAACGGAAAAAAACATTTAAACCACCAGCAGGACAACCTGCCCATGTGTCTTGATAAAAAGTAGAAACAGAAGTGGGTACAAGCGAGTTTGTAGCGTACAATCTGCAATCTTGATTAAAAGCAAATTCCATTTGTCTAGCATAACTAACTTTATCTGGATTTGGTTCAGCAAAAACACTCCCAGCAGGATTACCATCATAACTTGTGTATGTTACAAATGGCATTGCATAACAAACATAAATTGGACTTTCATTACCATCTCCATATTGAAATTGATAAATAACTTCACAATTTGAACAATTGTGTGTATAAAGTGATTGTTTCCAATAAAGTGTTGAATAATAAAATTCTTTCATACGAACACGATCACATTTCATAGTAAAATTGGTCACAGTTGAAGCTGGATTTTGTCTAAATTTACTATCACCAAAAATAGTTGATTGATTACTTGGTAATACATGAACACCAACTTCTCCTAATGAATCTAAGAAGTCAGATCGCAAAGTCATTTTTTTCTTCTTTTTGAAGAAGTTGATGTATTACTTTGTTTTTTGAGCGTGCTTTTTCCACTTTTCTTTTTGTTATTATGTTTCTTATAATTTCCTGCGGGGTTAAATATTCTACCACCTCCACCATCTCCGGCATTTCCTTCTCCATCACTGTCGCTGCTATTTTCACCAGCTACACCTAAAACAGGATAAATTGATGGTATTGATTTTTCCATTTCTTTTTCATGATATTGTGCAATTGTTCGTAAATGTTCTCGAACTTCTTTAACAGTTGGGTCTTTTTTTCGTTTACGTTTTTTTTCCATTTTTTCATCTTTTTCTAATTCGTTTTTTACTTGTTCTTTTAATTCATTTAACGTCATTGTACTATAATCAGAAGAAGAAGACCCCCCACTACTACTACCACCACCACCCCCACTTTCTTCTGCTTCTTTATTTTGTTTTTGTAATTCTCTATATAGTGGGGAATTTCGAAAGCACAACCCCTCTCTTAATTGAATTTTTTTACTAACAGATAATAAACTTGCCCCAGCATTTTCATCGTTAAAAGAAGAACAAACAAATGAAAAAGGCGAACCGCCAGCATCATCTGCTTGATAAAGCGGATGAAAATTTATCTCACGACGATACATGTAAGGGGAATACCCGCGATTCCCACAATTCGAATTCCCAACATTTGAAGTGTGGATCCTCCTTAAAGAATAATTCATCAATGAAAACAAACGAATCAGCACCACCTTTAGGTTCTGACGGAAAAGATTATTTTTTAGGGGAAGTTTTAAGACACAACAAAAAAATAATGCAATCAGAGGAAAAAAATAATGGAGTAACTATGATTATGATGGGGTCATCTGGATGTGGGAAATCCACGGTGATTAAAAAAATATTATTAGAAGAATGTTATGATGGTGATAAAAAAGATAAAGATTATATTGTAGCGATTTATACACAATCAGCAAAATCAGATGCATTTGATAATTTATCGAAAGATATTATTATTGATAAATCTGGATTGGATGAAGAAGTCATTCGTTTAGCTTATCAAACCAATATGAAATATGATAAAAAATATAATTTTGTATTTATTTTAGATGATGTAATTCATATTCGATATAAAAAACAATTAGAACAAATGTTTTTAACTATGCGTAATTTAAATATAACATCTATTGTATCTCTTCAATACCCTAAATTAATACCCCCATCTATACGTATCTCAGTTTATTTTACTTTTTGTTTTTGCATGAATAATCAAGAAGGTATTGAACAAATAGTTCGTGGGTGGTTAGCCGGTTATTTAACAGGTACATCAATTCGTGAAAAAATGCAATCTTATCGCGAATGGACAGAGGGGGCAAATGGAAAACGATTTTATTTGTTGGATAATTTAAATCATTCATGTTATCAAGTGGATGAGAAATATTCGTGTAAAAAGTTAGAGATGGTGTCTTTTGTAGATGGTGGTTTAAACGAAAAAAATGAACCAATCATGGAAAAAATTTCAAAAAAAAGAAAACGTGTTGAAGAAGTGGTTATGTAATATTTTTCCTAGAATATAAAATGCCAAGCCAAAAAAATTCAGAATTTCTAGATAGAATGGTTGCTGCAGTCAACTCCGATCCCCCCAAAAAAAGAGGGCCTTATAAAAAAGCAGGAGATAAAGTACTGGCAAGAAGAAGAGTTTACAGAATGATTAAAAAATATGGAAAAGGCGCACCATCAGGTAGTATGTCAATTTACCACGATGTTAAGGATATCAACTCTCATAGGCAGTATTTAAAAGCGATGAGAAATATTTATCGACCTTTATTAAAAAAATTTGATGTTCAAGTCGGATATAAAAGGGGGAAAAAACCATAACGTGGATTGTAATTGAAAAACAATTTTATGTAAAAAATAAAAACATTTTTTAAAAAATGGCAATAACAAAACAAACTTATCGTGACCCAGAACGAGCACAAAAAATACGACAACAAATTCTTTTAGAAAACAAACGAAAAGCAAATTTAGAATTTAAAAAAAGAATGATGACAGCAGTTCAATCAAAAGCACCAAAACGAAGAGGCCCATATAAAAAAGCATCAGAACAAGAATTGGAAAGAAGACGAATGGTAAGAATATTATCAAAATATAAAGATTCAGGCTTTGATGCAAATGCTGCCAATACTATGCGTGAAGATTTCATATTTTTAAATCTGATGAGGAATTATATTAACCCATTAAAATCAATGTACCCAAAGACATTTCAAGCAGCTAGTATTTATCTTTCCAAAAAACCAAAACAATAGTGGAAAAATCTTTTTTATAAAAAATAAAAATTTTTTGTTTTGTTTTTTTTAAAAACGTGCAAAAATGTATCTTGCAAATCGAAGACGCCAACCTTTAAGACCTTGTGATTATATACGTTATCATGATCAAATAAAGGAGGATCAAATAAAAGCACAAGTAGCAAATCAAGAAGCTTTAAACAAACAATATGAAAATGGTGCGAGAAAAAGAAAGATACTTGAGCAAAAACAACAGTTACAACAAAAGCAACAAGAACAAATGTTTGAATTATCGGAGGATCCAATGATTACAGATACAAAAAAATATTTACAGTTAAAACGACGTAAACAAGCTTTTGAAGATTTCTTATTAGTAAAACGTTTACAAAAAGAACAAGAAAAAGCTGCTTTAAAAGTGAAACGATTACAAAAGGAAATGGAGAGTAAAAATCAGACCCCCCAACAACAACAACAACAACAACAACAACAACAACAACCACTACTTCAGATACCACAACAAACTCCTACTACTACTACTTCCCAATTACCCGTGGAAAAAAAAAATAAAAATGAATAAAAACCTGTTTTTCATAGTAATCATAAAATGCCCGAAATTGTTTCAATAACAGAAACAGATGTAAAAACAATTGTAAGACAATTGAGAGAATATAGAGGTAAACTTATAAAACGTTTATCAAATTATGAAGACACTTATCCAGATGGTGATATTCCTCATTATTCAAGAGTTTTTGAGCAAAGAAATCCAGAAAGAGACATAGCTGAAAAACGAATCATCACTATCAATGAAACGATTAAGGATTTAGTTTCAAAAGATGATCGAATTGTTTTTAACAAATTGGTTCAAATGGTAAACTCGCATCAATACACATCAAGCGATTTCACGTTTGATATTCCATTTTTTAAAAATAATGGTATTCTTAAAAAAGTTCAAAATATTGAACATCAAATTTTAAAAAATAAGATCAAAGGTAAATCGGAAAAAGCATTTATTCGGGTCAAGTACAAACAATTCGAATCTTTTCGTTTTTTAAGAGTGGAAAGACAAAGCGAAATTATTCGTGATATCGATCGTATATTAGAAGAAAAACCTACAGAAGCAACTACATCAGCATCAGCCCCAGCAGCACCAACAACCAGCAGCGAAGAAATGTCTAACAAATCATTACATTCGGATATAGTTGCCATTGTGGATTCATCATTACCTGAACCGCCACAACTTACACCTGGATTTTTAGTGTCATCCCCAGAAATAATTGGTTTGAATTTACCGTTGACTCCCACCATTAATGTACCGGCTACTCCATTAAATCCATCCCCAGACATAATTGCTTACAATCAACCATTGACTCCCACAATTACTGTACCCCCATCAAAAAGACCTTCTTCTTTTGTGCGCCATGTAATGGACGTAGGTGGGGATGCAAGAGCTTTACGTGCAGCCTTGCGAGAAAGTAAAAGAGAATATGGCGAAAGATTAAAAAACTCAAAAAACTTAACCCCAGACGAAGTACAAGCTTTTAAAGATAATATGACTAAACTCCACGAGGCTGAATCACGTGTAGGTAAAAAATTACCGACAGGAGAAGACTTGGAATTTATCCAAAAAGCAATAGATGATGCCAATCGGTTGTTCCCAGATTTTGAGGATTCGGTAATTGATATTTTTGATGATAAACAACTTAAGGTATCTGAACAAAATCCAGAGCAACTGTTTTTTAATCAGAAGTCAAAAGGCCAATATGAAAAAGATAAAATAAGAATTCAACAAGAAAATGAATTAAAAAAGAAAGAATTGCAAAAAGAATCAGAGTATGATGACGATAAAATAGAAGAGTCAGAAAAACCTGCTGCAGAAGATGCATCTGCTATGCAACAACAAAATACGGCAGTTAGACAAATTGGTCCTTTTTCAAAAAGTGTTATGGATTTATCTAATTCTACAAAAAATGTATTTGTAAGTTTGTTTGGTCATGTAAAACCAAAATCAGTTGGGGACATAGCGAACGAATTTCACATGATACAAGCATCCGCTTCACGCCACACAAATGATATAGAAATGAGTGACATTGCTGATATTAGTGCTATTGAGCATGTACCTTCCAATTCAACAGGAGATTTACGAAATTTTGCCCAAGGAGAAGAATCACCATCATTTTTGGAGTTAGTTGAATATGTTAGAAAAAATTATTCTATGACTGATTTTTTAGATGCTCGAAAACAAGATTTGGAGTTTTTAAGTACGCAACATGATGAAACCACATGGGAGGATTATAATTCGGATTTAGAATTGTTACAATCCATTTTAAACAATGAGGAAGTCGCTAAAGAAAATTATGAAGAAGCATTAATTTTTAAAGCAGAACAATTACAAAACGCATTATTAAATGGGGATATTGCTATTCAAGATCTTGAATCGAATGTACCTTTAGACGAAATTGTTGCAAATGCAGAATCAAATCGTTTAAAAAATGAAAATACTCGAGAAATACTTGCTAAATTTTTTGGAAATGAAGAAGATGCACTTGATTATACTCATGCGGAAGATTTGTATGCTCAATATCCAGTCGATCAACAACCATCTTCATCTTTACCTACCTATGAATCTGTTCAAGTCGAAGCTGCTCCCAAGCCGCCTCATGTCGCTGCCAATGACCCACCAGAATTATTGGAAGCTGATTCTATAGTGGGTGGAGGTGGAAAAGGGGGTATATTTTCGTCTGCCGCTCTTGGAACTGCCCTTGAAGGAGGTGCTTATTTAGCAGCAGGGTTGGGAACTGCCTATTTAACTTACAAATTATTTGGAAAGAAAAAAGCAAAACAACATCCTACCTCTATACCTATGCCATTAGCCCCAGCAAATCATTTAGATCCACCCCCAGGATTTCATGGTCAAGGTCAACAAATTGGTGGGGGTGTTGGTGATCCAGAAGGATTTTTGCCTGATCCTGGCTCTGTGACGGGCACGGGCGGGGCGGGCGTGCGCGGCGGGGCCGTCGTGGGCGGCCTGGTGGACCCGGGCGGGCCGACCGCAGCGGGCGGGGTGGGGACCGCTTGGAATAATTCAATGAATGCCCGGCCTATTACACAAAAAGATTTAGAAAGATTTCATCTTACTACTACTACTTCAACCCCCACAACCGACTGGAATAGTAAAGATGATTGGGGTGAAATTCCTACACAAAATGGCGGTGATAATACAACCGAATTAGATTATCATGATGACCGATTTTCTGCTTTACCTCCGATTCCAGATCCTTCTGATGTGGAAATGAATGATCGTACTTATGTGGTTGGGTATGAAAGTTTACGAGGGAACCCTAGTTCTTTATGGGAAAGTAGTAGAAACAAAGATGGAAAGTTTAGTGAACGAAAAAAATATTATAAATGGTCTGCTTTAAAAAACAGTTGGAAACGTTTATCCAGAGAAGATCGAATTCGATATATGGCAAGAGGCCGTAAAGGATATAAACCTGTCAATCATCCTAAATTAAAATTGGGCCAACGATTAAAAGTGATTGCGTCAGGAATTTTTGGCGGCACTGTTGGGGCTTCTAAAATGAATGCATATCAAATGAAAATAGCACAACAACAAATGAGAAAACGAAAAGATATTTTATTAGCAAATCATGGTCAAGCGGTTTTAAAAACCATTACGAATTAAAAAAGATATTTGGTAATGATGATGAGGCTGTTGTTGCCTGTGGTGAATAGGAGGAATTTTGATGTTTTTTGTTGTAAAAAGAATAAAAATCAACTTCATTTGCTTCTTTTTGTTGTTGTTGTTGTTGTTGTTGTTGTTGTTGCTGAAGGATGCTACGAGGATGGTGATTATTAGTCCGATAATAATACTGAATCAATGCGGCTCCACAACATACAACAAAAATACATAATTGGAAAAACATTTTCTTGAATGAAGGAATAAAAAATAATTTATTTTTTAATTTTCCACGGAAGCTGGGGTGAAATTGAAATAAAAATTTACATTGAGTACATTGGAAGGGGGTGAAAGTCCTGGAGTATAAGACATTTTTACAATCACAGGTTGGCCTTTTAACACAATTTGTTTATGTGTCGTATCTTCCGCTGTAATTTGACCTGTTGGTACACTCGCCAAAATACCTGCAGGTATATCTAAACCATCCACATTTAAAATACAATCAAATGTTCCTGTATTTACAGCCCCTTGTGAAATAACCACATTAAAATCAGAAATAACACCATCCGATGGGCTGAACCATGGATAACATAAAGTTGGATCGTCAAAATATTCACGATAAGCCCCATAATAAGGAGATGCTGTTGTGTCCACAATCCCATTCAACCCTGTTTGAATTTGTTTGGTTTGCCTTAATGTGATACTTTTGACTACATAGTTACCAGATGTTGCAATAACCGCAAATAAATGTTTTTGTTCATCACACACAAAATCATAAGAGGCATTTGGGCCTGGATCCGAATTTACAGAAGATTGATCGGCTGATGCAATAAAACGAAGAATTGTCCCTGGTGTTGTTGTTTCTTTTAACCAAAAAAACCACAAAAACGATTGATCATACAAATTGGCGAGAATAGGTAACTCAATTGTTAAAATTTGACCAGCAACCGCCGCGTCTTGAATCACATCAAAAAAATGAAAACGAGGATTAAATTGCCATGTTGGATTTACTGTATATTGAATCGGAACCCCCCATTGTAAAATTCCGCTTGGATTCCAACCTTGTGGAAAATTTGCTTTATCTGCCATGTATTGAATAACCCCCGTTGCATTTTGTAACCATGGTTGTGGATCTGCCATTATGTTTTTCTTTTAAAAATTCAAAATAGGATGGTGGTTTTTTATTACTACTTTGATTGATACTCTACGGTTAACAACTTATAACCACGTTTTGTATAGTTTTCTGTACAACAATAACATAAATATTTTGCGTCTATGATAGGTTCTTTATCATAAAATAAGATTCTTGTATAACAAGTAGTGGATTTACACTCTGCACAAGGAATTGGTTGTACATAACGGTCATTTTCATAATACAAAGGAATCATAGTCGTAGTCGTAGGAGTGGCGTCTTCCATCTTCTCGTTTATTAAAAAAGCAAAAAAAACAAAAGAAAAAAGTATTTTCCACGAAAAAAAAAATAAATGGCTGCCCCGATGACTGATATTTCTGGCTACCGTGCAGACCATGGTAGTTTAGGTCAAGATCAAGGTTTAAGTGAACAATTAAAACGAATTTTAACCAATAAGGGTCCTTTATTGGGGGCGCCAGGAACTGTCATTGAAAATGACTTATATTATGATGTGGCTAGCTCTGTAGTTCATCCTGTTGAAATTCAAGCTACTTTTGCAAAAGATCGAATTGCCTGCAATAACAATGTAATGGGGGCTAGCCCGTCTGTTTATATTCCAAGTGTTTATTTTGCTGGCACGGTTTTTTGGCTTCCTGTTTTACCCAATGTTATTTGGCCTACTCCTGCTGGAACAGATGCAGATGCATTTGAAGCCCCAGAAGCATGGGGGTATAATTGTTTGGAAAGTATTTTAGTTTATATGGGTGCCAGTAACATTGCTCAAATATCGATTAGTGGTAAAACCAATTTTATGGCTGCACTTGCTACATGCGAAACCGATGAAAAGAAAAAAGCTTTATTGGTAGGTGGAGGAAGATACTTGCGCCCTGGGGATCCCAACTCCGTACTAGCTGCTGCAAAAGCTGGAAACTCTTTATTTTCTTCTCGAAATAGCGGGTCTTATTATGCTGCAATTGACCCAGCCGCTGCTTACAATGAAAATTTGCGTCAAGCTGTAGTTGCTTTACGATTACCATGGACTTCTATGGCAGTACTTGAAAAAAAATTAAGTTTGGACACAAGATTATCAACGCAACCTATTCAAATTACTTTAAATACAAAATCAAGAAATCAATGTTTTTACATTGGGTCTACTTTGTCTGCCAGTTTCCCTTCTACTTGGACAAGTTCTACTGTACAAATGTGGCAAGAAGAATTAAGTGATAAAAGTTTAAGTGTTCGAAATGAATTATTAGCCATGCCCCAATTTAATGTTTCTTACCCTTTTCAATACATGCAAAGTATTCCTTTTAATGTTCTTGGCCCTGACAACGGAACTACTGCTCAACCATTTACTATGAATTTAACCAGTTTAATCAATGCAGATTTAACCACCATGTTATTTATGGTCTGTTGGGAAGGGAGCGGTAAAAGTCTTTCTCGCTCTGAACCTGGTGGCCAATTTTGCCCAATGTATGGTGAATTTTTAACAAACATGCTTTTACTTCTTAATGGTCAGCCGTTTTTCCGTTTTGATGCCGATTCTTATGAATTTGTTTCTCTTGCCAAACAAATTAGTGATATTACTTATCCTATCAATATGCCATTGTCCAACGCGTCTACCAACCCTAAATCTCCAACTGGCAATTTACAAATGGGTGGTGTTGAAGCCGCTATTACTATGCGAAATTTACCTGGGCATATTTATGAATTGAATTTTAGCCGTTTAAGAAGTTTAATCGGTGAAAGCCACTTACAAAACACTGGTAGATTTACCAATCAAACGTTTCAATTGCAATTTAATATTAACCGAGATATTGGTTATTTACCCACTGTGGCAGCCGCTGATAAAACAGGCTATGTATTGCATATGTGTTATTGCTACAATGGTGTTTACTTGTGTGGTGGTGATGGCGGTACAACAAAGTTAATTACCAATTAATAAAAATAGTTTTTTTATTTTTTATATTTTCCCAAATGCTCGAATAAAATGCGTCCATTTGGATGAACATGGTAGCATATAATCAACCGCATACTCATCATCTAAAGGGTTGTATTGTTTTACATCTTCTCTAACTGTTGGATTTTTTGATGTTATACAAAAAATATTTTGATTCACGTTTTCAATACCACACAATGGATCTCCATTTGGATTTAATGTTGGATTTGGGTTTAAGTTTGCTGCAAAATAAGGTGGCACTTGAAATGTATGTGGTACTACTTCCACCCCTCTTTCAAAATTTAAAAAATATCGATATTGAAATCGATTTGCCGGATCTAACGTTTGAACCGTGTTTCCATTCTCATCAATAATTTGCCAATCAATTGAAGCTCTATTTTCATTATCCCTCATTCCAATCACTGGGTATTTATCTGAAAATGGATACGCTTGATTATGATTTGCAGGAGAAGAATTATGACTAGCTAAATAATTTGCGTAGATTAATGCGACACACGATTTTGCTGGCGATACTGCTGCATTTACATTTGTTAAAAATGGAATTTTTTGATTTCTTGTTATAGCATCTGTACAAATATAATAATAACGACTTGGACAAAACCCCAATGCTCTTGGTAAACAACATACCCCTTGTTTTAAATGATGGGTTTTAAATATTGATTTTACAGCCCCAAATGTTGAATATGTCCTTAAAGTATCCGCGCTATAATTGAACACTTTTCTACCATGATCTTCCTGATAATCATCTACATAAAGCGATGTGGTTGAATCCCACGTACCTATTCCAAAAACATGAGGTCCCCCACCTGTCCACCCTTTACTTTCGCCTGTTACACAATCTCTTTTATATGCAAACATTGAATATGGTGTTGACCCGCGAATATGCTTCCATGGATTTTCCATATACTCACGTATATTGATAAAATTAAATCCGCATACATAAGAATAATTAGCATCCAAAGGAATACATTGTGGATTTTGATAAACGGTTAAAATACCCCCATTCCCATTATTCGATGGAAATTGTTTAAATAAAATTGGTGGTGGGTGATCCACTCCAAATATTCCTTCTGATACTGTTGATCGAAATATTGGGAAAAAATATTCATCATTTTGCCATGTAACCCCCCTGTTTGTCATTACTAAACAGGAAGGTAAAGCAGTTGGTCTTCCATTGCTTTGCCCCATAAAAAAACAATTTAATTCATATGCTAAATTATCCCCTAACGATTTTTGTTCCGATTCATCTAAAGCAAATACATCAGAATAATATAAATTGGCTTCATCTCCCCCTGCTTGCGCTTTTAATATGACTCTTTTTCCTCTTGCTACTGGTAATGGCACAATCGATACAGTAAGATGCCAATCTGTTGTTACGTTTAAGTCTTGATATGCGTAACCTACTACTAAACCGATCAAACAATTTGAATAATTATATGTAAATATATCATTTTGCCAAATTGCACCATCATATTGTAATGATTTACACCCTCGAATCGATGTGTCAATTGGTATAATGTTATTACCAACCCCTGTATTTGGTAACGAATTACGGTCTGCCGCCCCACCTGATAAAGTTTCAATTAAAACGGTTGATTCTAACGCAGGCATTCCATACATTACTGGGTTCGGTATATATGGGTAAGACCCGTCATCTACCCCAGCTCTTGAAACTCGTTGCCTTTTCATTTTTGATTATAATAAAAATACAAAATTTTATTTAATTAAACTTTTTCCGTGTTCTGCACTGTTTTTGTATCAGTGTTGCTGCCCCGCGAAGTCCTGTTCCAACACCTCCTAATGGAATAAATGCGGTTGTTCTTCCTATTAAATGTGAACCTCCAATTTTATTGAAATTTCTTTGCGCAATTGTTCTTGCGGTTTTAAACAGTGGAGATCGTACTTTAAGTTTCTTTATCAATGCCATTTTTGAAAAATTATTTACACCATATTTTATTCAGTAGTCGCATTATCGTAAATCGTGGAACTCACTAAAAATGGACCTTCTGGTTCTGGTTTTGGTGCTGACGTTAACGTTTCGTCCGCATTATTGTAAGAAATTTTAATATATGCTTTTTTTTCAGACGCTTGAGGCAACACTTCCGACTCTGCATAATAACGAAAACGTGGCACCAAACATACCACCGGTTTTCCTGATTCTTTGTCGTTGAACGTTTGTTTTGAAATTGCCATTAAAACAGCCACACATTGTTCATTTTGGTCAATGATTTTTGCCACTTTTTCATAATCATACGCCGGTATTTTCCACCACACTTTGTTATATTTTTTATCCAATGCAACTAATACAGAATGATCATGCACTTTTTCTCCTTTTCTAAATTCAGGTACAACTTTGCTTTTAAAGTAGTCTTTCGCTTCCTTAATTTCCCCTTTTGCATTTTCAGAAAATGATACATCGTGAATGGTTAACTGCGTTTTGTTCATAAAATGCATCAATGGCAACAAATAAGCCATTTTAGGCAGATTTCCCTCTGGTGTCAAAGCCGACTCCACAAATGTAATCATTTGTTTTGGTGATAACATTTTGGGTTTTCGTGAACTTACTTCTCCCACAATTTCTTTCCCATACTTTTCAAGAAATTGATTCAAATGCCGAAAGGAAGCCTCTTTTCGAATTTTTTTGGAATTAATTCCTTTTGTTGATTCATCCACAATTTCCCCTTGTTCCACTTCCACTTTGGTTACTTCTGTCTTTCCATTGTTCTTCTTCCTCTTTTTCGTTGCAACCATTACTTCTGCCATTTTTCTAAAAGAAAATAGAAAAGAAAAAATAATACGACTTTTGAATAGTACTTATTTTTATTTTTTATAACGTTAATCCAAAAATAGGGCGCAATTACTTTAAAACGTCGAATCTTCCTCTTGGTCAAAATTTAATAACCACGAATCTTTTTCATCAAATTCGAACAATTGATGTGTATCCGTCAATTTTGCCACCTTTGGCGAATTCATTGGTGGTAATGGCGGCGGCGGTGATGCTGCTTGTACCACTGATGGCTGTTGTGCCTCCACTTCAAAAAAAGATTTTCTTTTAGGATGAATTTCATAGTCTTCCGCCATTATTACATTAGTTGATGTTTCATCCAATCGTATAATATGCTTCATATTTGAAATTGCCTCCATTTTAATTCTCACTTTTCTTATTTCCGATATAAAAATCCCCCAATCTTCCATTAATAATTTACATCGCATTTCAATCGCCTTCACTTCTTCAAATTTTTTCTTTTTTGATACCAAATTCCCTTTTGTTTCCAATTTTCTTGTTCTTCGAAATGTTGCCACACTTTCTCTTATTCCAATACTTTCAAAATGTAATCTGGATAACAACGCATGCCCAGGCAAACTTAAAACAGCTTCACTTAATGATAAAGAATCTTTCGCCCAGTTATCCAAAAATTCATCACTTTGAAGCCCATAATCATCTTCCAATTCAATTGACATTTTTTCTCCCTCCACAACAGGCCAATTATGTAAGTACACGTCAAACAAAAGAGAAAAAATAAAAATACACGTCTGACTTTTTGTGACGCAGGTTCCGTCACGGCAAAACGTTTTGGGACATATTATTTATAACGTCTCAAAACGTTTTGTTGTTTTTAAATTTTTGGTGCTTTTTACTTTTTACAAAAATGAATGCAGATTCTATACTCATTAAGTCTCAAATGCTCCTGGATTTAATTGACTGCAAAAATGCATTGAAAAAAAGTACATTTCCTGAAATCAATATTGTTATTGAATCACTTCAAACACAAATTGATAATTTATCTGATCGAGATGTCTCTCATGATAATTCTTCAAATTTATTTGCTGAATACGGCGATTTAAAGAAAATGTGCGAATTTTTCAAACGATTTTTTATCGAAATTTACCCAACTTTATCCAATCCCAATAATTGGAAAGAATCCCTTACGCCAAATTCTTTAACTGTTTACGAACGATGGAATCTTGTTGGATTAGTTGATGATATGAATGCTTATCGGCTCAAAAAAATTGGGCCTAATGCCCGTCTAAAATATTACGGTTATGAATAAATTTTTTAAAATATGCTCCGCTTTTTTAGCGTTATAATCGCTTTTTCCCTTATTTGGTTGTGCCTGTTCGATCCAACCGTCGCGTCCGGATCGGGCGTCACGCTTTCCTATTGGCTGTCCGTTCATTTGAATGCCCCTCTATCCAGTCGCCACTTTCCT
>JACCDR010979999.1_pt1 | contig 21470 bp, 17 predicted proteins | sample 7446431 | NCBI WGS metagenome assembly JACCDR01 (sample SAMN15323443, study PRJNA562643) | freshwater metagenome | isolation source: river surface water | place: USA:Blue River Watershed | collected 2017-08-17 | reverse complement strand
GTTCAGGTCGGCGGTCGGCACGATACGGAAGTGCGGCTCGGCGCCGAACAGGCGGAAGATGCCGGCAAACAAGTCGACCGGCAGGAAGTCCATCGCGTTCATCAGCAGCACCCAGACGAAGACCGTCAGGGCCAGCGGGGCGATGAAGGCGCGGTTGCCATGGACGATGTTCTTGGATTGCTCTTCGACCATCTCGACAACCATTTCGACCAGCGCCTGGAAACGGCCCGGTACGCCGGACGTTGCCTTGCTCGCGGCCTTGACCATGAACCACAGGCCGACGATGCCCATCAACACGGACCACAATACGGTGTCCATGTTAATGACCGAAAAGTCAATAATGCTGTGTTGGTGGGAGGTCTGGAGATGTCCGAGGTGGTGGACAATGTACTCAGAGGCGGTTGGCGCGTGGTTTACTGCGCCTTCTGCTGCCATTTCAGCTGCCATGTCAGTGCCTAAATAATAAGATGATGTAACTTTTCAGCGCGACGATGAAGGCGGCAAGCAGCGCCAGCCAGTTCAGATCGCGATACCACCAGACGACCGCTGCGAGCAGGCCGACTGTGAGCAAAATCTTCGTGAACTCGCCGAACATAAACGTCAACGGGCTCAGCGTTTCCGGCCGCTGCGCGCTGACATACAAGCGCAAGGCAAACAGGCCGTTGGGCACTACGCAACACAGACCTCCCAGCAGCGCAGACAGGAACGCATGCCAGCCGGCGAACATGCCGGCGACGACTGCAGCGACCAGAGTCACTGCCAACTGGGTCAGGACCAGACGCAGCATCGGTCGTTTCAGGCGGGCCAGGGAGCTGTTGACGGCACCCGCAAGCCTGGCTTGCACGTACCGCGGAGTTGTTGCGCCTTTGCAGGGATTTTGTAAGCTTTTGTCAGCTTTCCGTAAGCGCCCTGCAAAGCCCCGGAATTATAAGTGGGGGCAGTGATTGGCGTCAAACTTTTCCCTATGCGAAAAGGCTTGTTCCAAACGATCAGTCAGCGGCCACTTGGCAGCCACTTGCCGCCTCAATCGGCCGTCACTTTCAGGCGCGCGATCACACCATCGAGCTGATCGAGGTCGCCGAAGGCGATGACGAGCTCGCCCTTGTTCTTTGCGCCGAGCTTGATCGTGACCGCCGTCGCCAGCGCATCGGACAGTTCTTCTTCCAGACGCAGCAAGTCGCGCGATTTTTCCTTGCCCTTCCCTGCCTTGCCGCCCTGGTCTTCGGTGGTCGCTCGCACGACCAGCTTTTCCGTCTCGCGCACCGACAAGCGCTTCGCGATGACTTCATTGGCCAGTGCAATCTGCGTGGCCGAATCGACGGCCAGCAAGGCACGCGCATGGCCCATGTCGATGTCACCGGCCATCAGCATGGCCTGCACCGGTTTGGCGAGGTTCAGCAGTCGCAACAGGTTCGACACCGCACTGCGCGAGCGGCCGACGGATTCGGCAGCTTGCTCATGGGTGAACTTGAATTCTTCGATCAGTCGCTGTATGCCCTGCGCTTCTTCGAGCGGGTTCAGGTCTTCGCGCTGCATGTTTTCGATCAGCGCCATTGCAGCAGCGCCCTGATCGTCCACTTCGCGCACCAGTACCGGCACTTCGGTCAGGCCCGCGAGTTGCGATGCGCGGAAGCGACGCTCACCGGCAATGATTTCGTGCGTGACACCGGCCTTGCCATCGCTGATGGGTCGCACCAGGATGGCTTGCAACAAGCCCTGTGCGCGGATCGAGTCAGCGAGTTCGTTCAGCGCTCCTTCGTCCATGCGCGTACGCGGTTGGTACTTACCAGCTTGCAAAGCGGTGACCGGCATGGTGGCCGTCGCATTGGCAGCCGAGGTGGCTTCGGGTGTCAGGTCGGGCGAGCCGCCGAGCAAGGCTTCGAGCCCGCGGCCGAGGCCCTTGGGTTTTTTGGTGACCATGAGAGTGTGTCGCTTGTACGTTGAATGCTTGTCGGTTGCGTGTGATGAATGCCTGTCGAATACGTGGCGTCAGCGAGGCTTGGGCGTGTCGCCGGCGTGCTGCAGGCCCGGACTATGATCAGGCCGTGGCCAGCGCATCGATGCGCTCGACCAGTTCCTTGCCGAAGGCAAGATAGGCCTGCGCACCTTTGGCGGATGGATCGTAGATCACACCGGGTACGCCGTGCGAAGGCGCTTCGGCCAGTCGCACATTGCGCGGGATGATGGTCTTGAACACCTTGTCGCCGAAATGCTTTTCCAGCTGCAGCGACACCTGTTGCGACAGCATCATGCGCGGGTCGAACATCACGCGCAGCAGGCCGATCACCTGCAGGTCCGGGTTCATCTTTGCGTGCACGATCTTGATCGTGTTGACGAGGTCCGACAGGCCTTCGAGCGCATAGTATTCGCACTGCATCGGGATGATCACGCCATGTGCCGCGCACAGACCGTTTAGCGTCAGCATGGTCAGCGCCGGCGGGCAATCGATCAGTATGAAATCATGGTCGTCAGCGACTGCGGCGATGGCCTGCTTGAGGCGCATCTCGCGCTGCTCGAGATCGACCATCTCGATCTCGGCACCGGCGAGGTCCCGGTTCGATGGCAGCACATAAAATTTGCCGGACTCGGACCACTGGCGCACCGCAGGAATGTCGGCCATGCCGAGCAAGACCTGGTAGACCGAGTTCTTGAGCGCTGATTTGTCGATACCGGCGCCCATGGTCGCATTGCCCTGCGGGTCGAGATCGATCAGCAGCACGCGCTTTCTCAGGTTCGCGAGACCGGCAGCGAGGTTTACTGCGGTCGTCGTCTTGCCAACGCCCCCCTTCTGGTTGGCAATACAAAAGATCTTGGCCATATGGTCTTTGCCCTTTTTTATTGTGCTGCTGCCTGGGGTACTTCAATCGGTATTTCTACGTTTGATTTTCGCAACTTGGTGCCGCTAGCTGCTGCTTCACGCCGCGTCACGATTCTTCTCTCGGCGTTACGTGGCTCACGCGACTGACGCGGCGCTGCGTTCAACCTGCAATACATGCCGTTCGGCGTCCATGCCCGGTACTTTCAACTGCACGTCACGCACGATCTTCCAGCCGTCGGGCAGCACTTCACGCTGCGTGGTTTCGGCCTGCCCTTTCAATGCGAGCATGCGTCCGCCCGGCTGCAGCAAGTGACCTGACCAGCGCACGAAATCGCCGAGGTCGGCAAAGGCGCGCGAAGTAATGACGTCAAATTTCTCTGCCGGTTCGAATTGTTCCACACGCCCGGTGTTCACCTTCACATTCGCCAGCCCGAGCTCGGCTTTCACCTGCGTCAGGAAGGCCGTCTTCTTGTGCACGGTGTCGATCATCTCGATGCGCATCTGCGGCTGTGCATGGCGCGCCCAGATCGCGATCACGATGCCCGGCAGTCCGCCACCCGACCCCACGTCCAGCACATGCTGCGCGCCTTCAAAGACGGGCAGCGCTGCCATGCAATCGAGCAGGTGCTGGGTCAGCATCTGCTGCGGATCGCGGACGGCGGTCAGGTTGTAGACGCGATTCCACTTGTGCAGCAGTTCGAGATACGCCAACAGCTGCCCGATCTGCGCATCCGGCAGGTTCAGCGCCAGCGCATCGGCGCCCGCCCGCAGGCTCGCACGCAACGAGTCGAGTTCACGCAAGCTCATCAGGCGCTGGCGCCTTCATCGCTGGCGGCAAAATGCTTGAAGCCACCCTTCTTCAGGTGCACCAGCAACAGCGAGATCGCGGCCGGCGTCACGCCGCCGATGCGCGAGGCCTGTCCCAGCGTCTCGGGCTTGTGCTTGGCCAGCTTCTGCCGCACTTCGATCGACAGTGCCGTGACGGCCATGTAATCCAGCTCGGGCGGCAGTTTCAGGTGCTCGAAATGTTCATGGCGCTCGACCTCTTTCGCCTGGCGGTCGATATAGCCCGCGTACTTGACCTGGATCTCGACCTGCTCCGCGACCGCCGGCTCGAGGTCCGGGTTGTCGAAGCGGCGGCCATCAATGCCCTTCAGTGTCATCAGGCTGTCGTAGCTAACATTGGGGCGGCGAAGCAGATCAGTGAGCGCATACTCACGCTCTATCGCTTTGCCTAGCACGCGTTCGGCTTCCGCCTCGGCAATGATGCGCGGGTTGACCCAGGTCGACTTCAGGCGCTCGAGCTCGCGGGCGATGGCCTCGCGGCGGCGCTCGAAGACTTCCCATTGCGCGTCGCCGACGCAACCGAGCTTACGGCCGACCTCCGTCAGGCGCAGGTCGGCGTTGTCTTCGCGCAGGCTGAGGCGGTATTCGGCGCGGCTGGTGAACATTCGGTAAGGCTCTTGTACGCCCTGCGTGACGAGGTCGTCGACCAGCACGCCAAGGTAGGCCTCGTCGCGGCGCGGCACCCAAGCCTCGCGACCCTGGGTCTGCAATGCGGCATTCAGTCCGGCCAGCAAGCCCTGGGCGGCGGCCTCTTCATAACCGGTCGTGCCGTTGATCTGGCCCGCAAAGAACAGGCCATTGATGGCCTTGGTTTCCAGCGAGGCTTTCAGGCCGCGCGGATCGAAGTAATCGTATTCGATTGCATAGCCGGGGCGCAGGATATGCGCGTTTTCCAGACCGCGCATCGAATGCACGATGTCCAGCTGCACGTCAAATGGCAAGCTGGTGGAGATGCCGTTCGGGTAGAACTCGTTGGTGGTCAGGCCCTCGGGCTCGAGGAATATCTGATGCGCATCCTTGTCGGCGAAGCGATGGATCTTGTCTTCGATCGACGGGCAATAGCGCGGGCCCACGCCTTCGATCACGCCAGTGAACATCGGGCTGCGATCCAGTGAGCCGCGGATGATGTCGTGCGTACGCTGGTTGGTGTGCGTGACCCAGCAAGGCACCTGTTGCGGATGCATGTCGGCCGAGCCCATCACCGAGAATACCGGCACCGGATCGAGGTCGCCCGGCTGCTCGGCCATCACCGAAAAATCGATGGTGCGGCCATCAATGCGTGGCGGCGTGCCAGTTTTCAGGCGACCTTGCGGCAGCTTCAGCTCTTTCAGGCGCGCGGACAATGAGACGGCCGGCGGATCACCGGCGCGACCGCCGGCGTAATTGTTCAGGCCGACGTGGATTTTCCCGTCGAGGAAAGTACCCGCGGTCAGCACCACCGCACGCGAGCGGAAGCGAATGCCGACCTGGGTCACTGCACCCACAACGCGGTCGCCGTCGACCATCAAATCATCGACGGCCTGCTGGAAAAGCCAGAGATTTGGCTGGTTTTCCAGACGGCGGCGGATCGCTGCCTTGTACAGGATACGGTCTGCCTGCGCACGCGTGGCGCGCACGGCCGGACCTTTGGAGGAATTCAGGATGCGGAACTGGATGCCGCCCTCGTCGGTGGCAATCGCCATCGCACCGCCCAGCGCATCGACTTCGCGTACCAGATGCCCTTTGCCGATGCCGCCGATGGACGGATTGCAGGACATCTGACCCAAGGTCTCGATGTTATGCGTGAGCAGCAGCGTTTTCTGTCCGGTTCGGGCAGAAGCAAGTGCCGCCTCGGTGCCGGCATGACCGCCACCGACAACGATGACATCAAAAACAGTGGGGAAATCCATGGGATGGGACAAAGCCTGGGTAGTGCGGAGGGTGGATTATAAGGGATTTGTTTCACGTGGAACGTCGCTGCGGGCTGATGCGGGTGCAAATCCCCGCGGACAAACAGTCTGGCACAGTGCACCCGCCGCCTAGGCCAACAATCCGGGGGCCATCAATGGCGTTGCTTGTAGCCTCGCCGCTGTCCGAGTTGCAAATTCGCAGGATCAATGTTTCACGTGAAACAAAGCTGTCGGGACTCGGGCTCGCAGCTGCTGCTTGCGCAGCCCTCGCCTGCCTGTATGCATACCTGCCCGCCTTGCCACGCTCCGCCGTACAAGTATCCAGGCACTATCGGCCCTCCCCTGCATTCTGGCCGCTGCCCAGGGTCATTGGTCTATACAAGGAAGGCGTCGTGCCCGGTCTTCAGAATCAAGGCAGCCAGTACCGCCAGGAACAATACGCGGATCAATCGCGCCCCTCCTTTCAGCGCAAGTCGGGCACCAAGCACGGATCCGACAACATTACAGGCGGCCATCCACAAGCCGAGCTGCCACAACGGCTGCGCCGTTGGCAGGAACCACGCCAGTGCTGCGACATTGCAAGCCACATTGACGAGCTTGGCCAGTGCTGACGCACGAAGAAAATCCAGGCCGAAGCCGCGGATGAAGGCAAAGATCAAGAAGCTACCGGTACCCGGACCGAAGAAGCCATCGTAAAAGCCGATCACCGTGCCCACCAGTACCGCCCTCGCCTGCTTGCGCCGTCCTTCGCAGCTGGGCCGGTAGTCGACCCCGAAATCACGCTTGCGCAGCACATAAGCGGCCACCACCATCAGGATGAATGGAAGCAACTTGCGGAAGACCTCCGGCGGAAAGATCGTGATCGTATAGGCGCCGGCAAAGGCAAAGATGAGCGCAGCCACGGATGCGGGTACCGCGATCTCCCAATCGAGATGAATCCGCTTTGCGTAGCTGCGGGCGGCAAATGCCGTGCCCCAGACGCTGGACAGCTTGTTGGTGCCGAACAAGGTCGGCGGCGTGAGCTGGGGAAATGCAGAGAAAAGCGCCGGGACCTGAATCAAGCCCCCACCACCGACAACGGCATCGACCAATCCTGCAAACGCAGCGGCCAGGCCGAGCATCAGCCAGATCGAAGAATCTGGTGTCATTTATCCGAGGTGAATCTTCGCTGTGTTAGTATTCACTATCGCCATTAGCATTGATAATGCTTGCCTCATAGAAAGGGGCGGGGGAACTGGCACCATGACAGCGATGCGACCATTGGCGATGCCTGCGAGAAGCTCGGGTACCAGCAAGTAGATTGTCAGGCAATAATCGCAACCACCGCAAGCAGACCCGAACCACGCAGATGAAAAAATGCCCCGGTAAACCGGGGCACGGCAAAAGCGATCAGACTTCGCCCGGCCCGGCATCACCGGGCCAGATCGATCAGCGGGCCAACCCAATCAATGGGCAAACGGATCGAGGCTCAGGAAGCGCTTGAGTGCGGTTCGGTTGCCACGCTTGCCGACGGCATCAATGCAGCGATTGATGTCGACCGCATCGCCGTTGCTGTCGACTGCAACGACCGTCGTATTGCCCTGATGCCCATCCGGAACGCAGATCGACGGGTGATCGAAAGGCGCGCGTTCGAAACGCACTCGTTCATCAGTCAGCGACAACAGGAAGGCAACCAGGTCCCGCTTCTCGGACTCGGTCAATCCCAATGGCCTGACCGTCGGGTCCGTGATCGGTGCATTCTCGCTTCCGAAGTCGCCACCTCGGTTGTAGAAGTCGATCACTTGCATCAGGGTCGCCTTGCCGCCGTTATGAAAGTAAGGACCGGTCAGCTCGACATTGCGCAGGCTTGGTGTCTTGAAGGCCCCGGAGATGGCTAGCGGTGCGTCGGGTGCGACAGGATCTTCGTTGCGGATGTCGAACTTCGGACCAAGCAGGTCGGTACGTCCAATCTGTGCCAGTCGCGTTTCGGATAATGAATTCCCGAACGGATCCACACCGCCGACGCCGGGGTCATCCGCAATCGGCCGCACACCGGTATTGAAGAATCCCGTGTCATAACGGAAGATGCGGCCGCCCTCGCCCAGCCGGGCATCGAGCCGGCCTTCCTCGAACATGCTCGATACCGTGGCTTCGGTAAATGCGGCCCCACTGTGGCAATGCACGCAATTCACGCGTTCACTGCGAAACAGCGCAAGCCCGCGCTTTTGCTGTGCCGTCAGCGCATCTTTGCGGCCCTCCGCAAATTGGTCGAACGGCGTTTCGTCGGTGACCAGTGTTGACTGGTAGCTGAGCAATGCCAAGCCGAAGAACAACGAGAAATTGGCTTCCATCTGCGTGAAGTTGTCGCGCGGCGGACTGGCCTGCGGTGCGGCTGATGTCGAGCCCGGCAAATCGATCGGCTCCTCGTCCGGCAATGGCAATTCGATCTTGCGATCCGAATCCCAGTAGGCGCGCCTGAAAGCGCGCTTCACCAATTGTTCATAGGTGATGCGCCGGTCGGCAAAGCGTCCCAGTACGCTGTCGTCCGGATGAATTTCCTGTATGCCGAGCAGTTTCAGTTTCAGCAGTTTGCGTCCCACTTGCGCGAGCACCCGGTTCTTGCAGCTCATTTCATTTTCGCTGATCGGCGGCCCATCGCCCTGCGACGCGATCGAGGCGATGTCGAGCACGATTGGTACCTTGCGCAAGACCCCGTACTCCAGCTTCCAGACGAAGGCATCCTGGTTCCTCAAGCCGAAGGCATCGACGCCGTTGAACACGTTATTGGCGCGCCCATCCCAGAAATTGCGGAAATTGAAGATACTGTTGAAAAAGCTGGGGGAATGACGCGGCTCGACGCGACGCGTGTTCACGCCGTTGACATTGAAGCCGGTGCCGCCATGCATGACCGCATCCGATACGGCAGTGCACACATCCGGCGACTTCAGCGGCCCGACGTTGTTGAACTTCTTCGTCAACACCCCTTGCGACGACAGGACGTCATTGATATCAGCGAAACGAGTATTCGGATCATCGATGTTTGCAAACCGTGTGAATGGAAAATCGGATGCCGTTATCGTGTAGTTTGGTGCGCCACCGAGCTGGAAGGTCTTGTCGCCCGCCAGTACCCCGGGGTTGACCTGGTTGGTCAACCGGTCGTCGACGCCCGCATGGAAGTGGCAGGACGCGCAAGCGGTCTTGTTGTCGCTGCCGACGCGCATATCCCAGAACAGGGCCTTGCCCAGTTGGAGCGCCGCCTCGCGATCGTCGATGAAGTCGTCGAGATTGCGCGGCAACGGTACCTTCTCCCGCTTGAGCGACTTGATCCGTGCCGGCTCTTCGTCACCACTGTCACTATCACTGTCGCTGCTGCCATGCGCCATGGCCAATGACAAGGCCGCGACCCCCGCGACCAGGACTGCTGCTCCCATGCAGCGCCTGCTGGCGCTGCCCCACTCGGGCATCTTCATTTGTCCCCCCCTGCTCTGTGCATGATGTGGATTCGCATCGATGCGAGTGCACCGACACCCGGCCATCGTTTCAATGCCGGAGGGTCATGCTAGGAATTGGGCAAATGAAGCTATTGCGAGCACTCAATCATGTTGAGAATCACGATCATGAACGGAACGGGCAACTCGTCAATCGACCGCATTGGCGATTAGCGGCTTACGCTGTATCAAAGCAGCGGAGAATGGGATGCCGGAAGCAAGAACTTGCGCGTGGCGACCGGGGGCTCGGCGCAACGCGCGAGCCCCGGATCATCGTCAGAAGGAATCTTTGCGGATCAGGTCTGAGGCATGCTCGGCGATCATGATGGTCGGCGAGTTGCAATTGCCCGAGGTGATGAAGGGCATGACCGAGGCATCGACCACCCGCAAGCCCGTAACCCCGCGAACGCGCAACTCGCTGTCGACCACGGCCATCGCATCGTCGGCACGGCCCATCTTGCAGGTGCCGACCGGATGGAAAATCGTAGTGCCGATATCGCCCGATGCCTGTGCGAGATCTTCATCGGTTTGCCATTGCAGGCCGGGCTTGTGCTCTTGCGGCGAATAGCGCTGCAGGGCCGGCGCAGCGGCAATGCGGCGCGTCAGCCGCAATGAATCGGCCGCTACCTTGCGGTCTTCCGGCGTCGACAGGTAATTGGTCGTGATCTTCGGCGCCGCATGGGCGTCGCCACTGGCAATGCGCACATGGCCGCGCGACGTGGGCCTCAGGTTGCAGACGCTGGCCGTGAATGCCGGGAAGGGATGCAGCGGCTCTCCGAAACGATCGAGTGACAACGGCTGCACGTGATACTGAATATTGGCCCACGCCTGCGAAGGATCGGAACGCGTGAACAGGCCCAGCTGCGAAGGTGCCATGGCCATCGGTCCACTGCGCTTGAATGCATACTCGAGGCCGATGCGCAGCTTGCCATGCCAGCTGTTGGCCAGCGTATTGAGGGTCTTTACGCCATTGACCTTGAACACCATGCGGATCTGGAGATGGTCCTGCAGGTTTTCGCCGACACCAGGCAGATCGACCTGCGCTTGTATGCCATGCTGCGCCAGCAGTGACGCCGGCCCGATGCCGGACAGCTGCAGGATCTGCGGCGAGCCGATCGCGCCGGCACTCAGTACGGTCTCGCGCGTGGACGTTGCGAACCAGTGCTGCCCGCCCCCGGTGAACTCGACGCCGGTGCAGCGAGTGCGTCCATCCTGCGTCGTCAGCATCAGCTTCTGTACATGGCACCCGGTCATCATGGTCAGGTTCCCGCGTCGCATTGCCGTGCGCAGGAAAGCCTTCGCGGTATTCCAGCGAATGCCGCTCTTCTGGTTGACCTCGAAGTAGCCGCAGCCTTCGTTGTCACCGGTATTGAAATCATCGGTGTTAGGAATGCCGGTCTCGCGCGCCGCCTCGCGGAACGCATCGAGGATGTCCCAGCGCAGGCGCTGCTTCTCGACACGCCATTCGCCGCCGGCGCCATGGAAGGCACTGGCGCCACCGTGGTAATCCTCGGTGCGCAGGAACAGTGGCAGCACCTGGTCCCAGCGCCAGCGATCGTCACCGGTCGTCTCGGCCCAGCGATCGTAGTCGGCCTGTTGGCCACGCATGTAGATCATGCCGTTGATGGACGAGCAGCCACCCAGTACTTTGCCACGCGGGTAGATCAGGCTGCGCCCGTTCAGTCCGGGATCGGCTTCGGTACGGAATCGCCAGTCGGTACGCGGATTGTCGATGCAATACAGATAGCCGACCGGGATATGGATCCAGAGGTAATCATCCTTGGCCCCGGCCTCGATCAGCAGTACCGACTTGCCAAGGTCTTGCGTGAGCCGGTTGGCCAGCACGCAACCGGCCGTGCCTGCGCCGATGATGATGTAGTCGTAGGTACCGGCCGATTGCGGCGTCGATGACGGTGCAGCGCTGCTCGATGACATGGCGCCCTCCGCTTACTTCGCCACCGGCATCGTGAACTCGGCGCCCTTGCCTATCGATTCCGGCCAACGCTGCATGATGGATTTGTAGCGCGTATAGAAGCGCACACCTTCTTCGCCATACACATGCGCATCGCCGAACAGCGAGCGCTTCCAGCCACCGAAGGAATGCCAGGCCATCGGTACCGGAATCGGCACATTCACGCCGACCATGCCGACTTCAATGCGGCGCGAGAATTCGCGTGCGGTATTGCCGTCAGAAGTGAACAGCGACACGCCGTTGCCGAATTCATGCGCATTGATCAGCGAGATCGCAGCCGCCAGATCCGGCACGCGCACCACGCACAACACCGGACCGAAAATCTCTTCGCGGTAGATCGTCATCTCGGGCGTGACCTTGTCGAACAGTGAGCCGCCAAGGAAGAAACCCTGTTCATGGCCCGGCACCTTCAGCCCACGGCCATCGACCAGCAGCTTCGCACCGGCCTGCACGCCTTGCTCGATGTAGGACTCGATCTTGGCCTTGTGCGCAGCTGTGACCACCGGGCCCATCTCGGCTTCTGGGTCCATGCCATTCCTGACCTTCAGTGCCTTCACCCGCGGTATGAGGGCATCGACCAGCTTATCGGCCACATTGCCAACAGCGACGGCCACCGAGATCGCCATGCAACGCTCGCCAGCGGAACCATACGCGGCGCCAATCAGTGCATCGACCGCCTGGTCAAGGTCGGCATCAGGCATCACCACCAGATGGTTTTTCGCGCCGCCCAACGCCTGCACGCGTAGCGGATACGCTCCCTTGCGATGGCTGCCTTCGTTGTAAATGTATTCGGCGATCGGCGTCGAACCGACGAAGGACACAGCCTTCACGTCCGGATGCTGCAGCAAGGTGTCGACCGCAAGCTTGTCGCCCTGGACCACATTGAACACACCATCCGGCAAACCCGCTTGCCGGAACAGGTCGGCCAGCATCAGCGACGGCGACGGGTCACGTTCCGAAGGCTTCAGCACGAAGGTATTGCCGCAAGCGATGGCCACGGGCGCCATCCACAGCGGCACCATCACCGGGAAATTGAAAGGCGTGATGCCGGCGGTGACGCCCAAAGGCTGACGCAGCTGCCAGTTATCGATGCCGCCGCCGATGTTGTCGGTGAACTGGGTCTTCAGCAGCTGCGGAATACCGCAAGCGAACTCGACAATCTCCAGCCCGCGCACCACTTCACCCTTGGCATCGCTGAACACCTTGCCATGCTCGCGCGTGATCGCGGCCGCAAGATCGTCATGATGCTTCTCGATCAGCTCCTTGAACTTGAACAGCACCCGCGCGCGTTTCAGCGGCGCGGTGTCGGCCCAGGCCGGGGCTGCAGCCGATGCAGCGGCTACCGCAGCACGGACTTCATCGGCGCTGCCTAGCGCCACCTGGGCAACGGCCTCGCCGGTCGCAGGGTTGTACACCGGCTGGCTGCGGCCGCTGTTCGACGGCACGACCTGGCCATTGATGAAATGACTGATACCAGCTTCACCTTGTCTCATCCACAATCCTTTTATATTTGTATTCAGGTGCTGGTCTGCAGCTTACTTCGGATCAGGCAAGCGATCCAATGAGAGATCTTCAACCGAGCTTTGAACTTTACGCATCATAAGGGCAGGCTCTGTCTTGTCCTAGCCCGGATTCGGTCCGTTTGCCTCCTGCCTTGTGGACAAGCCTAGGGATAAGACTGCGCATTAAAGTGGATAAGCCAGCAAAAGTCGTGGGGTCCGTTTTTTGTTCACGATCTGTCCTTTGCTGGCACAAGGTCTATTCAGGATTTATCTTCACTGCAAGCGCTTGAAGCCAAAAGGGAAAAGAGAGTTATCCACAGAAAGTGGCCTGCTTTATCTATTACTACCAAATATAAATACAAGCTTTAAAGAACAAGATGATTTGAAGTTCGCAGACACTTCTTGAAATTCATCTGTGGATAAAGCTCTGGATAAGCAGTGCATGGTTTGTGGATAAACAGGAACCGCTTCCTGCCAAACCATATACGTCGTGACAAACCGCCGCGGAATGCAAGGCAGCCAGCCAGGCACGGACGAATCAGGTACTAATTGTGGACGAAAAAAGAGCCGGTCAGGCCGGCTCAGGTACTTCGTCAAATGCAGCTTGTCAGTCGGGTGCAGGGCTGACCTGACTCGCAAAACGAGACAACACCCCGGAATTCGTGAATTGCTCGCGCAACCAGCGGTGGCCAGGACTACGGGCATCACGCTCGTGCCACAGCATGTCGATATGCACGTCAGGCAGGTTGAACGGCAAAGCCTTCGATACCAGGTGGTTCGTCATGCCCGTGGCTTCGATCAGGTGGCGCGGTATCACCATCAGCAGGTCAGATGCAGCCACCACCTTGCCAGCCGTGAAGAACTGGTTCACGGTCAGCAGAATGCGGCGTTCGCGACCCAGGGCGAGCAGTGCGTCATCGACCAGCCCGCGCGCACGGCCTGAGAAGCTCACTAGCAGATGATTCGCATCGCAATAGAGATCCAGCGTCAGTTCCTTCTCGGCCAGTGGATGGTCCTTGCGCATCACGCAGACATATTCACCGGCATACAGGCGTTCATGACGTATCGGCGTTTCGGTCGCGCCCTGCAATTGCGCCACCACACCGGGGAAGAAACCGATCGCCAGGTCGATATCGCCGCGCAGCAGCAGCGGACGCGGCTCGCGCGTGGTCAACGGCATCATGCGAATGTCGATGCCAGGCGCTTCGCTTTCAATCAGGCGCACCAGGGCCGGCAGCAGCAAGCCCGCAGTGGCATCGGCCATCGCCATCCGGAACGTGACATTGGCCTTGGCCAGTTCGAAGCTGCGCGGCGCGACTGCTTCTTCGAGATCGGCCAATGCACGACGCACGGCCGGCCAGATCGATTCTGCGCGCGCCGTCGGCTTCACGCCGTGCGCGGTACGAATCAGTAATTCATCGCCGAGGGCATCGCGCAGACGTTTGACCGCATTCGATACGGCCGGCTGGGTCATTGCCAACCGGTTCGCGGCGCGCGTCAGGTTCTGCTCGGTCATCACTGCGTCGAAAACGCGCAGCAAGTTCAGGTCGAGGGTAAGAAAGCTCATGGTATTCAGGCATACGGTGGGTACCCCATAGATATACCATAAATCTATTGCGACTATAAAGAATTGAAATTATGCGAATAACAGGCGCGGCTTTATACTGCGGTGCAGCAAACGACTTTGTGGAGCCATCATGCAGAATTTCTTCGTCGCCGCGTCCGACACCTTCAATTCCTTCTTCTTCAGCTTCCAGAACCCGTTCTCGGCCCTGCTGAAGAGCCATGGCAGCGCTGCTGACCAGGCCGACCAGGATCGCCTGGCAACCACGGGCAGCCTGCAGCGCATGGCGCGTGACGTCGAGTACAGCCAGCCCAGCCTGGCTGCTGAACTGCGCTATTTCGCTTCGAAGTCCTGAACCTCGAGTAACCGGCCTCCCTGCACGCCGGCCTCAAGCATCAAAGCCTGATGCCTGCCCAGCCGGCGCCAGGCCCGTGAAACCGGCAAGCCGGATCCTGCCGAACCGGTTTCATCATCAGGGTGTGGCGCCCTGCTCTTCCTTCGCAGCCCGCAGGCGCGCAAAGCGCCGGCCGATCAGCCAGACACCGGCACCGGCTGCGGCAATGATGTGGGCCGTGCCTGTGGTGGCCAGCAAGGCGCCGCCCAGTGCGACGCCAGCCGCCTGACCGACAAAGAAGCAGGAAGCAAATGCAGCGACTGCTGCACCGCGCCGTTGCGGCGCCATTTGCGTGGCATTGATCTGCAGCGTGTTGTGCATCATGTAGAAGCCCAGCCCGAACAGGAAGCAGGCCGGCACGGCCAGCCACCAGAACGGCGTATAGGCGATCACGATCATCGGCAAGGCCATCGTCAGCGCGCCATTGCGGATCAGTCCCACCTCACCGAAGTACCTGACCATCTGTCGCGAGCGCATCGCAAACGCGAAGCCGCCAACGCCAAACATCATCACCAGACTGCCGGCGGCGGCCAACGACACGCCATGCACGGTATGCAGGTGAGAAGGCACAAAGGCCAATGCGCCATAGACCAGCGCACCTTCGATCAGCACCGTGCCCAGTACCTTGCGCGCCCAGGTGACTTCAAGCACCTTGCGAAACTCGCCTATCAGTCGCATCAGGGCACCACCCTCGGCGCGATGCAATTGCTTTGCATGTTCGGGCAAGCGCCGGTTCATGCGTATCAGGTAAATGCCGGTCGCAAGAAATGACGCAGCAATCAGGAAGAATGGCGTACGCCAGCTCAAATAGTCTGCAGCAAACCCACCGAGCAAGATGCCGGATGACAGTCCGAGGATCTGCCCGATCAGGAAGCGCGCCAGTACGGGCTGCCGGTCTTCATAGGCGACAACGTCACCGATCCATGCCATCGACAAAGGAATGATCGATGCGCAGGTCGCACCGGCCAGTGCACGCGCCATCAGCAGTGATGAAAAATCAGGCATCAATCCGCAAGCCAGTGCCGTGACCGCGCAAGCCAGGCAACCCCAGGCAATGACCAGGTATTTGCCGTAGCGGTCGCCCAGCGGACCGAACAGCAATTGCGAAAAGCCATAGGCAAAGCCGAAGACGGTAATGGCCATGGCCGCCGTACCGAGCGTGACATCGAAATCCGCAGCCAGGCGCACCAGCATCGCGTCAGTAATGCGCATCGACATGCCACTGCCGAAAGAACCGAAGGCCAGTGCAATGATGGCGGTCGGTGGAATGGCAGCGCCGGTGGTCGAGCTTTGCTGGTTCAGTGCCGGGTTTGGAGTCATAAGCTCATTCTGTAGAGTTCGGTACAACAAGGCAGCTTCAAAGCGAGCGCCGGCTGTCAAAGCAGCGTTGTTCACCGCTGACCGGGTCACGGAACGCAATCGAACGCGCCAGCAGTTTCAACGGCGATGAAAAGTCGTCGCCCTTGCAAGGCAGGGCGACCGGATAGAAGCCATCGTTGACGATGGGGATGCCGAGCGAGTTCATATGGATGCGCAGCTGGTGCATCTTGCCGGTCTCGGGCATCAGCCGGTACAACGCCAGTTCACCGCGACGCTCGATCAGCTCGATGCGCGTGAATGCATTCGGTTCACCATCGACTTCGCGCACGCGGAAGAATTGCTCGTCGCGCTCGATGCGACTGCTGAGTTCCAGCGGCAGCGACAAGTCGTCGCGCCAGGGTGCGATCGCTTCATAGACCTTGTGCACCTGCCGGAAGCGGAACAGTGATTGCCAAAGGCTGCGCGTGGAAGGATCAACCGAGAACAGCATCACGCCCGCCGTTTCGCGATCGAGACGGTGTACGGGTGTCAGGGTCTCGATGCCGGTCTTGCGCTTGAGCCTCACCAGCAGGGTCTCGTGCAGGAAGCGCCCGCCCGGTGTCACCGGCAGGAAGTGCGGCTTGTCGACGACCAGCAGCTGTTCATCCTGATGGAGTATCTCTTCGTTGAACGGTATAGGCGTCTCGCCTACACGTTCACGGTAATAAAACAGGCAGGCGCCGCCGCGGAAGGCATCGTCATAGTGGACCGGCCTGCCTTGCTCATCCACCACGTCACCGCGCTGCATGCGGTCGCGCCAGCTGTCGGCGCTGACCATGGGGAAGCGATGCGCGAGATAGGCCCCCAGGCTGTCCCAGCGTTCATGGGGCAGCCAGGCAAAGCTGGGAGAGATGCCGTCTCGGACGGGCAGCGGTCGCTGGAGCTTCATGCGCAGGCGGTTCGGTAAGTGAGCGCATCATAACGCCTATGTACGGCCGCGCTGCATTGCTTCGAGCAAAGCCCGTCTATCGAAGCGCTGAAGCATAAAAAAAGCGGCCGGGATCGCCGGCCGCTTCGGTACTACCCTGGTTTGCCCGGTTCAGGCGAACTTCAGGAAGCAAGTCGTTGCGCGATGCGTGCCTTCACCTGTTCCAGCTCGGCCGGCAGGCGATGGCGCAGCTTGTCGAACAGCTCGTCATGCAGTGCCAGTTCGGCTTGCCAGGCATCGATCTCGATCGAGGTGATGCGTGCATACGCTTCGGCGCTGAAGTCGATGCCATCCCAAGGCAGGTCATCGTAACGCGGGGTGACACCGAACACGTTCTCGTCACCGCCCGCATTGCCGGCGATACGGTCCAGCATCCACTTCAGCACGCGCATGTTGTCGCCGAAGCCGGGCCAGATGAACTTGCCGCTGTCATCGGTGCGGAACCAGTTCACGCAGAAGATCTTCGGCTGCTGCGCGCCCGAACTTGCGACACGCTCGCCGATCGACAGCCAGTGCGCGAAGTAGTCGCTCATGTTGTAGCCGATGAAGGGCAGCATCGCGAACGGATCACGGCGCACCACGCCTTGCTGGCCAGCCGCTGCAGCGGTGGTTTCGGAGCCCATGGTCGCGGCCATGTACACACCTTCGAGCCAGTCGCGTGCCTCGGTCACCAGCGGCACCGTGGTCGAGCGACGGCCGCCGAAGATGAAGGCCGAGATCGGCACGCCGGCCGGGTCATCCCAGGCCGGATCGAGCACCGGGTTCTGGGTGGCCGACACGGTGAAGCGCGCATTCGGGTGGGCTGCCTTGCGGCCGGTTTCAGCAGCAATCTGCGGCGTCCAGTCCTTGCCCTGCCAGTCGATCAGGTGTGCCGGCGCTTCCTTGCTCATGCCTTCCCACCAGACGTCACCGTCATCCGTCAGGCCGACGTTGGTGAAGATGACGTTCGCTTCCAGCGAGGCCATGCAGTTCGCATTGGTCTTGGCGTTTGTGCCCGGCGCGACGCCGAAATAACCGGCTTCGGGGTTGATCGCATACAGGCGGCCATCCTTGCCCGGCTTGATCCACGCGATGTCGTCGCCGATAGTGGTGATCTTCCAGCCATTGAGGCCAGCCGGCGGGATCAGCATGGCGAAGTTGGTCTTGCCGCAAGCGGAAGGGAAGGCAGCGGCGACATAGTGCTTTTCACCGGCCGGCGATTCGACGCCAAGGATCAGCATGTGCTCGGCCAGCCAGCCCTGGTCGCGGCCCATGGTCGAGGCGATGCGCAGCGCGAAGCACTTCTTGCCGAGCAGCGCATTGCCGCCGTAGCCGGAACCGTAAGACCAGATCTCACGCGTCTCCGGGTAATGAACGATGTACTTGGTCGCATTGCACGGCCACGGCACATCGGCCTGGCCCGGTTGCAGCGGCGCGCCGACGGTATGTACGCAAGGCACGAACTCGCCGTTCTCGCCCAGCACGTCATACACGGCTTTGCCCATGCGGGTCATGATGCGCATGTTCACAGCGACATACGGCGAGTCGGACAGCTCGACACCGATGTGCGCGATCGGCGAGCCCAGCGGGCCCATCGAGAACGGCACCACATACATCGTGCGGCCGCGCATGCAGCCTTCAAACAGGCCATGCAGCGTGTTGCGCATCTCGGCCGGGGCCATCCAGTTATTGGTGGGACCGGCGTCTTCCTGTTTTTCCGAGCAGATGAAGGTACGTTCTTCCACCCGCTCGTCGTCCGACGGATCCGAATTGGCCAGGTAGCTGTTCGGGCGCTTGGCCTGGTTCAGCTTTTTCATCGTGCCGGCGGCGACCATTTGCGCGCACAGGCGGTCATATTCTTCTTGCGAACCGTCGCACCAGACGATCTGGTCCGGTGTCGTCAGGGCGGCGATCTCGGCCACCCAGGCGATCAGTTTCTGGTTCTTGACGTAGTCAGGGGCATTGACCGGCTTGATACCGGCCATCGCGGGCTGATTCATGAAAACTACCTCCATGCAATGAAGCTTGCCTGGCCGGCAGGATCGTCGTCAGCTTGTGGCGACCCGGGATCGACACAGGGCGCGGTGAATAGCGCAATGGACGGCGGGCGTACGGCGGTCTTGTCGAATGCGGCGATAGTGTCGCATCGCACGGTCGGCGGATGATGTTGCCGGCGTGCGTAGGGCGCAGCTGTCTCGGATTAAAATGAAATGAAAAAGGATGGGCGCGATTTTACTCCCCCCACCTTGGCGACCTGCCTGCTTCCGGTCAAAACAGTAGGGACAATCGGTAAAAAGCCAAAACTAACTGCCGGCAAAATTCAATAATTTGTCGTCAAAATAGGCTAAAAATTGGAAGTTCGAAAAATTATCTAAAAGCAATCCCCCTGCAAGCAAACCTCCTTTCCCTGCCTGTCATGGTTTCCCCGCTCAAGATTGCCATCCTGGATGATTACCAGGATGCAGTGCGTCACCTGCCCTGCTTCAGCCTGCTCGATGGGCTGGATGTCAAAGTCTTCAACCACAGTGCGCGCGGCCTCGGCCAGCTGGCAATCCGGCTCGCGCCCTTCGACGTGCTGGTACTGATCCGCGAACGCACACGCATCGACCGCGCGCTGCTCGCGAAACTACGCAAGCTGAAAATGGTTTGCCAGACCGGCCGCGTTGGCGCCCACCTCGACGTGGAAGCGGCACGCGAGCGCGGCATTCAGGTGGTGGACGGCCCCGGCGATCCGGTGGCTACCGCCGAACTGACCTGGGCGCTGGTGCTGGCCGGCAGCCGCCATTTGTTGTCCTACGCGGGCTTGTTGCGGCAAGGCTTGTGGCAGCAATCATCGATCCACCCGGAGCGCAGCCGTCTCGGCCGCGTCGTCCATGGCCGCACGCTGGGCATCTGGGGCTATGGTCGCATCGGCCAGCGAGTGGCGCGCTATGCGCAAGCTTTCGGCATGCAGGTCATGGTCTGGGGTAGCGACGAAGGTCGGGCCCGCGCACGCGGCGACGGACTGCAAGTGGCTGACAGTCGTGCTGACTTCTTTGCCAATGCCGATGTGCTGACGCTGCACCTGCGGCTGTCGGACAGCACGCGCCATCTGGTCACGGCCGACGACCTCGCGCGGATGAAGCCCGATGCGCTGCTGGTCAATACCAGCCGCGCCGAATTGTTCGCACCCGACGCACTGGAAGCCGCCTTGAAAGCCGGCCGTCCCGGCGCAGCAGCCATTGATGTGTTCGAAACCGAGCCTCTGCCGCCCACCGCGTCCCTGCTGCAACTGGAAAACCTGATCGCAACGCCGCACCTGGGCTATGTCGAACAGGATAGCTACGAAATGTATTTCCGACCCCTGTTCGAAGCGATCGCCAGCTTTGGGAAAACCGCATGAAAATCATCAGCGTCAACATCGGCATCGTCGCTCCCTTGTTCGTGAAGGCCGACGCCAATTCACAAACCGTGCGCTCCGCAATTCGCAAGCAAGCTGTCACCGGCAAGGTCGCGGTGCGGCCGCTCGGCCTGCAAGGGGACGAGCAAGCCGACTTGTCCGTGCATGGCGGGCTCGACAAGGCGGTTTATGCGTATCCGGGCGAGCATTACGCGTTCTGGCAGGCCGAGGCCGAGCGTGTGTTCAAGCAGCCGGTAACACTCGCGCACGGCAGCATGGGCGAGAACCTGACGACCGAAGGCTTGCTCGAGCAAGACCTGTGGGTTGGCGATCGCTTGCAGGCCGGCCAGCTACTGCTGGAAGTGACCGAGCCGCGCCAGCCCTGCTTCAAGTTCGCTGCACGCATGGGCTATGCGCATGCGGTCAAGCAGATGCTGCAGTCCGGCTATTCGGGGGTCTATCTGAAAGTCGTGCAGACGGCCGACGTTGAAGCCGGCATGCCCTTGCAGCTGATTCCCGGCAAACGGGAAGTCTCGCTGGCGTCGATCAACGAGCGGCGTCTGAAGGGGCGCCAGCGGGATCTGTTCTAGACACCGTCTCGCTGCGCGAACGCGACGCACCGCGCCCGCGTCGCCACAGGCCGCCCCAACCGGGTGGCCAGGGCAGCGCCGGCCCTGCATACGGCGCAACCTGGCTGTGCAGCGGTATCACCGGCAAGTGCTCAGGCAGCGCGCCGTCATGGCTGTCCCAGCCCAGCGTATACGTATAGTTAGGCAGCAGCGCGTCGCAGACGTCGGCGAACCATGCTGCATGGTCTTCGTCACGGCCCAGCGCGCGTGACAGTCCGTGCGGGTCGAATTTCGCCAGGGCCTGCACCAGTTCCTGAGCGCCCGCGCCGGGCGCATCGCCCCAGCCCAGCACCGGGTTCAGGTTGTACTCCGCGCCCGAGCCATACCAGCCTTCGCGCCATGGGCGCGACACCCAATCGCGCGGTCCCGTGAACAGGTGCCAGCGCCAGTGCAAGCCCGAAGGCTTGGGCCAGCTGTACAGGTAGAGCCGCTGGTAACCCGCCTTGTGCAACTCGCGCATCATCGCCATCAGGCGGCCGTGCGGCATGCGCTCCGGCGGCGAACGCCGGAACTCGATGGGCTCGCCATCGGCATGCTGCACCTGGTCGCAGGACAGGTTCAAATCCAGCGTACGGCCCTCGCCGCCAAAGCGCGCCGAAATCCAGCCGGTCATCAGGTTGACCGACGTGATAACGCCGTAGCCGCGATAGCGATGAAAGATGACGGTGCCGGGTGCGATGGGCTTCATGGATCGCGAATGACGAAGGCTAGAACGGTTGCGAAAAACGGCTTGTGAAAAACAGC
>JACCDR011290459.1_pt1 | contig 21473 bp, 26 predicted proteins | sample 7446431 | NCBI WGS metagenome assembly JACCDR01 (sample SAMN15323443, study PRJNA562643) | freshwater metagenome | isolation source: river surface water | place: USA:Blue River Watershed | collected 2017-08-17 | reverse complement strand
GGACTTTCGCGTTACTCCTCCCGGTCGCGTCCGCTCGTGGGTCGAGGTGAAGGGACCGCAGCCTGTCGCAGTCGACTACCTCCGCGCGGAGTCGGTCGCTCACAAGACCGGAGAGAAGTTCCGCTTCCTCGTCGGAGGGTTCCCCTCGTTCGAGCCCGGGAGCGTCCGTGCCTACACCGCGAACCCGTACGGTCGGTTCGTCCGCGCAACGTGGGAGTTCGGAGCAACGGAGGAGTTGAAGGATCGAGCGGTCTTTTTGGCTCGACGCGCGACATGGACAGAGGACGGAGAGTTCATCCCCTACGAGGAGAGCGGAGTGTGGTCGGCGTAATGGGAGCATCGGGTCATGTTCTCGGAGAGCGGAAAAAAGCATGGCTCTCGCGCAAGATCGGTATGGAGGTAGCTCACGCGATCCGCGGTTACTACGGCAACAAGTATGATGTTCGCGTTCGGACTGATGAATGCAGACACTACGTCGTCGATGACAAAAGCTTCGACATTATCGAGGGTCCGATCCTATGTCACGGTGAGGGCTGGACTTCCTGTCGCGACTGGTATGAGTCCAATCAACGAAGCAAGCCGGCAACCTGACGGTAGAGAGTCGGAGAATACCAGTCGAGATCGAGAGTAGCCATCCCGGAACGATCGTCGTACGTCACCTTCGCAACACGGAAGACGGACGTTCCATCGCGCACAGTCTGACGGAGAGCCTTGACCCGCGGTCGGATCCCGCGAAGGCGGATCAGGTTCCCGCTCCGGATCAAGTGCGGCTTGATCATCCGACCCGACGCGAAGTCTAGGATCGGCCGATCGATCTTCACGGTTCCGGAGACTGTCGGGATGTTGTGCTCGTTCAGGAATCCGGTACCCGCCTGCGTCGCGTTAGCGCTCGACGAGGCTCGCTTGTCGAGCTTCATGCGAGTCGTTCGGTTGATGCCGGCTCGCGTGAGTTCCTCGACAGTCGAGTTAACTCGGGTGATTTGGTATCGACCGCGGGTATCCTCCCACTCGACAAGAACTGAGTTGAACATGTCAATCGGTCCGCCCGATTGATCGATACCGCCCGTGATATCTGCCTCGTAGCGAATCGAGGTGGGCCACGGGCGGTATTCCATTTTGATGAGATCGGTGATGCGGTTCCGTTCCCACATTGCCCAATAGTGCGTAGGCACGAGGTTCTGTAGTTGGTCGAGAATCTCGCGAGCCGTTGCGCCTTTCGGGAATGAGAAGTTATCAATCTGGTAAGTCGAAGACTCGTCGATGTACGCTTCGGATCCGTCGACGTGATCCGCGAGGTAGCGCGCGATCACATCCCCTACTACGTTGTGCGCGTAGACGTAATCCGTCGTGTACTCGCTTGACGAGTAGAAGTCTCCCCACTCGTGCATGATCGTTCCGCGAGCGATGTAATCGTAGAAGATCGTCCACGCGTTCTCATCGGTAGTCGCGGAAGCTCCGACTCGTTCCTGTCGGACGTCGAGCGCGTAGTCCCCTGCGTCGTAATCGTCTCCACCGATGAGACCGGTGAAGCTCTGCATCGACGTTTGCATATCCGCGGAGATGATCAGGTCTTCGGACGGGATTCCGTAGACTCTCTGTTGCCACAACGAAGAAGGCGCACCCGAGAGAGTCTTTACGGAGAAGCGAGCGATGTTCGTGAACGCTCGCTGAAAGTCTGAGTTTCGGCCGGCAATGTAAGTGTTCGTTGCCCACGATCCGGAACCGCCGGCCTGAACTTTGATGCCGGCCTCTCCCGATGGTCCGTCGTCGTTCGAGACCGTACCGCCGTTGCGCGATCCTCCAAACCGCGTGAACTGAGTAACATCCTTCGTCACGTAGATAACCGGATCGTTGATGTCCGTCGCGAAGGCTTGCCCTCCTACCGCCGCGATATTCCAGACTTCACCCGACTCGTTCGCGGTAGCTCCGGGATCGGCGAGCCGGCCGTGAAAGCATACCTCCGCGCTCTCCCGGTCGTACGCGGTGACCCGAGAGAAGACGTCGATCTCTCCGGGCTGGAAACGCAGCGGACGATGGAGGTTCGTTTCGAGCGTGCCGAATCCCCCGGGCACAACGTTCGTGATCCGGAGTCCATCGATCTCATCGACGATGAGCGTCTCGGAGCGCGACGTCTCGAACTTGATCGCGATAGGTGCATTCGCAGTCACGCAGTACGCTCCCGGATGAACGCGGGCCAACAGTAGAGTTCCGTCGCGAGCGTCGAAGGGAGCGGGCTCCCAGAGGTTGCCGTTCCTCCGACGTCAGGAATGATGTGCACGCGGTTCGCCACGTTCGGGCGGAGGAGCGGGGGACCACCGTGAAGCCCGATGATCTCCGTCGAGACGACGTTGCCGGACGAGTCGCGACCGTACGCGGTCGGAGCGAAACCATCGACGATGATGTCCGTCGGTCCGGACGTCCCGGGGAACTCGACGTACAGGCTCGCTTGATCGGCCGGCATGAACTTGAAGACGTCATAGTCGAAGTTCCCGGAGCCGAACGTCCGCGTGAGCGCGAGCCGGAAGCGGAGACCCGAAACCGCGGGAGCCGCACCCGAGAGACCATCCGAGGTGATGAGCCGGCCGATCGGGAACTGAACGAGTCCGAGATCCCACCATCGGGGAACGGTCGATCCGTTCGCGGGGAAGATCTCTTCACTCCCCGGGATCCAGTTCGTACCGTCCCCGGACCATTCGAGCCGGCCCCGGATCTCGTCGCCTCCAACGGTCTGTGCGCCACGTAGCCAGACTCGATACGTCCCTGCGACGTCGACACTAGGGCTCGACGGATAGAGGCTTGAGAGCGTGCTCCGGACGACGAACGACGTCGTGAGCGAGGAAGCCCGGACGCGGTTCGAGGAGCTCCCCGACCACGCGGAGGAGTTGGTCTGCGTCGCTGTGTTCGACGCGAGGGACATCGATTCCGCTTGAAAGAATTGCGGAGCCGCGGAAGGAGTCCCGCCTGCGCGAACCGCTACCGCCATCGTGGCACGGCCGGCCTTGATCGCGTCCGACGCGGTTACCTTCATGAACAGAGGAGTCGGGACATCCCCCGGTACCGCGGAGGAGTTCAGATCGATGTACGTCGGGTTGGTCGAGCCGGCCGGATCGGCATCGATCGTGAAGTTCCCGAGAGAGAGCCGGCCCCCGTACGCGAAGGGAGCGGCTTCGAGTTCGAGAACGATCCTCTTCTTCGCGCGGAGAATGTCGTCGATGACCCGCGGACTCGCTTGGTACGTGTGGTAATACACGGGAGACGTAGCTCCGTGAGGTTGCCACATCAAGACGTTGCGCTCGCGCATAACCTCGACGAGGAGATTATGAATCGCCGTCGCAATCGAGTCTCCCGCGCTCGCGTTCAGTTCGAGGGACAGGATGCAAAAGCGGTTCGTGAATGAGGATGCGGTGATCCTCTCTCCGTCCGTGAGGTACGAACCAACGCGGTTCTTCTTCAACTCCGGAGGATGGAACGACGTTCCCGAGAGGAGCACATTCCACGTAGTACCGTCGTTCAGATCAAGGCGCGTGGTAGGCGAAGTGATCGAGTTGACGAACTTAAGAACCTCTGCCACGTCCTAGCCTCCGAACTGTTCGAGGAGCGTCCGCCTACCCTGCGCGCGTCCGAGAGCCTGTCCATCGATGGAGATTCCCATGTTCTCGATCATCGATCCGAGATCGCGAATCGCGCGCACGATCATCGAAGCATCGTTCCCGCTCCCGAACGCGGACCCTCCGCTTGAAGCGGTCGGTCCAGAGGAGTACTGACGGTTGCCTCCCCAAATCGCTTCTGGCCCACCTAGCCATTCTTCCGCGACGTACTTCAAGATGTTCCGGGAGCGCTCCTCGTTTCCCTTCCGCGGGATGAACGCCTCACCTCCGGTCGCAGGTTCCGCCCACTGATAGAGCGTGCCCGGTCGCGCGATGTTCGCGACGAGCCCGGACTGTGCGGCGTACATCTGGACTCCGCCCCATCGGTACGCACCTCCCGCACGTCGAGCCGGCTCACCGGATCCGGAGATGACCGTAGTCCGTTGGATATACTCCGTGGTGATCTTCACGTACTTGTCTTGAAGCGCGTTGATCTGGCGTTGGAGCGCTTCGACTCGCGCCTTCGAGTCCGCGGATCCGGACTCCTTCACCTCGACTTGCTTCGACTTCAACTCGTTAATCCGTGCTTGCAAACCCTGAACGGAGTTCGCGGCGGGATCCGCGCTCCCCGGGATCTGCAAGATCGAATTAACCATCGACGTCATCTGATCGCGACCAATGCCAGCGGCAACACCTTGATTGATGATGTCCTGACGAAGTGCTTCGATCTCCGGCCCGGTCAAGTTGGCAGCGCTCGCGTAGTTCTGCAAGGCAACTACGGCTTGTTCAAGCATCGCGTAGTTCTGCCGGCCGGCCTCCGTGGTCAGATCGAAGCCGGCCTTCGCATTGACGTTCGCTGCGGTGATCTGATCGAGAGCGGCTTGATATCCGGAGAACGTGGAGTTCGTCGTCTGCGCGGTAGAGTTCAGAATCTTAAACGCGTTCTCAAGACCACCGACCGCGGTAACCGCAGTGTTGAAGTCGTTCGTCAAAAGCTGTGTCTGTGCGGAGACGAGTTGCTCCGCCTGCGACGTCGTGTTGGCAGCGGCTTCTAGATCTCCGAGGAGCGCGTTCGTCTGCGGAAGCGCAGCGTTCAACTCGGATAGGTTCGTGCCGTTCTTCTTCGCATCCTCCGCGAGTTGCGCGAGAATCTGGCGAGCCGCATCCGCGTTACCGGACTGAACGAGACCAGCGATAGCCGTGTCAAGTTCGGCAAGTCGTTTCTTGTGGTTCTCCATCGACGAGTCGAAGACTGCGCCCGTTCCGGTGAGTCCCTCGATCACGGACGCAAGACCGTTGCTGAATCCCGCGAAGCCCGTGGTATCGAGCGACTTGAACGCGTCGTTCAGGTTATCGGTCTTGCCCTTGAAGACGTCGAGCATTTCCCCGGTAGCTTCACCGGTCTTTGCGTACTCCAAGAGAGACTGTTGAAGCTTAGAAGTCGAGACTCCCGATTCGTTCTGCGTCGTCGAGTAGAGAGCGCTCGCGATCTGCATACCGCCGAGAATCGCAACCATGCGACCCCCGGCAACGGTAACCGCGTTCGCTGCGTTCTGAAAGCGGGACGTCGACTTCGAGACGTCATCCTGTGCCGTTGCCGCGGAGCGAGCGCGAGAGGTGAGGTTCTCGTACATCCCATAGAGCTTCGAGCCGGCAACCGCGGCTCCCGCTCCGACGAGGATGAACTCCTGTAGCCCGGGAGGCAGAGAGGCGAACGCTCCGGTAAGCGCAGCGATTCCGCCCGTGAGCGACGTCGCGACTTCAAGGAAGTCGTTCAGTGCGTTGATCGCTGCGGGATTCGCTCCGAGGTTCCCGATCGCGGTCCCGAGGTTCTCCACGTTCTGAAAGAGGAGATCCACGGTGGTACTCGTGGAGTTGAAGATCGCATCGAGTTCCCCGGTACGCTCCGCCTCCTGCGCCCACCCACGGGTAGCGGAGGTGATCTCGTTCAGGGAAGTCGCGATCTCCTGTACGACCGGGACCGAACTCGCTCCGAGGATCGTCCACGTATCCGCGATGTCAACGAGGGAATCCCCGAAGTCATCGACCACGGGGACCGACCCGCGGATGATCGTCGAGACTCGTTCGATCGTGTCCGCGGAGCCGGCCCATTCCATGCCGGCAGACGCAGCCCTACCCATTGCCTCTGCGACGTCGGGTAGATCAGCCTTCAAGGTCGGGATGATGTTCCCGGAGAGTTCGGTGAGGTCTCCCTTGATCTGAGAGAAGAGACCCTCTTGAACCGCATCTCCGACTGATCCCCATGCTTCGCGGAGTTGCGTCGCCTCTTGCACGGTCGCAGCCGCGGAAGGCGAGAGATCATCAAGCATCGCTTGATACTCTTCGCCTTTTTCAGTGCTCGCGCTCCATGCGTCTCCGACACCCTGTGTCGCGAGTTTTACCGCTCCGAGAGCGGGAGCCAAAACCGCAGCGGCTCCCGCGGCTCCGAGGATTAGCCCGGTCGCTCCCGCGAGTGCGGGAACCCCGGTAGCAAGAATGCCGGCCTTTACGCCATCGAGCTTATTGAGTTTGCCTGCGAGAGAATCGGCTGAATCTCCGACGTTCTTGAGAACACGAGACGCGCGATCTCGTGCCAGAATATCGAAGGTAAGATCAGCCATCGCGTTTTTCCGTTCTCTCGCCGATCCACTCGAAGTATCGATGAAGCTGAACGAGATTCAGCCTCTCTGCCTCCCACGGGTGCAAGTGCACTACGGCACTAAGCATAGGCGCGTGGTAGGTGAGTGTCCCGGTTACCCCTGCGTTTCCGAGCCACTCGACGATGCCCGCGTAGGGTCCGACTCCTCGGACTCCTCCTCGACGATCTCCGATTCGCACTGAAAGATGTGCGGATCGAACTCCGCGAACTTCTCCTTCATTCCGCCATCGAGGCGACGCGCGAGCCAGATCATGCACTTCGTTCCGAGTACCGATCCCTGCATCGCGTTGACGAGGAAGTTCCCGATCGGGAGGTTCATCTCCGCTTCGAGCTTCATCAGGTCGGAGGCCGGCAGAGAGAAGAGATCCGGACGACGAAACGTCACCCACTCCGGACCACCGAACTTTGCGCGGTCTTCGTCGGAGAGTCGGTAACGGACGGGGGAGTTCGGGTTTTTAACCATCGATCCTTCTTAGGACGGAGTCGACGACGTTGATCACGTCGCGTCGAACTTGCGGACCGAACGGGATTAGGGTCTTCTCCCAGTACGGCTCGCCTGTCTGTTGCGCCCACACGTCACGATCTCCGAAGACCGGATGTCTCCATCCTTCGGACTTGTTCATGTGACGAGGGAGTTTCCTCTGATCCTGCGGGAGCCGGCTCGTGTTGACGCGAAGACGGACGGAAGGCTCGCCACCCATTCGAGCTTGAATCTGCATCGCGTCCGCGACGGAGTTCCGCAGCCCTATCCGCTTCGCCCGCGGACGATGGAAATATCGAGCCCACTTCCCTCCGCCTCGAACTCCCTTCACGGAGATCGAGCGAACCGCAGTCTGAACCGCGGTCAACATGGGCTCCGCAGATTTGCGAAGCCCTCGACGAAGTTCGAGCTTCAAGCCTTTACCTTCGTCCCCCGCGGCTTTCAGTTTCACGGCGAGAGTCTTGAGTTCCCTCTGACCGGTAACTGAAATTAGCTCTCCCACGGTTACGACGTCGCGCGAGCCACTGCGCCCGAAGTCGGGAAGTTCGTCGACTTCATCGCGAGTTCACCCACGGAGCCACCGACCGACGTCCCGGAGATCAAGCACTCACCCGTGTAACTCGGGTTGTTCGTGCCGACCGCAGCGTCGTCCGGACGAACCTCGAAACCGACGTTCGTCCCGAGGATCGGCCAGATGAAACCGTCGACTCCCCCGGAAGCCGCGAAGTCATCGGTCCACTCGATTTCGAGGCCGGCAGACTTGAGACCTCCGGTGACCTCTTTCCAGCCGTCCCCACCGAAGGTGGTCGAATCGAGCTGCTCGACTTCGACCGTGAGCTTCGCGGACTTGATCCGGTCGCTCATGTCGGTTCCGTTGATCTCGACGTACTCCGCGAGAAGCGCCATTTTTGCCATGTGCCGAACTCCTTACTGAATACCGATGAAACCTGCGACGTTGAACGATCCCGTGATCGCGGAGATGTTCAGTCTCCAATGCGTTTCACCGGACTTCGGACCATCGACCACGAGGAGCGTCCCACCCTTCGTGCTGATCGGTCCGATCGTTCCCTGAGTAGTGGGACTCGCGAAGTTCGAGGCGGAGTCCGATTGGAGCTGAACCGTGATCGACGTCCCCGGGGAGAAGACCTGAATCCCCGCGAAGATCCGTTGATCAGAGGTTGGCGCTCCGAGCGAGAGGACCGATCCGAGAACCCCGGTCGCGTTCACGGATCCGCGGGCTTTCGCGATCTGTCCGCGGATCACGCCGTATCGGTCCGCACCGTTCATCCCGAGAGTAAACGCTGCGAGTTCTCCGGTCGCTCCACCGATGTCGTAATTCGTCTTCGTGGTTTTCCACATGTACCCGGGGTGCGTCTCGACTTCCGCAGCCGAATACATCGCGAGTTTCCCGGAGTTGCCGAGATCCCCGAACGACTCCGCATCCGCGTTCTTGTTCGCGAGATCGAGCACTCCGCCCACCTCGAACGAGGTAGTACGAAGACCTCCGGTGACTTCTTTCCAGCCTGAACCGCCGAACGTCGTTGCGTCGAGTTGCTCGACTTCCGCGTTCAGTACGGCAGACGTCGAGTCGGAGGTGAAGTCGTACCCCTCGACGTAGATGCACGCATCGAGTAGCGCGATCTTAGCCATTCGTCGAAGACTCCTTCTCCTCGCGCTCCTTCGGGGCGTACGACTCGAAGCCGGCCCCGAGTTCGTACACCCACTTCTCCGTAGCCTCGTCTGCCGGCCGGACGTACCCGGAGAGGATGAGCGCAGCCACGTTCAAGGCCGGCTTGCCCTCCTCCTTCGTACCGACGTATCCCGCTCCGACGTTCGACTCCGAAACGGAGAACGAGCCTCCCGGCTCCGTGCCGTTCACCGTGCGCGAACCGATGACATCGAAGTTCAGTCGCTTAGCCATGTCTTCCCCTTACGCTTCGACTTGAATACGGAGTACTGCGCCTACGCATTCGGTTCCCGCGATCTCGTAGCGGGCTCCGTAATCCGTAGCTTGATCGACGAACGCTACGAACGGGAGGGTCCGTCGAGCTTCGTAGAGCTTTCGCGGGATCGATCGGTCTCCCGTGTGGGAGACGAACTCGTTCAAGTCGAGTTGCGAGTTCAGTTCGTCGTTCCACGCAACGACGACGGTTGCCTTCAAGATCCACCGAACGGAGGTCAGACGCATTTCCCGCGTGTAGTCCGCGAACGGGTTGTGAGGAGTGATCATCACCGCGGGCGGAACGAGGGAGTCTACCGCTCCCGGGTACGCGTTCAATCCCTCGATCTCGTTCAAGAGATCGGAGAGTGTCGTCTGAACTTCCGTCAATGTGGGCATCAGACAGGTTCGTTCGGGTTGAAGTCGACGAGCGCGAATCGGATGAGTCGATTGACTGCGCCCGTGAGTCGTCGAGTCTGATTCACGAGCGTCGGAAGATCGATCGTCGCAGGGTCCGCGGAGTTCGCGATGAACGTTCGGTTCGCAGCAATCGCGTTCCGAAGTTGATCGGCAAGTTCGATCTTGTACTCTTCCGGATCCACCTGTGCGAACTCCGTGTATCCCGCGGCTATCGCGTCGTCCCACAACATGATGTACCGCATCCGACCGGGGTTGTACGAGTCGGGATCGTTCAGGAACACAGAGCCGATAATACGATCGTTCGTGGTCGCATTACCGCGGATGATCGCGTACTTCGTGAGAGCCATTACATAACCCCGATCAGAGGAGGCCGGTAGGGATCGACCAACTTGATTACGTCCGGATCCTCGAATCGAGAGAGCCGCACGAGCCCGAACTCCTGCGAGCCGGCAATACCGAACGGAGCATCACCGCGCTTGTAGAGCGAAGTCGCTTTGATGATCGTCGCTTCGCGGATCGCTTCCGGGATCGCGGACCATCCGTGATACGCGGTGATCCGAACCGTCGGACGTCGAGACGACACGGGGAAGCCGTAGTTACCGATCGCTTCGAGTCGATCCCACGAGTACGCGCCGAATCCATCCGAATCGGGATTGTCCGGGGACAGGATGAAATCCGTGTCGAGTACCCATGTCTGCGAGTAGCTCCCGATTGCGTTGGGATCCACGGAGACCACGAGATCATCCGTACTCGCGATGTCCATCACGTCAATGTATCCGCAATTCAGCGGGCGGTATCGGCGCGTGGTCGGGACAGAGTCTTTCCAGAACCGCCGGCCTGTCCACTGATCGATCGAGCGCGAAGCGACCATGAGAGCCTTGCGGAGTTCGTCTTCCGGGATCGACTTGTGGCGCGTGTCTCCGAGGTGAGCGCGGAGTTCTTCGATGCTCGCATAAACCTTGCGAGACGAGCCGGCCGGAACGACGTTGAACTGTCCATCGTCAACGACGTCGGGATCCGAAGAAACCCAAACGTAGAAGTATTCCCCGGGCTCCGCGACGATCAGCGATCCCGTGTAATTCCCTGTGCTGGGATTGGAAAGCGTCGGAGAAGTCGAGCCCGAAGGAGTCGTCACCGTAAGAACGACGTCCCCGTTCGTAAGCTCTCCGTCGGAATCACGTAGCTCCGTCGAGAGAACGACGCGTTCCCCAACGTCATACGTCGTCATTGAAATATCCTCCTGCGCTCTCTCCTGTGAGAGTACCGGTCGCATTGCTCATGGAGTAGGAGCCCGCGCTACTCGACGAGGCAAACGATCCTCCGGACGGAAGTCGAACTCGTGCGGACGGGATTCGAGCTTCGAGATTGAGAGCGCTCGCCAGAACTCGGGAGCCCGCGGAGAGAATCGGGGCCGGCACGCCGACCACGAGCGCGATACTGCCCGGGGTGACGTTCACCGATCCGGAGACGTTCAGGGATGGAATCGAGACCGGAGCCGCGATCGGTCCGGGGTTGACCGAATCCCCGGAAGATTGGACGGTACTCGGGATCGTCGCAGGTACCGGGATCGCGCTCGCTGCGACCGTGCTCCCGGTCGAGCGGGACGAACTAGGAATAACGGACGGAGCCGCGATCGGGGAGGGAGTCACGCTCGCTCCCGCGCTTGTGGTCGGGGCCGGCATCGTCACGGGAGCCACGAGCGCTACGGGGTGAACGTCAACGGATCCGCGGTACGTACCACTAGGGACCGACGTCGTTAGGCTGGTAGCGTCCGCCTGAACGGTCGCACTGAGTTGAAGAGAGGCGGACGGGATCGAGCACGCAAGCCCGATCGCTCCGGGGCTCACGATGACCGTGCCTCCCGCGCCAACGAGAGGCACGGAGACGGACGCAGCGACCGGAGACGGAGAAACTCCCGCACCCGTGCTTTGCGCGCTCGCAGGGACGCTCACGGGAGCCGGAACCGCGGAGGCGAGAACGAGCGCTCCTCCGCTCTCCGTGCTCGCGGGGATCGAGACCAGAGCCGCGATCGGAGAAGGCGTGACGTTCACCGATCCGCGCACGGTCACCGCAGGGACGCTCGCGGGAGCCGCGATCACTCCCGGGCTCACGCTCTCTCCCGCTCCCGCAGCAACGGCCGGCATCGAGACAGGCGCCGCGATCGGAGAGGCGGAGTGCGTCGATCCCGTGCTCCTCGACGACACAGGGACGCTCACGGGAGCAGGAAGCGCGGAGGGTGTGACGTTCACCGATCCGCGCACAACCGGGGCCGGCATCGAGACAGGAGCCGCTACCGCGCTCGTGTTCACGGAGGAGCCCGCGCTCCGCGCGCTCGCGGGGATCGTCGCGGGAGCCGGGATCGCGCTCGCTGCGACCGTACTTCCCGCGCTCCTCGTCGAAGCCGGAACCGCAGCGGGAGCCGCGATCGGAGACGGAGTGACATTCACACTCTGTGTAGTCGAGATCGAGGAGGAGGGAACCGCGACCGGAGCGGCAATCGCGGAGGGAGTTGCTCCCGCTCCCGCGGCTCGCGTGCTCGCGGGGATTGCCGCGGGAGCGGAGATCGCGCTCGCTGCGATGTTCGAGCCGGCAGAGAACGACGGAGCCGGGATTGCGACCGGAGCCGCGATGGCTCCCGGAGTAACGGTCGCACTGACGGAGTTCGACCATACCGAGAAGTCGTCCCAAATCGCGGTAGTCGTCGTGGCTTCCGCTTGCCACGTTCCGAGCATGATCTCACCTTGACCGGTGAACGCTCCTCCGGTCGGATCGGTGATACCTCCGAGAATCCGGAAGTGATAGCCGTCCGGGGAGAGAACCCAGTAGATCACACCTCCGTATTCTCCGACCGCTCCGTAAGCGTGGATCACCGCGTTATACGGGTAGGTTCCACGAGTCGTGTATGTAGGAGTCGGTCCGAGAGCGGTAACCGCGTACACGGTGTTGTTCGAGACGTAGACATAGTAAGTGTCTTCGTCTGTGTTATTCACCTCAAAGAGAGCCGGATAGACTTCGAGGGACGCGAGTGCTTGGTTCCCCGCATTGACGAGTTTCGATCCGATGAACTGTTCGTTCAGGGTTCGGAGTGCCCACTGATTCATACCGTGGTATGTGCCCGTGGTAGTGCTCGCGATTTGGAGTTGACCCCCGGTCTCCGTAACCTGCGGGGCTCCCCAGTTCTCCCAACCCACTCCGTCAAGGTTCGACGTATTGATCGAGTTATCGTTGAAGTTATCGACTACCGACTGAACGGTAAGGTTGAACGCGTTCTGTACGGAGATCGTCCACGAAACCCATTGCTCCGTAGCGCTCGTGAAAGTACCGGGGTCTTCCGCGGAGCCGGATCCGGTAACGCCTTTCTCCGCAGTCGCAGTACTCGCGCCCGTGCTCGCGCCCGTTTGCGTGGTGAGGTTCGAGTATCCGGACGGAGCCGCGGAAGCCTGAACGGCTGCGTCACCGGATCGAGTCGCAATGAAGAGGTAATCCGAGACGAACGAGGGAGTCTCGCTCGGAGGGTTGGAGTTCGTCGAGCTACCGTTAGCCGACTGTCCCCACGGGACTCCGCCTCCGGGGATTCGCAATGTGATGTGAGAACTCGTCACCGCTGCGGAAGTCGTCACCGTGAGCGTGTCGCTTCCGCTTCCGTCTGCCCAACGGAAGAAGATCGCGCCTGTGACGATCGCACCGTTCGACGCTTGTCCGAGTTTGAACCATCCTGTCGAAGGCGTACACGTAGGAGCGGTATCCGCAGAGAAGATGCAGATAATCAGATCGGTACTCTGAACCCCGGAAGGGTTCGTAATCGCGTGGCTCGTTGTGGTAGTCGCCTGTACGTTGCCTCCGCGCGTCGAGACAGTAGGCGCAGCCACGAATTACGCTCCTTTGAAGAATCTCCGATACCACACAGAAGCGCTCGCGACTCCCGCGAGAATCGCGAGCGCTCCCCCGAGGAGTTCGGGCTTACGGGATGTAGTCGATGTACCAGATTCCCGCAGCGTTGAACGTGATCGCGAAGGTTCCGTTCGATGTCGAGTACGGTCCCCCGAAGTCGAGAACCGCAAGAACATCCTTGTTCGTGAGACCATCCGCGTAGATCACGAGTCCCTCCGCGTTCGTGATCGTCGACGACGTCCATGACATGTCCGACGCGTCGAACGTCAGAATGCCGGAAGCCGCAGCGAGGGAGGTTCCCGTGAGCGTGTTACCGCCGGCCGTGTAGCCCGTTCCCGAGACCTGATTCGAGGTGTACGGAGCGGAGCCGAAATACGGGTTTGCCGCGTTGAAGTCGGGAGTAAGGGAGTCCGTGAAGAGGGCTCCCTTCAACTGAGTTTCGGAGTCGAGATCGATCGCGAACGCGGAACCCTGTTTGAGCGCTCGCGCGAGAGTGGCTCCTGCGAGCCCGGAAGCCAACGTCATTACGCGAACTCCGTCCTGATCTTGCCCTTAACGGGCTCCTGAACATTGATGTTGACATCGACGCGTCCGCTCTCGTGAGAGATCGTGTCGTGTCCGTTCTCATCGCGAACGACGAGTTTCTCTTTCGTGTCGATGAGAACGCGATCCCGGCTCCGCGGACCGATAACGGATTGAGTGAGGAGTTTCTCGCGAAACGCGTTCATCGCTTCACCTTCCGGAACCGATCGTATGTCGGCTCATCGAGGTAGATCCCACCCTTTTCGTGAGTGGTCTTCACGCTCGTATCGACGAAGACCGGAATGCCACACGCGATGAGACGCATACAGAACGAGAGATCTTCTCCGAAGGTTCGCGGTTTCCCGCGGTCTCCGTGCGGAAGAGTGATCTGATCGAAGTACGTATCACCGTACTTACGTCGCACCTCTTCGAGCGCGGAGAAGTGGATAAGCAAGCAAGCCGCACCAGTACCGGAAACCTGAACGACTTCACCGCGCGGATAGTCCATCGTCGGCATGAAGCCGGTTTCTCCGTCCGACTCCTGAAAGTCGTACAGAGTGGGGATAACGTTGAAGTGCTCCCCGTAAAGCATGTCCCCCGCGGGCTTCGCGCGCTTGAGTGCGAACGCGAGACCCCCGATAACCTTCACTTCGCGCGTTCGTTCCGCGGACTCCACGAGCCGATCGACCGTATCCGCAGCGAAACCCATGTCCGTATCAATCAGCCACAAGTACTCACCGTTCGTGCGATCGAGGAAGTCTCGCGCCGAGTTATTCCGCGAACCGACGATTCCCCCCGACTGCGTGAAATACCGGAGATGCTTCCCACCCTCGCGAATGATCCGCTGCGACGTCATCACGTCCCGGATCAGGAGATCCGTGTACGAGAGCCCGAAGCAGGCCGACCACGAGCCGGGATCGAGGAACGCGGGGACGACGCTCCCGGGAACGAACTCGCGGGTCACTTAACCCGACCCCTCCGCGCGTCCGGAGTCGCCTGAACGTTCGTCACAGTCTGACCCTCCCCCGATTCGAGGAGTTCCTCCTCCGTCGCGAAGAAGTTCGGGAACCGTCGCACGAAGTCGTGATCCGCGGGGTACGGAGTCTTCGGGTCGACATTGACCGGACCATCTTCGGTCTTCGCGATGAACGGTTCTTTAGCGAACGGCATGGGAGATCCTCTCGGAGATGCGGGAAAGCGCGGGCTCCCCGAAGAGAGCCCGCGCTCCTCGTGTTACGCGGAAGTCTTGTCCTGCAAGAGGCGGAAGGCCGCATCGTTCACGGAATCCGCTCCGGTACGCCAGTACATGTACCACGCGCGCCGGCCGTCGGGGAGGTTGTTCGCGGTGTTGAAGAGGTGCGGGATATACTCGATCGAAACCGATCCGGGCTTGTCCACGATGATGTAGTTCGAGAAGTCACCGAAGATCAGGATGTTTTCGAGCTGCGTCGTCGATGTCCACGTGGACGGAGCGTCGTCCGACTCGTTCACCTGTTTGCCGTAGATGCGATCCGCGGGCGGAACGGTGAGGTCACCCGAGTACGAGGCGGAGACCGCGGTCCCGAGGTTCTTGATTGCCATGTTGAACACGGGGTGCATGAGCCACTGCGAGCGCGACCGGTACCGGACGGGAACGCCCGTGTAGACGCGTCCGAGGTCTCCCGCTGCGATTGCCGCTGCGGTAGCCGTCTGGAGTTCGGAGCCGGCCGTAGCGTCGATCGCGGTGAAGATGCCGAACGGCTGCGAGGAGCCCGATCCGGTCATGTGAGCCGTACCTTCGAGACGATCGCGCGAATCCCCGAGGATCATGAGCAGATCGCTCGACAGTCCGGAGATGTCCTGCGTCGCTTCGATCGAAGCCTGAACGAGGGACTGCGCCTTGTACGCGGTGATGCTCACCCGACCGACGGACGGAGTGTCGTCCGACACCTCGACGAGTTCGCCATCCCACGAAGCCGTAGAGCCGGCCGTAGTGACACCATTCCAGACGGAGCCCTCCGTCAGGGTCACGGTGCGCGCGAGCGAACGCATCATGTTGGACGAACCGTTGTTCGTCAGGATGAGCGTCGGATCGAGGTGCGTCGGGACGAGGAAACCGCCCGCGGTGTTCGTACCGACCGCCATCGCGGCGCGTTCCTCCGGATCGAGGAACATGTCCTGTCCGGTCACGTACTTCTCGAAGCCCGTGATGTACGCCTCACCCTGACGAGCGAGGATGTTCACGGCCCACGAACGATCCCGCACGTGACGACGGAGGGTCCGCTCGAAGTGCGCCTCGTTCGCTGCTCCCCCGAGATCCCGGGACTCGACCGCAGCGAGGTTCGCGGAGACGAGCGCGCGTTCCGCTTCCCGCGGACGCATCGAGCGCGTTGCCTCGATCGCGTGCTGCGGGTCGCGACGGATGATCACCGCGATGTCTTCTCCGGGCCGGCCGGCTCCACGCTCGCTCACCGAACCGTGCTCCGTCTCGACCGGAGTCGAGCGGGAGTTCAGGGTCTCGGCGAACTGTGCACGTCGCTCCTCGCGGGAGATCTGAGTCTCCCGTTCCGCGCGAATCGCGTCCTGCGCGCGGAACTCCTCGTCTTGCTCCGTGGTGAACGGATTGTCTCCCGCGGCTTCGTGGATCTCACGCATCCGCGCTTCCGCTGCCTCACGCTCCGCGCGAAGCCTTTCCAGTAGAGTCACTGCCACTCCCGAGGAATGTGTAGATACGTTCGCGCCTTTCGCGAACGCTCATTCCGTGGGAGTGGTTTCCCGGCTCCGTCACGTCTTCGTGAGCGGCTCGATCCGCGAGAGCGGGACGAGTGCTCCTGGCACGAGCCTCGATCAGAGAGAATCGACCGGGGTCCGTGCTTCGGATCTTAGCGTAGTAGTCGTCAGTTCCGGAACGAAGCTTCGCGGTAGCTTCGGGGTTCGCGGGGAAAGTCACCGGACCGAACTCGAACAGACGAACTTCCGTGATCGTCCGCTCCGGAATCCCGTCGGGATTGTGATCGCTGCGAGCCGGCTCATCGTTCCATTCCTCTTTGATCACCTGAAAGCGGAATGACGAGCCGTAGACTCCTGCGCGGAGTCCGGGAAGAAGTTCGCGCACATAACTCGTGTCGAAGAGATTCACGAGCCCGCGGGGGGAATCCTTCGGTTCGGACAGTTCCTCGATGGAACCGAGAACCTTGTTCCCGATGTTCGGATCGTAGCCGTGATCGTAGAGGATCTTCACCTGATCCCCGCGCTCCGCAAACGTCTTCTTGAACGCGCCACGCTTCGTGGATTCGAGGAACCGACCCTCCCACCACGAATCGATCTCGTACCACTTCCCGAACGGAGAGAACCGGATATCGAGAGACTCTCCGAGGAAGCCGGCCTCTGGATCCTCCGCGCGGAGGATCTCCGGAACTTCGACGTAGTTCCGGACGATGTCCAGTCCCTTAAGCGTTTCCATTCGCGGGCTCCAATTCTTTCTGCGTGGTCGGCTCCGTGGTCGACGCTCCGGGCTCCTGTAGCTGAACCGAGAACAGACCCGTGTGGACGAGTAGAGTCATGTCTTCGTTTGCAACCGCGGAGATCACGGATTCCGGAGTGAAGCCGGCATCGATCAGGGTTCGGATCGTCTGCGCCTTCGTCGCCTGAACCGCCGCGATGTCTTGCTCATCCTCACGGAGGAACGCGATCGAGGAGGGATCGAAGGTGAGTACGGCATCCGGAGGTGTCGGGATGATCGTCTGCAAGGAACCGAAGAAGTTGCGCCACAACGGACGGAACGTGATATCCGCGGTAGACCTGCGCGCAGAGTTATAGTTCCCCGCGTTCAGTGCCGAACCCTGCATTCCTTCGGAGAGACCGACGAGCACGGGGTGAATGCGAGCCGCAGCGGCAATGCGCGTTTCTCCCGCACCCTGCGTAACCTTGAAGTCGAGTTGACGAAGATCGGTACCGATTACCGAGACGTCTGCGCCTCCGCCCGTGTAGAGGGTTTTGTACGCGTTATCGACTCCGTCGGCTTGCTCCTTCATTCGATTGACGAACGCCTTGTACTTCTCCGGAGTGATCGTGTCCGGGAACTTCACCGCGAGGTTCGGAGTTGCCGCGTTCTCGAAGAACTTGAGTTTGTGCTTCGTCGCCTGTCCGTCCGCCATGATCTCCCGCAGTACGGGCGTAATCCATGACATCCCGCGATACGACGCATCGGGATCGGGGATCGGCGCGAAGTGCGCTACTTCGTCCGCGAGGAAGACCGCAGGGGTAGCGGATCGATCTCCGTGCTCGTAGTAGGCGTACCCCACCTTCCGGTAGCCCACGGTCCCGAGAACGGTGTCTCGTGGCGCGAGGAGGATCTCTACCCAATCGGGTCGGAGGCGCACGAGTTCGGAGCCGATCTTCGCGACGTAGGCGTTCCCTGCGAAGTCGGCATCCAAGAGGAGCCGGCCGAACAGATCTCCCGACGTCCCTCCCTCAAAAGGTTTCTTGAGAAGATCTAGTACCGGGGCAGAAAAGTAATCCCCGAGACGTCCCTTCCGCTCGCGTCGGAAGATCGGCCACGCTTCGGTAAAGATCGAGAGTCGGACGGCTTCGCACGCAAACACGATTCCGTTCTGTTTCAGAACCCCATTCACGTACGAGGCGAAGTTATCCGCAACCCGCTCGACAGGTTCGACACTCCACGTACTCGTAAAAGCGGAGCCGTACTGTTGACCCCCGAAGAGAATCTTATCCGCGACCCAATCCGAGAAATCGTAGCGGAACTCCTCGACTTGCGAGTTACTGCGGACTGCGGGTAGCAACCTGTCGACTAGACTCATTCTTCCTCTCCTCTAACCGAACCAAGAAATCCGGAAGAATTGTCGACAGACCAACCAGGGAAACGCCTCCGACGATAATCCCTGCGCGGTAGTCGATCAGCCCAACTCCGATGCTCGTGATGATAATACCGAGCAACCCGATAACCGGACCAACGAAGATGAGTTTCATCAATCCCAATCCAAGAGAATATCCGGATCGTCTACCGCTACCGCATGAAGAACCCAGACTCCCATGCACATCGCGATACACGCATCAATGAGTCTTTTACTCTTACCCTTTGACAGAGTGAATCCGCGTTCCTGCTCGCGCCTCGAAGCGGACTTCACCGCGGACTTAAGTTCCGGATCTCCGTCGTGAACGAGTTGTTTTCCTAGAATCCGGTCGTACGTCTCTCCGATCGCGGGAGCCATCCGGATTGGGGACTGATCGAACTCGATGATCTCGATTCCGGAATCTTCTAGTTCGCGAGCCGGAACCTCGAAGAATCGCGGATCGTAGACGACTCCCCGGAATCCGGATCCTCGTGCGCGTTTCCGGATGTACTCGAAGACTTCAACGTGATCGATCTTTCCGGAGTGTGGACGCCACGTTTTGACGGAGACTCCGAACTTCCCATCGGAGAGTTTCTGAATCCTCGCGACTGCGCAGCCATCACGCTTAAGCGCCATGTCAACGGCAAGAACGAACGGATCTCCGTCATCCTCGACGAACACGCCTTCACACTCACCCCATGCTGCGGGATGGTCGACGAGCCAGGAATCTTCTGCGATGTCTACCCATGCGTTCGCGTAATACCGGATCCACTCGTGACGTGGCATGTCCGGTTTTCCCCACGAAGAGACTCGATCTCGGACATTCCACAGTACATCCGCGGCTCCGGACGCAGCACGAGCCGCGATCTCGCGATGTTCCGGATTCTCGTAATCGAGTCCATCCGGAGCCTCTCTCCAGTCGAAGAGGAATCTCGGACTCTCTTCCGGATTCCGGAGAGTGCGGAGTCCGAGTTTGTAGAATCCTCCGAGTAGTGAGTTATCGACGTCAAAGCCTGCCGTAGAAAGATTAAGCCGTCTTCCGGATCCTCGGAAGGTTCGACGCTTATTCGTAGACTTCCCCACAACCGTATGGACGCGAGCCTTATTTGATCCGGGCTCTCCCCACTCGTGAAGCTCATCACAAACGAATAGGGTAGGTAGACCACCTTCGTTTGTTCCCGCAGCCGCAGCAATTCGGAATACACGTCCCGGAGTTCCATCCGCGAACCTGATCTCCGTGTCGAAGACGTTGAAGAGTCCACAGAGAGGGGACTCCTTCACGATGTTGTCTTTTCCCCCCGCCATCGTGGCAACGGCGGTAAAGAGTAGATCGGCTTGCTCGAACGACGCAGCCGCAACGGGGATGTTCGGAGACGGAACGCGAATCTCTTCCGGGCCGGCAAACTCAAGCATGACGATGCTCGCGATGAACTGAGTTTTCCCGTCACCGGTAGCGGCTCCGCGGAGTCCCTCGTTGTATCGCCACTGATCGCACGAAGGACAATACTCGTACCACTTATAGAGGAACTTCTTCTGATCAGCGCGAAGCTTGATGAGTTGCCCGTAGAAGTCGCCTTCTCCGCAGATACAAAAGGCTTCGATCCATCGAACCGCGATAGCTCCATGAGTGGGCCAGAGAGCCTCTCCGAGCGTAGGGGACCATCCGCACCCCTGACACGGGACGCTCATCGACTCCGCTCCGTGGGGAAGCCGTCCCACTCTTCACCGATCGTGCCAAGTTCCACGGTTGCCGGCTCCTCGTACCGGACTCCCGGACGATTTACGGGAGGAGGAGTCACCGGAGGGAACTTCGCGGATCCGGGCTTGATCCGACGATCGCGGAGTTCCTTCGCTCGATTGAAGACGTTCTCATACTCGCGACGAACACGCCTCGACCCGCGCCGGAATCCCACGAGGTAACCGGAGACGCAGCCGACCACGAGGCAGAAAACCAGCGGGAGGAGCGCGAGAGGATCCATGTACCGCAGGATACGCGCGAGCCCGGGGAGGGATCCACATCTCCCCGGGCTCGCGTCCCTCTTCCCATGCCGGCCGTTACACAGCCTCTCGCAGACTACGCGACGTCGCTTCGAGGTGGAACAACTCCGTACGTCCGAAGCGCGTTCGACGTGTTCGCGTTCAGGAGATTCTCGATAGCCCAATCGTTCATGGCTTGCTCCGAACGAACCGCGAAGTCGGGAACCCACACGTTGATCTCTCGACCGAACAGATTGAGCCGACGAAGGTAGTACGGACGGTATTGCATGGTGGGAACACGGGGATCGTCTTCCGTGATCCAACGGTACGGGTTTTGCGCGATCGGTTCGAGCCACACGTCAGACGAGGAAGTGATCCACTCTCCGCGGTTCGCTCCCGAGATCTTCAATCCCCCGACAGACATCTAGCCCTCCATCGTTCTCGGATCGGGCTCGTTCTCGATGACGGAGAACTCCCGATTCATCTGCTCTAGCGAAGGCTTCCCCGCGATCAGCGTAACTCCGAGATCCGCGCGGTTCTTCGGACCGATCCCTAGTTGCTTCTCGCAATCCTGCGCGATCTTCGTTTGTTCCGCGGCAACTCGATAAAGCGGATTCATAATCGAGTTTCCTGAAGAACCGGAAAGAATAGGTTCTTCGTCCGCTTCTCGCGTGCAAATGATCGAACGATTCACCGCTTCGATCCATCGAATAGCAATTAGATAATCCGCGGGATCGAGAACCTTTGCGACCGGACTCGTAACAAATTCCTGCCACCGAAGAAGCGCTTCGTTACGAAGCGACTTTCTTACAACATCGGGGAGTTCGAGCTTCTTCTCCGGAACTCCTTCGAGGGAATATCGCGCTCCGTTACGAGGATCGACCGCGGTTCCCGCTGGCTTACGTGGCACAGAGTCACTCTCCCCGATCTCGATCACGGAACGCTATGTAACCCAGGGTAGCCCACATACACGCGATCACCACGAGGCCGGCAAAGAACGCGGACCACTCCCACGAAAGCAAGGCTATGACCAGCATGAATGCAGATAGAGCGGAAACCGTGCCGTACGGGAGTTTGTACGGGTCGAACTCGTTCGTCACTCCTCGTGAGATTTTCTTCGACATGACCGGGATCCTTCGACGAGGTACCGCGCGGAAAAGTTGGG
>JACCDR011940033.1_pt1 | contig 21479 bp, 35 predicted proteins | sample 7446431 | NCBI WGS metagenome assembly JACCDR01 (sample SAMN15323443, study PRJNA562643) | freshwater metagenome | isolation source: river surface water | place: USA:Blue River Watershed | collected 2017-08-17 | reverse complement strand
CTGGTGAATCTCGTATCCGGAACTGAACACACCGAGGACCGACGACGTGTCGTCGCGGACGATGGCTTGCTTGCCATCGACCGGCATCATGCCGAGCGGCGTCTGTACGTACAGTGATGAACTGGACACGGTCGGCAGCAGCGCCTCGACCCGCTCCAACGGGACGGCGCCCGGGAAGTGGTTGTCGAAACCGGCCCGGGAGTGCCATGCCGGCCCCCGCTTGTCAGTGAAGCCAATGAGGGTGTTTTCGTTCAGCCACGTGATCGTTTCGCGAGACATTGCCATCTACTCCTTTGGCCTGGCCGCTTCCGGGGTGGGGCGGCGCTGATGTCAAATCTAGGTGTAGGGGGTGCGGGGTGGAATCCTCCGAACGGTCAACCCTTGACGTACGTCAAGCGTACATAGGGTGGATCGGATCTAGGGCAAATCCTCTGACAGGTCTAGCGCGGACAGGTCACCCATGATGCCGAGTAGCCGAGACTGCATAGAGGGGTCACCGGGCGCCAACTGTTCGGCAAACTCACCGGTACCGAACGCCGCCCACGGTTGCGGGTAGGCGAATGAGGCTGTTGTGCCGTCCGCGTACTCGACCGTTACGCGCTCCCCCGGGTCGGTCATGGTGTGCCCCTTTCTAGGCGGTTCGGCGTAGCGCTCAGCCATGTACGCATCGTGCGCGGTTGCGAAGTCCTCATCCGGGGTCACGACGTCGGGCCGATCTCACACCAGCAATCACACTCGCCACAGTCCTCGTGTGGCAGGCTCAGACAGTCTGCGCAGCGTTGATCATCGCTCGCGGGTGTCTCTGTCTCTGCCGACGGCAGGGTGATCACGGTGCAGCCGGTCTCAGCCTGTGTCGCGTTCACGAACCGGTGCGCGTCATCGGCGTTCTGAAACAACGCGAGGGCACCGTTGGCCGGACCGCCGTCCCTCATCTCTCCCACGGCGAAAGCGAAACCGTCGGTCCGCTCCCCCGTGCCATAGACGTAGAGAACGGTTGTCATCGTGAGCCGGCCAGCGACAGGATGAGGTCGGCGCCACGGGCAACCATGGCGAGCCGACGGGCGCGGCGTGAGCCGACCACCCGGGCCGACCGAGCGCGGCGGTTGAGTGCGATTCGGCGACGGTTCGCGAACATTGCCATTACCTCCGTTGGCGTTGTGGTGCGTGAGAGGTCAAGTAAAGCATCACCCTTGACGTAGGTCAAGGGTGATGTTGTGATCTAGCCGATCGGCTTTCCAGCCGGAATCGGTTAGAACGTGCTCACGCGGCCGTGCGCTCCCTGGGTACACGCCCAACGGGAGTAGGCAGCCTCGAATCGGTACGTGCTGTAGTGCGGCGACCGGTACGACTTCCCGCCGTACGGCGAGGTGAGAAACGGTGTGTTCTCTGCGCGTGCCAGCCGGTCTACCTGGTACGCGGTACACGCCTCACAGGATGGCCCCTCATGTCCGGGGTCGCGGTCGTTGATCTGCCGGCTCGCGAACGGGAGCGTCCACTCTCTCATCTCGGCCCGCCGGGGGCGAGCCTGCCCCGCACCTTTGCCAGGATGATGTCGGAGTCGACCTTGGGGTACAGCCGGCCGTAGGTGACCGGCAGGCACGCCATCAACTCACCCCGGGTTTCCTGATCCATACGGGCTAGAAGGAACCGAAGCGCCGACAGGGACTCTTCCCGCGTGAGGTGTTCGACATCGATATCCATGTCGGTTTATCCCGTCTACTGGGGCTCGGGTGAAGGGCCACGGTACTTTGGGTTGTTGGGGGTCGGCTTGACCTCCCACTCCAGAATCTTGTACGGGTTTTCGTTGCGGCGGCTGTACGGTCGGTCGCACCTTTCGCACTCGACCGGCCGGATAGCGGCGACCGATTCCACATCCTCACTGTGGACGTGCATCATGCCGGCTATCCACGTGTGGTTGCAGCGGGACGCCTCCTGAAACGCGGTGCGGGTGGGCTTGACTCCCGCCGCGTATCCGTCGATGTAGTCCGTTTCGCCGTGAAGATCAACGGTCGCGCAGTAGTACCACTCTGCCTCACTCGGGGGAACGTTGAACCGGGTGGGGGTGGTCTCGTCGGTCACCATTGCCATCAACTCCTCTGGCCATCTGCGGTACAGCCCATACGCTAGGACTACGCTTGACGTATGTCAAGCGTGAGTTTACTCGATGGTCCAGGTGATTTTGCAATTCCGGCAGGACGCCTCGGTAACAGTCTGTTTCCGGGAGAGTCCGGTGCCGAACAGGGACAGTCCGCCTGTGAGGAACGCGGCGGTGGCCTTGCCGCCGCTGATTCCGCGCTTCACGGCCTTTTGGGCTGTGGTCACCGTGCCAACCGCCGCGCAGTGCGGGCACCGCACGTGGGCGTTCTCGTTGGTGCGGGTCCGGCCGGTGAGGAGGTATAGGAGCGCGTCTACCGGGTCCATGTTGTTCATGACGACACCGTGTACGGGGTGGTTCCGTGCAGGGTGATCGACTCGATGCGCGGCGGGTCGATACTCTCCCAGCCGACCGAGCGGCAGGCATACCACCGACCGTCGATGCTGACCACGTCGCCGACGGACAGCGACCGGTTGCGGCGCATGCGGTAGATCACGGCGCGCGGGTCGGGGGTGCCGTAGTCCGGATCATCGCCGACGTTGAACAGAATCCATACCGCGTTGAGAACGGCCTGGTCGGAGTCCGAACCGAAGGGCGGTTCGAAGGACGGTACGTCGGCCTCGGTGAAGTCCAGTTCCGCCACGAGCGTGACCGGGTGCTGTGGCTCGTACCCGTCGAGCATGCCGCAGAGCCGGTCTTTGTCGTCTGTAGCCACGTTGTGGTAGACGCTGACTTTCATGACCATTACCTCCGTTGGTCGCGTGCTGAGATCAGTTACGCTAGCCTCAACCCTTGATGTGTGTCAAGGGTCTAGTCTTGGTCGGTGTACTCCTCCAAGTCGACATGCAGGGAGTCGCTGTCGTCAGGGTCCGTGGCCACCTCATTGACGATCCACATTTTGTCGTACTCTTCGAACACGTCGCCGGGGTTGAGGTCTTGAACCTCGACCATCGTGCCGTCGGCCAGCCTGACGGTGTACTCCGGGGTGTAGATGGCGCAGCCGTCGCCGTCGGTGTGGTCGATGTCCTCGTCGACGGCGTCGATCTGGGCGTTTGCGTTCATGGCCTTCACCTTCAGATGCGGTAGATCAGGTGTGGAGGGTTCCGTCCTCGAAAAACTCCGGATCGTTGCCCTCGATCCATTCCCGGGCGCGCTCGTCGCTGGTCTTGTACTCCGATTCGGCGTAGCCGGCTTTCCAGGCGTCTTCCATCGCGTCGCGGACGGCCTGGTCGAGGGCGGTGCGCTGCTCTACGGTCGCCGGGTTGTCCAGCTCACCGGGACAGTCGTCCAGGTGACCCTCCAACCAGAGCGCGCTAGGGCAGGTGCACTCGGGGTTCTCCTCCTCGATGACGAGGTAGGTGTGATCCCGCTTGGGGTCCAACTCCACCGCGCCGATCCCGGGAACCCACGGGAGCGCGGGCGCGTTGTCGCGGGTGAGCTGGCCCTTGAGCACGATGCTCTGACCTCTGTCAAGGTCCCAGCCTTCCAGGCTGACGGCAGGAATGCCGGGGTAGTCGTCGACACCGTACTGGTCCCAACCGGGCGTGCTGAACTTCTGGGCGAGAGCGGCGACGATGACGGCACTGATGTCCTCGATGTCGCTGGAGTCCCACCAATCGCCGGCTAACTTCTCCCGGATTCCGGCTACGGCCTTTTCCTTCGCGTCCTCGGACAGTTCGTCGAACGAGTACACGGTGATTTCACGCATGGCCAGTACCTCCGATGGCCTAGAAGTATGCCGGTTCTACATGTTGTGGAGGGGTAGTACCGGAAACCCCGCCTCCGCTGCACGCCAGAGTACGGCGACGCTTTACGAATGTCAAGGGTTATGCGTGGGAGTCTCGTACGAGCGAGCCGGTTGCCAGTGCGGTCGGGAGAATGCGCAGGTACCGCGACCCCGGTACGCCGGCAACGGACTCCGCCCCGAGGTCGACGACGACCCCGGAGTCCGCTACGGCTGACACCACACCAGACTCAGTGCCGTCCCACCGGCTGACACGCTCGCCGACGCGGTCACATCGTGCGGCGAGAAGATGTAGGACAGGCGCAAAACCGGCTCGTTGTCGAGCACCGATTCTCGCTCATGCTCATCACACTCGATTGAGCCCCGGCGCTTTTCGGTGGCTGACAGGCGGTTCGGGCAGTAGGTGAAGTGCGGTAGACCAGAGCCGGTCTGGCGGGCACACAGGCCGGACCGGATACGCACACGTTCCAAATCAGTGAACCGGGCACCGATGACAACCTGTTCGATCCTCATGGCCACAACCCCTTCTTAGCTATGCGGGGACCATCGTCACGATGAATCCGGTGTGGCCTGCCTCGGTGAAGGCGGCCGAGAGGCGTGCGATGACACCTGGTACGTCAGACTCCAGACACTGAGTGGAGCCGGTTTCGATTAGCTCCCCGTCGGCGCTGGTGACCGTGATCCGGTACACGCGCGGGACACGGTCCGCGTCAAGACCAAGCGGTTTCAACTGATGGCACCCTTTCGCGCTTAGCGGCGTCGAACCATGAAGCCGGCGATGATGAACGGGGCCACGGCCAGCCCGACTAGGGGGTGGGTTGCGGCACCGACGACGATCACGGCGGCAATCAGGCAGGCGAGGAACAGGACGGTCCCCACTACTGTTCGATGCCCAACAGGCTGTACACGTCGTAGTCGTCCGAGTCGAACTGGCCGGTCCGCAGGTCGACACCCATCTTGAAGCTGGCACCGCGTACGCCGTATGACTCACTGAGGAGGTGTTCCACCTCACTGCCGAAGTCGATCATGGCGCGGTGGCCTTCGGCTGTCGGGTCGGCGAGGTACACGACTGCGTCCGAGGAGAGGAAGAAGCCGTTGTCCCATTCGGCCGTGTGAAACACCAGGTGGGTCACGGTCTCACCCGGGTACTCGCTCGCGACCCTGGCCCTGATCAGTTCCAGAAGCTTCGCGTCAGTTTCGGCGTCGTCGACGTTGCGCAGCTCCTTGCGCAGGATGGTGCGTGCTTCTTCGTCCAACGACGTGAGGAACGCCTGAAGGGGTGCCGGGTCGTCCGTCGCCTGGAGGAGAACCTGCGGTAGCGCGGGCGCGGTGTTGCTCCGGACGCGGGTGAGGATGGCCACCAGGGCGTTGATGGTGTCGGGGCCGCACTCCGAGACGACTTCCCGCATGGCTCGTCGGACCTGCATGTCGTCGTCGGGGAGGCCGGTCGCCTCCATGAGCCGTCCTTGCTGTTTGTCGATCAGGTTGATCCGCATCTGACGGAACATCTCGCTGGTTTCGTCGTGGTTCATCGCCAGTACCTCCAATGGCTTGTGGTGCTGGCCTGAACTTTACCTGACGCTTGACGTATGTCAAGGGTGGAGTTGGGTTCTCAGTCCATGCCTAGACGTGTGTCACGTGCGGCGCGTAGTTCGGCCAGTCTCGCCGGCTTGAATGTGTTGTTGAGGCCGTTGGTGGCATGCCTGACACAAAGAAGTTCTTCAGTTGACTTGAACTGGTCGAGGCCGGCCCCGGACTCGAAGACCTTGACTCCCGTGGCGTCGGTGAGGTCGGCATCGCAGATGAGGCAGGCGCGTTTTCGCATGAGGGGTTCTCCTGGAGTTTGGCTAGCGCCAGATCGCACCAGCCGTCGTCGATGGCGCGCCGTACCAGGTCTTCGGTGGTGATGGTCCACGTGGGCGTGTCGCCGTACGGAAGGCCGGTCTTGTCGAAGGCGGCGTCTTGGTTCGGCTGCCCGTCGACGAGCGGGGTGATGGTAATCGTGACGAAGCGCCAGTCGTGTTGCCAGGTGGCCAGGTCGGTGTAGCTGAAACAGTCTGGATCGGCGTCGTAGGGGTCGCTGAAGTCGTCCGGGTGCACCTCGATATGGAAGGTCACGCCGACGTGGTCGACCGTGGCGGTGTCCAGTGGGGTCACTGTGGATCGGACCTGGGCAAGATCCTGCATCGCGGTGAGGTCAGCGTGATCTCACGCTCGCCGGCATAGCAGGCCACCCGCGTCCCGGGCGGGAACGTGCCGTCGTCCACCTGCGGGCCGACGTAGGGCTTGATTCGGTCCACCCGGTGGCACTCCTTCAGGATGACCAGGACATCGCCGACGCGGAGGTCTTCGCTGGCGATGGATACCGCGCCGACGGATCGCTCGAAGTCGGTCAGTTCGTCGAGGTTCCGTGAATCCATGAGGCTCACCCGTCCCACTCGACGCTGAGGTCGGCGTAGCCGTACCGCCCGCTCTCCGGGTCGCAGACCCGGAATCGGCCGGCGTCGGAGTGGAGAACCGGCTGTACCGGGCCGTTGCGGTCAGCCGGCCACGTCAGCACGACGTTGAGGGTGGAGGGCGGGACGGCGCGCACGTAGGCGTCCAGGGCGAGCAGGTCATCGCGGTAGCCGCCGTTGCTGAACTGGACGCCCTTGGCAATTTCCGGTAGCAGCTCGGGGGTGATGGTGCCGGTGTGGCTGAACGCGGTTAAGCCGGGCTGGTTCGGCCCGTGCCACCAGGCGGCGATTTCCATCGCGATCTCGGGGTGGATGAGGCGTCGCGGGTTGGTGAACCACACGCCGACCTGCGCTTTGACGTGTTCGGCGGTGTTGTCCGGTGGACAGTCCTGTGTGCCGGCGGGAGTGATGTGTTTCCAGTACTTTCGCATGACCATTTCCTCCGCTGGTCGTTGTTCGTTGCCGTTACGCTAGAGCCACACTTGACGTACGTCAAGGGTCAGTTGTCGTGGGTTCCCGGGCAGGTTGGTACGTCTACCGGGTGGGCTCTGACGTAGATTCCGGACGCGCACGCGCCGCCGCAGTAGCAGCAGGTCTCGACCTGGGGTTCGCGCAGGCGGGCGGGTTGGCGTCCGCCTTGACGGGCGCGCCAGCACGACATGCATATGCGGTGGTTGAAGCGACTCACAGTACAACTGATACCGCCGCAGATGATCTGGAAACGCCTGGGCGGTGTTTCGGCTACTGCCCGGGTGCGGAGCGGCGGCCTTCGGCGGGCGGGAGCCGGCGGCTGGAGTGCACCTTGAATCGACTGATGGCTTTGTCGACGGTCACGGCGTGGCGGGTGCAGGTCTTCACCGTGTACGTCTCGCCGACTGGTTCGCCGGCCGGGTTCACGTCTTGGACGGTGAACTCCATCGTGGCCGCGTTGATGAGGCAGCCGCCGTTGTTGGCGATGCAGCGGCGGTCAATCCGTTCGAGGTAGGCGATTCGCCGTGCGGTGGCCTCGGGGGATTCGAACATCTTGCGGTGGCGGCGCGGCTTTGGCTCGCGGAACTCGGGCGTGGTCATGACCAGCAACTCCAATGGCCTACGGTTTGACGAGGATCGTTCACTATCTCGTGGGCTGCTGGCGGGCGTCAAGGGGTCAGCCGCTTGTTGGTGGTGAGGGCGTTGATCCAGGCTGTTCTGGCTGGTGCGTCGAGGCGGTAGTCGTGGCCGCCGCTGCCGGTGGCGTGCCACCAGTTGACGGCCTGGGCCTGGCGGGCGGCGAGATGGGCGAGGCAGGCGGTGATCCATTCGGCTCGTCCGGTTCCGGTCGAATCCGTTGGTGTGCGGAGGGCGCCGAGTTCGGGGATGACCAGGGGTACGCCGGCCTGGTGTGCGGCGCCGATGGGGATGCGGAGGAACGACTCGGGTGTCTCGTAGCTGGTTGCGGTGGTTTCCAGGTAGCAGTCCCAGCCCATGAAGTCGCCGACGTAGCGGCCGGCCGAATCCGTTGGCGCCCACTGTTGCCAGACGCCTGTCCACTGTGTCCAGTCGGTGTTGAACCGGTCACCGATCTTGTGGCGGCTGGGGTAGAGGGTGTGGATGGGGACGAGCTTGATGCGGCTGCTGGCCTTGTGGGCTCGGACGGTCTTGGCGAGCAGGGTCCAGCGGCGGCGGTATTCGCGGCTGGCGAGGTCGCCTTCCGGTTCGTGGTTGTAGGTGAGCCACGCTTCTGGCACGTCGGCGGGCATGGCGTCGAGCCATGCGTTGACGGCGGTGGTGGCTACCGAGTCGACGGTCCAGTCCTTGAACGACACCCATGGCAGGACGCCGGCTTTGCGGAGGTTGACCATGGCGCTGTTTCGTAGCCAGCTTGGGATGCCGGAGCCTGGGCCGCCGAAGACCCGGCAGGAGGCGATGCCGGGGAAGTCGCCGAGGACGGCTGGTAGCTCGGCGGGGTTGGCGTTGAGTCCGACGCGCAAGCTCATACCAGCTACATCGGTGGTCTACTCCGGCGGCCAGGTGAGTGGGCTGGGGATGCCGTTGCTGATGGTGTCGACGAGGAGTTCGGCGTTGATGACTGCCTCGTCGTAGGCGTCGGTGGCAGATCCCCATCGCCAGAACTTGGTTTCGACGACGGCGTCTCCGAATCGCTGGGTGACGCTGTAGCAGCCGAGGTGTTCGATCATGGTGACGGAGATGAAGTCGCCCCATGAGTCGCTGTAGTGGAGTTTCACGCCTTGCTGATACGTGAAACTCCAGTCGACTTTCAGTTCCACGTCGTTTCAGCTTGTTCCAGTTTGTCTCCGGTCTTGCTGGTGGGGCTGAGACGGGTCGAGACTGGGCGCGGAGTCCTTCGTGGTGCCGTCTGCTGGTCCAGGTGTGTAGCTCGAAGTAGCGGCCCCGGCCGGCTGCAAACGGTCGGGGCCTGCCCTGGGCACCCACACGGGTGACATGTGCCTGGTGTCGGCGCGGAGTTGACGGCTGGATGTGTGAACGTCATCAGTCATGGGGTTGTTCACCGAGGCGCGGCCGGTCATTTCATGTCCTGACGCGATCACCAGCCAGACGCCGTGTGTTCGCCGGCTGGGCCGCCGTGGCTGTGACCGAAACGGTGTATGCGAAGGGTGCGGGCAGGACCCGGCCGAGGTCGCGCAGCACGTGGCCAGGTTGCACGACGATGTCAAGTCCAGCTTGAAACGGATGGCGGCGCTGTGCCGGCCGTCGCCGCGTCCGCGTTAGGCGCCGCGTGGCCAGATCTGGCCGGTGCTGGGGCGTGGGATGAACGCCGCGCCGGTCTGCGCGATGGGTGGTGCGGGGGCCTGGTTGGCGAAGGTGCCGGTGACGTTGGCCGCGGTGAAGGTGGTGGGCGTGGCCTGGTTGAGGGCGAAGTGGTAGGCCACGAAGGCGGTGCCGGTCCGCGCTGAGGTGGACGTGGAGCTGCCCATCGGGAGGCCGGCCAGGGTGTCTTTGTCCTGGATGGTGAGGCCGATGTACGGGCTGAGGGTGCCGGAGATGTCGACTCGTTCGGTGAATCCGCCGGGCGCGGTCCAGCTCTCGACGCCGGTGGTGTTGGTGTCGATGACGATGTTGATCTCGCGGACGGTGTTGTTCATCGACGCGAGGCTGGTGGTTGCCCGGCTCGTCGACGACGCGGTGGAGCCGGTGACGTTGTGGTTCCCGACCGGTGTGGTGGTGGAGATCCCCCGGTAGAACGCCCACCCTCCGGCTGAGGTGAGCGCGTCGGCCCACGTGACGCTCTGGGTGCCGGTCTCCGATCCTGAGCAGACCTTGCTCCACGCCTTGGTTCGCAGGGTTGTCGACTGGTCGAGGTTGTCGATGGCTGTCCAGCCGCCGGACGGGTCTGTGATGGTGCTGATCCCGCCGAGGCCGAGGGCGAGGACGACCACGTCACCGGCCTGGACGGTGGGCCAGGTGAGGCTGAGGGAGGTGCCGGTGCCGGCCGGGCCGCTGCCATCGCCCCACAGGAAGCCGCTCATCAGGAGGAGATCCGGATGAGGAACGAGGTGGCGTGGGCGGCCTGAATCCCCCAGCCGTTGGCAGCGGTGTAGCCCATTCCCAGTGTCAGCCAGGTGCGGTTGGTGCCGTAGTGGCTGATGGTGAGGCTCTGGTTTCCGGCGTAGTCGCCGCGCGGGTAGGCCATCGCCCACTGGCTGGGTGCGCCGATCTTGAGGTTGTAGCCGGTGAAGATCGGGATGGGGTAGAAGGCGGTGCCTACGACGTTGGTGGCGGCGGTGTAGGAGGTCGACTGCTGGCCGACGATCGCGATGTTGGTGATCGGGGTGAACGAGTTGGCGAGAAACGACTGTGGGCGGTGCCCACCTCCGGAGTTTGCTGCGGTCGCGTAGCTCCAGAGGAGGCTGTAGCCGTCGGCGTTGTCGGTGCCGTCGAAGTTGTGGGTGCGTTCCAGGACGACGAAGGCGCCGGAGCTGGCGGCTGCGGTGAACGCCGGCCACATCAGCAGGCACAGGGCGCCGCTGTGGCCGTTGACGTGGACGGTGGTGGTCGCCGCGACCGAGTTCCAGGTCGCGCCGGTATTGGCGAATCCCTGCTGGCCGCTGGCGGCGGAGATCCCGGCGAAGTAGGTGCCGGTGATGGTGCCGGCGCCGTCGCTGCCGGTCCCGACCGTGATCCGCACGCCGGGGGTGGTGGCGCCGACGACGTTGGAGCCGTATTCGAGTTTGAAGTAGATCGGGGCGGTCGCCTGGAGGGCGTCGGCGAAGCGCCAGATCTCGTAGCCGACGACCTGGTTGGAGCCGCTGGGCTTGAGGACGGTCGTCCAGTTGACCTGTCCGGTGTCGGCCGTCTGGACCATGCCGAGTCCTGCGATGGCGCCGCTGATCGCTGAGCCCCAGGCGCGGAACGCGGCGTCGGTGCTGTTGTCTGCGGTGAGGGTCAGCGTGGTCATGGGGGTGGCTACTCCGTCCGGATGTAGGTCAACGTCACGGTGACCGTGCCGGTGCTCACGTCGTTGTTGGTGACCGTCATCGCGATCGTGGTGACCGGAACGGTTTCGGTGTTGACGCCGTCGACGAGCGGGGACAGGTTGTGGACGGCGGTGTCGGTGGTGACGTGGTCGAGGATGACCCCGGCGTCGGAGGTGGGGTCGGTGGCGACGGCGCGGGCGAGGTCGGCGGTGCGGGCGGCGGTGGTGTTGTAGAGGCGTACCCGGGCGGGGCGTGAGGTCTGGATGGCGAGGAGGCGGAAGCCGACGGCCATCGTGATGGTGGTTGTGGAGTCGCTGGCGCCTGCGGCGAGGGAGCTGGTGGTGGCGTTGGCGGTGGTGCGGCTCAGCAGTGGCCCCGCTGGTCCGGTGGCGCCGGTTGGTCCTGCCGGGCCGGGTTCGCCTTGTGGTCCGGTCGGGCCGACCTCGCCGGCTCCGCCACCGCCCAGATTGACTCGTCGACTCATGTGCTTTACGTCCCCGCGTAGAAGCTGATGCCGTCCAGGCCGAGGTAGCCGCCGCTGCCGGTGGTGGCGATGAGCTGGGCCACGCCGGTGGACAGGATCTGCATGACGGTGGCGAGGTTGGACGACGGGCCGGTCCGGACGGAGAAGGTGACGGTGTAGGCGGGCCGGTGTGCGGCGTCCAGGGTGAAGAGGGTGGCGTTGCCGGCCAGGGAGCCGGCGAAGGAGATCCGGCCGCGGAGTCGGACCACGTCGAATGGTTCGCGTCGGCTGGCGGCGGTGTAGTAGGTCGGGTTGCCGATGTCGGTGAGGCCGGCGCCGAGCGGGAGCGCGACCCAGTCGGTGGGTGGGACCATCGTGGCGGTGGAGCCGAAGACGACGTTGCGCCCGACCCGCAGGTCCCGGGTGACGTAGCTGTCGCCGTTGACGAGGGTGACGAACTGGTCGGTGTTGTCGCTGGTGGCGAAGCTGCCGATCGCCTGTGTCGCTCCGGCCGAGGCGTGGGACTGGGCGCGGAAGGCGTACTGGTTGGCCACCGGTGAGCGGGAGCGTAGGCAGCCGTACTCGTTGGCGTAGCCGGCGCGGGTGCCGTTGTAGGTGAATTGCCATACGTCGGCGGCGGTGCCGGGGGTGACCAGGGTGGGGCGGTTGACGACGACGGAGGCGGCTTCGGCGACGGTGTTGGTCGCGGCGGCGTGGACCACGTCGGTGTCCGGTGCGGCGGCGGGTGGGGCGCCGAGGAGTGCGCGTCGGGTCATCCCGGTCACTCCGCCCGGATGCTGTACTTCGGCGTACCGGCGGAGATGAGCTTGACGGTGGCCGGGGCCGGATCGGGGGCGTTGACTTCCATGGCGTTCATCGACGCGGGGAGGACTTCGCAGTCGTTGCCGGCGACGGTCGGATCGGTGCTCGCGTCGCGGGGGCTCAGGACGAGGAAGAAGATCTCGTCGTCGCCGTCGCGGTTGACGATCTCCACGAGGCTGAAGCTGCGTTCTGGCAGGACGACCGTGGTCACCGTGTTGGCGACCAGCGTCCCGTGTCGTACCCAAGCCATCCGACAGCCCCCCGGGGGTTTGTGCGCTCGGGGTTTCTATCGGACGAACGTGGGCGGGGTGGCCGGCGGGAGCCGATTCGTAGATGCCGGGTAGCGAACCCGGTCGATCGTCTTCTAGTCACTCCCGCCGCGACACCGCAGCGGCTCGTACGCGCCGCTATTGGGCTCGAACGTGATGCTATCGCCGGGTCAGTGCGGCATGAGGCGACGACACGCATCGCAGCGGGAGGTGGCGGCGTGCGGGAGGTCGCCGCCCATCCGGAGCAGGTTTTCGATGTGGCTGGGCTCCAGGCTGGTGTCGTTGGCGACCTGTGTGATCGCCGCCATCACCGTGTACATGTTGAGGCGTCCACCGGCCTCCACCATGTTTTCGATGATGCGGGCGCGCTCCGGCAGCGGGGTGCGGTAGTGGTCGAACACGTCGCGGAGCACGTCGTTGGCGTGGCCTTCGATAGGGATGGCGACCATGTCCTGTACGGCGTCGAGGGCTGGTTCGAGGCCACCGAGAACGTCGTCGACGGCGGTGCGTGCCCAGTCGTAGACCTCGGTGTCGGGGCCGCCTCCGCGGCGGGTCCAGGTCCCGGAGGTGTTGCGGGTGTCGATGGCGCCGTTGGTGCACCACCACCTGAACAGGTAGCCGTCGATGCTGGTGCGTTCCTCACCGATGAGGCTGTTTTTGAGCTGGATGCCGACCGACCAGGTGTCGTCGTCGGTTCCGGTGCCGGTGATGGCGCGTACGTAGTCCGGCACGATCAGCCGCAGGTGGGTCTTGCGCAGGCTGTGGGTGAACTTGTAGTCGACGAGGACTTCACCATCGCCGTAGCGGGCGGCGATGCCGTCGAGGGCCTGCTCCAGTAGGCGCAGGTTGGAGAACGGGACGATCGAGGATCGGGTGACGGCGGCGCCGAGGCCGGCGGCGACGAGGAGCTGGAAGTCGCGGTTGCCGCCGGAGCGGGCGGCCAGACCTTCACGGAACCAGTAGTTGAGCTGGGGTTCCAGCAGCTCGGCCGGGCAGCGGGCGGCGTAGGTCTTGGAGATGCCACAGGCACTGGTGGCCTCAAGCAGCGCGTCCTTGGTCAACCGGAACTCCGAGGTCCCGGCGCCTCGGCCGACGTGGATGACGGCGTCGACGGGCTGGGTACCGGATTTGGCGTCGATGCCGTGGTGCCAGCCGGGTTGCAGGGTGAACCGGATCGCGTCTCCGACGGTGAAGGCGTAGGTGGACAGCGGCTCGGTGGAGGCGAGGACGTTGCGGACGTGGTCGAGGGGATGAAGCTTGGGCTTCATCTGTTCGACGGTGATGGAGGGCGTGGCCATGTCACTTCTACCGTGAACGGCGGTGTGGTTTCAGCGGGTGAAGGTCAGTCGGGTCGTTCGGCGAGAAGCTGGCGGAGGTAGACGGCGAGGTCGAGGCATTCCTGGTAGGCGTCGAGGAGCGCGTCGCGGCCGTTGTGGGCCTGGAGCGGGGTGCCGTAGCGGCGGGTACCCAGCTCTTTGCGGGCCTGGATGTCGGCGGTGAGCAGGTCGTGGATGTGGGCGCCGTCGTTCGGGGTCGGCAGCGGCTGGTCGTGTTCGTCGCGGGGATGGCGCAGCTCGACCGGGTACATGACCTTGCTGGCGGCGGTCTCCTCCACCGGGACCTCGGTGTTGGTGGGCTGGTTGCCGTACCAACCGTGGGCGCCGTGCAGGCCGCGCTGGAAGTCCGACGGGCAGGACATCTCACGCGGTCCCGGCTGATGGCCGGTGAAGGCGATGCCCCAGTGGTTGCGCAGGTTCTGCCAGTCGGGGTGCCGGTCGCAGAACTCGCACTCCCCGGGTGCGTGTAGAACGCCGCTGTCGCAGTGGGGGAACTGGATGTGCTGGTCGGTCACGCGATCTCCAGGGCGTCGAGGTCCACGTCGAGGTTGTCGCCGGTGAGGTCGCCGGTTTCCAGGGCCTGTCCGCCGTGGGAGGCGACGAGGGCGACGGCGCGGGCGATGACCTGGGTGGCCCAGTCGGGGTGTTCGTCGGCGAAGCGCAGGACGGCGGATTCACCCTGGAGGGTGCCGGCGCTCATGTCGGGGTGGGTGAGGTCGCCGAACTTGTACCAGGCGCCGGTCTTGCGGACGATCTTGTGGGCGAGGAGGACTTGCAGCCCGGACCAGACGTTGTCGAAGCCGCGGCCGTGGGTGATGCGGACTTCGACTTCGCGGAACGGGTTGGCGACCTTGTTCTTGACGCACTTGACCTTGACCAGGGTGGCGGCGGACTGGTTGGCGATCTCGCCGGTGAGTACGTCGGTGCCTTTGGTTTTGACCGAGCCCATCTGTCGGTACTCCAGGCGGAGGCTGGCGTAGAACTTGAGGGCTTTGCCGCCGGGAGTGGTGACGCGGGCCGGCATGCCGGGGCGGGCGTTCATGTCGACCGATTCCATCAGGTGGTTGATGAACACGGCGGTGCTGTTGTTCTTGTGCAGCAGTGGGGTGAGTTGCAGCATGAGGCCGGCCATCAGGCGGGCCTTGTTCATGGCGGCGGTGCGCTGGTCGAAGTCGCCTTCCAGGCGTGACAGTGGGGCCATCGCGGCGACGCTGTCCCAGATGGACAGTCGGATCTTGCCGGTGCTGATGAGTTGCAGCGCGGCTTCGGCGCCCTGTTCCATCGAGTGCGGCTGGGCGGCGAGGAACGTCGGGTGGTCGGTGTCCAGGCCCAGCGCGGCGCAGTAGCTGCGGTCCAGGGCGTGTTCGAAGTCGAGGTAGAGGATGTGCTCGTCGCGGCCGGAATCGATGATGTCGCGTTGCAGCTCGGCGGCGGCCTGGAGTGCGGTGGTGGTCTTTCCGGAGCTGGGCTGGCCGTAGAGTTCGACGCTTCGCCCCAGCGGTAGGCCGTGGCCGCAGGCGTAGTCGATGCCGAGGCAGCCGGTGGTGATCCACTCGACGGGTTCGATGGCTTCGGAGGCGGGGCCGATGCGGATGCTGTGCTTCTTGGCGAGGTCGGCGAGGACATCGGTGACCGAGTCGGTTTTAGCCACGGTGGGGCTCCTTCAAAGGAGATGGCGCCCGCCGGCCACGCACCTGAATCGCAGGCGGTGCAGGGGTAGCGGGCGCCGTAGCTGGAAGACAGCCAGCCCCGCGGCCATTGTAGAAACATCGGTGATCGTTCATCAATGGCTCTGGCCGGGCTGGTAGGTGGAGGTGCCGGTGGCGGCGTAGGTGCCGGTGGCGGCGTGGGTGGTGACGGCCCACCGGCCGATGAGGTAGGCGGCGCAGTAGTCGGTGGCGACCTTGCGGGCGATGGCCTTGTCGCCGGCTTTGACGCAGCGGTCGGACAGGTTCGGTGGGGTGTAGCCGAGGCCGGCTGAGACGGGTAGGACGGCGTCGGGGCCGGTGCCTCGTTCCAGGCCGGCGTAGTTCTTGCGCCACAGCGCGGGTGGGACGAACAGGACCCGGTCGAGGCGGCCGAGGCGGTCCATCCGGTCGACGATGCGGCCCTGGATGCGGGCGACCCGTTTCACCAGGGAGCTGAACGGCAGCCGGTGTGGGAGGTCTTCGACGGCCATCACGGCGGGCTGGTCGGGGCTGGCGGCGTACCAGGGGACGGTGAGCAGTTCGATGAACTCGGCTTCGCCGCGGCCCCAGGAGTCGACCTGCCACCGGACCTGGCCGGTGTCTTCGACCCAGCAGGCGGCGGAGTATTTGGCGGCCAGGTCGACGGCCAGGACGCTCATGTGACGGCTCCCCATTGGGTGGCCATGGCGGCGGCGATGCCGGGGTAGGTGCGGGAGCGGTCCTTGGCCCGGTTGCGGGTCTGGCCCATCTTCGCGATCCGCTGCTGTCGGCCGTCCACTGTGGAGGTGTGGCGGAGACGGGGTAGGTTTTTCAGCCACAGGCAGGTGGCTTTGGTCTCGCCGTGGCCGAAGTGGTAGGGCTGCACGACCTGGTCTGGTCGCCGGATGCGGGAGTTGATGATCCCGTCGGGGTTTTCCAGCGCGATCCGTTCGATCGGGGCCTCCAGCAGGGTGCGGACGAAGTCCAACGCCTCGGCCTGCTCCTGCTGGCGGGCGGCGAACCAGCGGGCGCCTGAGTAGGCGAGGTGGGTGCAGGGTGGGAAGGCGATCATCAGGTCCCAGCCGGCGTCGAGCACGTCGCGGACATCGCCCTGGATGTGTGGGCCGGTCTGTTCGGTGGGCAGCAGGTCGCAGCTCCAGGCTTCATGTCCGAGGGCGGTGAAGGCGTCGCGGACGGTGCCGGAGAACTCGCAGGCGATCAGGACCCGGCTCACGGGAGGTCGGGTGGGCCGACCTGGTCATCAGCGCCGCGGGCGTCGTCGTCGGCGTCGAGGACCGCGGTGGCGGCGGCGACCCAGGCGTCCTGAATGGACTGTCCGAGGGCGTCGAAGGCGGGCATCGGGTTGCCCTGGAAGTTTCGCCAGCCGGTGCTTTCGCCGTAGGCGTTGTAGGCCATGCGCGCCAGAGCGTCGAGGGTGTGTTCCACCCCGTCTTCTACCGGCTCGACGGTCGTGGATTCACCGTCGGCGACGCGCTGGCATTGCGCGGCCACCTTGTAGAGGGTGAAGGAGGCGTTGATGCCGTACTGGCCGGCGATGGCGGCTGCCTTGAGGTAGGTCTCGGCCTCGATGAGGGCGCGTTCGCGCCGGCTCAGGTGACCTTGGAGGTCCACGCGGCCCGCCAGGTGATCGGCCCGATCTCCCCGTCGACGCCCAGGCGCTTGTCGCGCTGGAAGCCGAGGACGACGCGGCGGGTGTCGGGGCCGTAGACCCCGTCGACGATGATCCGCCAGCCACGTGCCTTCATGCGGGTCTGCCAGACCTTGAGGTTGGCGTCGAAGCGGTTCGGGTTGAACCGGATGACGTAGCCGGGGTACGCCGGGTAGTTCGCGACCGGGACGATCGCGGGCTCCGGGGCCGGGGCGGCTGCGGTCCACAGGTTGGCGCGTTCGTTGGCGCGTGAGCGCCACCAGGAGATGTGGCTCCAGTGGTCGTGGCCGGAGCCGGTGTAGCGCTTGAGGGTGGCGACGCCGTTCCATCTGGCCCAGTAGTAGATGGGCTTGTCGCTCCACGGCTGGCCGATGAACTCGCAGATCATGGAAAGCTCGCCGCGCATCAGGCGGGTGAGGACGGTGGCGTGGCGGGCGCGCAGTGCGCTGTTGCCGCGGTGGGAGAAGTCCCCGGCGCAGGCCCAGTCCATGTGGTACGGGCGGCCCGGCTCGTGGCTGCGGGAGTAGTCGCTGGTCGACACGGCGTTGCCCGGCAGGTGGAAGCCGTAGGTATGCGCCCGGTTGCCGCAGCATCCGCTGTTGCCGCCGCCGAGGCGTACCCAGTCAGCCATCTCGGCTTCGATCGCGGAGGCGCAGACGCAGGTCATGCAGTACATAGCGGCAGGAGGTTCCGCCGCACCGATGTTGCTACTTTGCGTGTGGTCTTGTCATGCGCTGCGTTATCCTGTGCACTCCTGTGACCAGGGTGAAAGGGGTTCAACAATGACGCACGCGACAGGTTCTGAGGCGGCGGTGACGACGCTGGAGGACGACGCGGACCCTCGCATGCTTTACCGCCCGGTGCCGCAGATCGAGGACCCGAGCGTCATGAAACCGGTGTGGAAGCTCATTTCCCCGGAGCGGGCGCGGCAGATGCTGCTGAAGGCCGACACCGACCCGAACTTCCGGCAGCGGCCGATCAGCGAACGCGATGTGCGTCGGTGGCGGCTGCTGATGGAGACCAACCGGTTCGTCAACTTCCTGCCGATCCCGATCTGTGAGGACGACCAGGGGGTTCTGATCAACGGCAAGCACCGGTTGATGGCGTTGAGTCGGCAGAGTCAAGCGCACGGGTTCCTGTTCATCCGCAATGTGCCGCGGTGGATGGCGTCATTCTTCGACTCTGGTCGGCCGTTGTCGCTCAGCGACGTGTTCTACCGGCTCAACCGCATGACGAAGGCGCAGACGGGTTCGACGATGCGGCTGGCGATGCGCTACGAGGAGACCCTGCACGGGTTGCGGCCGGCCTCCGGTTGGCGGAAGTGGGCCGGTGAAAGGGATGAGCATTTCGACGTGGACGACTTCCTGATGCGTCGCGAGCCGCTGGGCGATCTGTACGTGTCGGCCGAGCACACCTACCGGCCGACCAAACTCATCCTCGCGTCGCTGATGGTGTTCCGCTTCTACCAGGAGCTGGCGTGGCCCGAAGGCGCCGACCAGGTGGCGGATTTCTTCGACGGTCTACGAACCGGGGCGATGCCGCCGAAATCCCCGGCGCTGGTGCTGCGGGCATGGGGACGCGACACCTTCGACGACGAGCGGATTCCGGGCAGCCAAAAGATCCAGGCGAAGCGTGAACTGCACCTGGTACTGCTGTTTCGGATGTTCGAGTTGCATGTCAAGGGTGACCGGCCGCACAAGCTGAATTGGGCGTACGGGTTCCCGATGCCGATGCCGTATCACCCGAACGGGGATGAGGCGGCGGTCGGCAACGTGCTCGCGGCGCTGACCGAACTGGACCGGGCCGCGGACAAGGAGCGGCTGGCGGCGGGAACGACGCCGGCCCCGTGAGGGGGTGAACCCACGGGGCCGGCGTCGTCACTGCGGTCTAGCTGATCGAGTTGAGCAGTTCGTCGAAGTCCATCGTGGGCACGTTGGCGGCGGCAGCCGGCTGCTGGGGCGCCGTCTGGGGTGCTGCGGTGCTGGGCGCGGCGGGCTGCTGAGCGGCGGCGGGTGTGCCGGCGCCAAGCAGGTCGCTGAAGTCCAGTCCGCTGGGCGCCTGCTGGGGCGCCGGCTGAGCCGCGGCCGGGCCGTCGAGCAGGCCGGCGAGGTCGACCGAGCCCTCGACCGGTGCGGCGGCCCCAGCCGGGGCGGTGCCGGCGAGCAGGTCATCCAGGCCCTCGGTGAGGCTGGCGCCGCCAACCTGCTCCGTGCCGTCCACGGGCGCGCTGGGGGTGCCGTTGGCGATCCGCCAACGCTCGGCGACAGCCTCGACATCGCGCTGGAGCCAGCGGTGCTCGGCCGGGCGGCCGATCGCGCGGGTCTCCAGGTCGGCTTCCCGGTTGTTGCGGTAGGTCTCGACCACGATCTCCTTGATCCGGTCGTCGAGCTTCCATATGTCGCGGGCGCCGACGCTGATGCCCTTGAGCCGCTGGTAGTGCTCCGGCGGCTCGCACGGGCCGAGGAGCAGGTCACGGCCCTGAAGCTTGCCATGCTCCTGCGCCAGCGCGTACAGCTTGTCGAAGGTGCCCTCCGTGAAGGCCCAGATCTCGCAGACGCAGGTGAACGGGGTGACGAGCTGCCCGTCGCTCTTGAGTCCGTAGCGGATGATGTTGACGGCGAAACGGCGCTCGGGCTTGGTCACCTCACCGCCTTCGACGGCGGCCTGGCAGGCGGGGCAGCGCTTCTCGTCCACACCCTTGTCGGCGATGGTGCCGTAGTCGCCCAGGCACAACGGGCGGCCGATGAAGTCGTAGTCGAAGTCCGGGTACTCCTCGTCGCTGCCCTTGCGCTTCTTCATGACCTTGACGGCCTTGCCGTTGACGATCTTCGGCGCGCGGAGGTTGTGGACCCAGGCGAAGGTGGGCTGCTCCAGCATGACGGCGCGGGCGGACTCACCCACCTTGAGCTTGAACAGGTTGTCGGCGCGGCTGTTGTCGGTTCGGCGGTTCTCCGGGGTGAAATCAATCTGGGGCATGGTGGTTCGCTCCCTGGCTTTCCTGGCTTCAGTGGGCGGGCGGGACTCGACCGCGTGAAGGGTTATCCGCTTCTACAGCTCGGCCGCGCTGTTTTAAAGCGGAACGCCCTTCACGACGATGATCCCTCAGACACTGGACGTACGTCAACAGTATGGCTGGTTACTGCGGACTGCCCATTCGGGTTTTCAGCCTGTTTCCAGTGCTGACATGTACAGGAATTGGGGTAGTCGCAGTCGGTCAGGTCATGCGGCTGCGCGCGACAGCTCGGGCAGAGCATTGGTGGCCTCCAACTGGTCGGCGATGGCGCGCAGGTCGGCGATCATGTCGATGGGCAGCCGCACCGCCGACCCGTCCTTGGGCACGGCCAGCAGCCGGTAGCCGTAGCAGGCGAGAATCGCCTCCAGCTTGTGCAACGGCGGGATTCGGTCACCGCGCTCGTAGGCTCCGACGACGACGGCCGGGATGTCGAAGCGATCCTCGAACTGGGCGAGTGACAGTCGAGCGGCCAGTCGCAGCTCCCGGAGCATTCCGCAGATGGGGTGCGGCGGCGGCGGGTCAGCTCGATTCATTTGATGCTGTGCGTATTCAGATTCAGTTAGCACTTGCAGCCCCCGTGGCTCAATTCATGTCAGTTGGTCCAGGTCTGTTACTACCTGCTCACGCCAGTCAGATTCTTCGGTCGGAGTGTGGCCCGGATCGGCGTCGCGGCCGGCGGTCACCTGCTCCAGGGCGGCGCGGGCGTGCAGCTCGGCGTGCAGGCCCCGCGCGTCAGCCTCGACCCAGTTGATGCCGTGGGCGTGGTGCAGGTGATGCAGGAGCTGGTAGGTCTCCATCGGCAGGTCGTGGGTGTGGCGGTACGGGCCACCGTGCTGTTCGGCCCGGAACGCCTCGGTGACGGCCGGGTCGCCGACCGGCTTGCCGACCCGCTGGGCCACCGCCCGCATCTCGTCGAGGCGATCGGTGATGACGCGGGTGTCCCCGTCGTCGACGAGCGCGGCGATGTCGTACCCGGTGGGTAGGATGCCGCCACCGAGAACCCGGCCGGTGACGGCGTCACCTTTCGCCTCACGCTTACGCACGATGTGGAAGCACTTGTGGTGCCAGCCGCGTAGAAGCTGACCGGTGGCGGCCGACAACGGGCCGTCGGACATCAGGTGACCGAAGATCCTCGTCGTCGCGTCGCCCTGCCGGTACTCGACGATCATCTTCTGGGCCTCGACCCCGGCGGCGATGGGCCGCTTGCAGTGGGTGCACCTCATGTGGGACTGGTCTCGGTGTCCTGCACCGTCATATCGACATAGCCGGCCGACGGGCGGCGGGTTCCCACGCCGGCCATCCGCAGCAGCTCGCTCTCCGGGATGGGCCGGCACTCCCACAGCCCGACGACGTTGGACTCCTCATCCGGATGCACGGTGCTGAACCGGTCACCCTCCAGGTGGATGTCCAGGCTGACCGGGTCGTGGCGGGCGGTGAACGCGGTGATCCGCACCTCGGGATGCAGGCCGAGCAGGTGGTGCACCTCGGCCCCACTGAGAATGATCTTG
>JACCDR010317227.1_pt1 | contig 21481 bp, 40 predicted proteins | sample 7446431 | NCBI WGS metagenome assembly JACCDR01 (sample SAMN15323443, study PRJNA562643) | freshwater metagenome | isolation source: river surface water | place: USA:Blue River Watershed | collected 2017-08-17 | reverse complement strand
TATTTCCAATGTATTGAACTTTTGGAACGTTTCCAGTTGAAGAAATTTCAGTGTCTGAGATTAATTCATTGCCTGTAGATTCGTCAATCATTGATATTCGTATTCCGCCGCGAGTATCTTCCCATGCGAATGTGTTGATTCCGTTTACTGATAGAGAATCAATATTTGATTGTTGATATGTATTTCTAATTACTGATTTTGATGTAGGAAATATATTTGAAACAGTGCCTTTGTCGCTCCATTTTTCGATAGAATCGGAGTATGAGTATAGATTTGTTTTGTTAAAAATTACTAATTCTTGTTTATATTTAGAAATACGCTGAGCGTCTTCTATTGTGTTTCCGTTTGTTATTTCGGTATCGAGTTTGTCATATCCATTTCTTTTTTTGATTCTACCTATTTTATCAAAAGAAACATTATCAAGAGATTCTACTGAACCTAGTTCTTTTTGATTTGGATCAACTTTAGAACTTAATCCTTCGGTGAATGTTACGGCTACTTTTTGTTTTGTTAAAGCCATTAATATTCCTTATGATACGTACCAAGCTGAAGCACCGTCACTTGTAATTATAACAGAAGAATAGTTACTTGACAATACAAAAGATGTTGCTCCGTCGATTGTATCTGATCCTTGTACTGTTACTGTAATGTTATAGGATTCTGAAGATCCTGTAATATCTTTAACTATGTAGAATCTCCCATCTCCCACGTTAGCTGCTAGTGGTAGTGTAATTTCTCTAGCTGCTGAAGTGTCTACGCGTAAAAATACGTAAGTGTCTCCGTCGTTTATGGTTACATCGGTTGAAATAGCTTCTGTTTCAAAAACTGATGCGCTGGAAGGAGTTGAGATTATAGAACCGCCGTCAGTTAGTTGAATAGCTGTTCCAGATCCGTTAGTAAAATATAAATCACCATTAACTGAGTGTATTCCATTGGCGTATGATGCGCCTGATAATGCGGCGCTTTGTGATTGAAGTCTAACTGATTTGAAATTGTAGAAAATATTATTGTCTATGTTTAAGTTTGCGTTTATGCTCATACCTGCTGGAGTGATGCGAGCGCCTTTGTCGCTTGAGTGGTCGTGAGCATCAATTGTTTCAAATGCTTCATTCACTTGAGTCGCCCATGAAGGTCCGATTGTGGTTGAAACAGTTGGGAGTGATAGTAACATATTTGTAGTTATTGACATATAAAAGCCTTTTTAAAAAAACCAAATATCTACATATACATCTGCGGAACATTCTAAATCAAATGTTTTTAGTGCATTTGTATTTGTATCTTGTGAATCCCAAATGTCAGATTGAGCGCGCTGACGTGTGATTATGTAACCTATTGGAATTCTGTTTAACTTATGAGAAATTGAATTAACTTTTGAAGATTCTAGTAAAACGTTTTTAATTAGAACGCCGTCTATTAATTGGCATTTAACAATAGAATCAATAGATGTAGAAATGTTAGATTGCAATTTTTGCATATCTTTATCTTCGAAACTAGTAGTTTTAAATGCCTTAATACTAGCCATTTTATCCTCTAGTCCAGAACAAATCGACGTTTTCGGCACTTACATCTGAAATAGTTTCTGATTCTGCTGCATCTCTATTTGTTGCTGAATGTTGTAACCGTGTAATAATTCTTTGTCGTTCTGCGGCTAAAGCGGATATATCAGATTCTTCTTTGTTAAGCATTTTCATTGCTGCACTTAGTATTACAAAGTCTGAATATTGGTTAATATCGTCGAATTCGTCTGAATCGTCTACTAATTTTGTTGCTAATGGAACATACCAAATTTTATAATCTATTGTAGCGTCTGGAATAGGAGAAAATTTTATTTTAGATCCCATTACGCGATAACGCACTGATGCAAGTCCCAGAAGTGAAAAAGTGCCTAAGTCTTCGTGTCTGTTTCTCTCGTTAAAATTGAATTTTCTTATATTAATCCAATCTTGACCGTTTAAGCGCATGTCTACGCCTTTAAGTTTGTAAAAGTCTGTTGGAAGGTCATAATCTGCTGTATTGGCGGATGTTGATCCAGTTTCATATGATAAAAAATACTCGTCGCCATAGGATTCTACTAATAAATCGTGTAATTCTGCTATGGCGAAGTTTATGTAATTATTTAATTCGGAGTCAGATACGAATTCATTGTTTTGCATATCTGCTAGATCGCGCGCTTGTGATCTAAGTTGTGTAAGTGTGATTGCCATGATTAATCCTTTTAAAAATAAAAGCGCATTATTGCTAATGCGCTTGAGTGTTTAATCATTTTCTGATTCTGATTCAGATTCTGAATCTTCAATCATGCTGATGAAAGATTGTAATGCGCTTTTTAAAGATCTTGCATCTTTTGAGTGAATAGCGCTAATCATTGATTCTGCTGCTGCATTTAGTCCGTCTGAATTATCTTGTTCGGCTCCATTTTCCATTGGAACGTGATTGCAAGATTCTGACTCCATATTTGGAGACTTCATACGTTTCATGATTATCGTTACTAGACCTTTTTTATTATCTTTAAGAAGCATTGGATACTCCTTATCTAGTTACGCTTGAATTTTTAACATCAATTTTAATTAATAATACGCTTCCGCTTGTTGGATCTGTTTCTGTGGCTGCTGCTTTACATTGAAATTGGATTGTTTTTGCAGATGCTACTGACTCAGCTTCAACTTGAAATGTTAAATTTTGAGCTGTTGCTTGTAATTGCATTACATCCATGTGAAGCAATGCGCTATATTTATCTTGTAATGTAACAATATAAACGCCTGCTGAATCTCTTGTAATTGATGCAACACCTAAGCTTTTATTAGCATTAAGTGTTGGCGCTCCAGAAGATCCGATTGATACGTATGCGTAAAGAGATTTTACTTCTCTAGCTAATGATTGTACTCTGTGATATGCTCTGTTTGCCATTTTTTTCTCCTTTTAATCACGCTCGCGGCTACGAGGGTGCAAAAACTTAGGCGACGTAATTGCCGCCTAAGCTGTAAAAATTATTAATCTAAAGCTACTCTTGCATTGAAACCAGGTGCTCTACAACCTAATTGAGCGTAGTATCCTACTCTCACTTCAACTGCGTCTGCACTTGATTCTCTTAACATTTTTAATCCATCAGAATCTAAGATTTTTGGAGCTTTTCCTAATGAATAAAGTTTCCAAACATCTAATTGTAGCATATAAGCTACGCCTGCTGGACAGTTTTGATCAGGGATAACTTTAATTGGACCACGTGGACCGTTGATCATTATTCCTCTGAATCCGATGTCTGCTGAAGCTTTTAAATCAACGTATTGAACTTTTGAACCTAAAGCTTTTTCTAATTCAGCGAATTTTGAATAGTTCATGAAACAGTGAGTAGGTTTTCCACCTTCTCTTGCAACACGAGCTGCTGCTCCGATAAGAGCTTCTTCGATTGGCTCAGAAGATCCGTCATATCTGATACCACCAAGTCTCGAAGCGTCAACAGATCTATCAACGCCGAAGAATGCTGTAGCGCCTGGAGCTGAAGATGGTAACCATGCAGCTAAACCTTTAAGTTTGCTATCGTAGTCACCTTGTACGAAGATATAGTCATTTGTTGCTGTACCAGAGCCAGAAGCGATTGCTGATTGTGCATCAACTGTTAATACGCCTGTGTCTCTGTTAATACCAACTACAGTTACTGAACCAGCTTTAACTGATCCGCCACCGTCAGCAGTTGAGAAAACGATTTCCATACCAACTTCAAAGTTAGTAACGTCATTTGCTTCTGTAAGAGTGATTGAAGTACCTGTAGAACCAGAAGTTACTCTACCGATTTTACCTGAACCTGAACCGTAAAGAGCGATAGCAAGAGATCTAACTGCTGCTTGGATTGCTCCATCTATTTCTGTAGTAGCTGCTTCCATGAATGCGTTTGCATTGCCTTTAGAAGCTTCGATAACTTCATTGCTGATTGAAGCTAAAGAATAGTCTGAATTTCTTGTAAGAACGAAGTCTACAATTTGTGAATTTGTTTTGTTTGCTTGTGCTGTTGCGAAAGTAGCAGATCTACCTTGAGGGTTTCCGTGAATTACTGGAATAGGTAGATTTTTTCCACCAAATTGCTCATATTTTGGTAATAGAGCTAAAAGCGGGTTGTCTGCGTAAACCATGTTTTCGATTCTGTCGTTTGTGTAGTGTTGTTTTAACGCTGCGTCAAAACTCGTCATGTCCAATGCCATAAGTTAATCCTTTTTTGTTGTTAATCGTTCCAGCGTAACAATGCGGCTGCTTGAGCTACGGATTGTTCGCGGTTTAAGTTAGTTCCGCTAGGTTTAGACACTGCTGCGGCGTGAGTGTTTGAAAGCGTTGGAGCTTTCGGTGCTGCTTTTGACTCTTGCGGCTGATTAACTGGCTTCGGTTGTCCGAATTTGGACTTTAGTTTGTTCAATTTTAGAAGTTTTTCAACTTCTTCTTCTAGATATGCCTCAACTTGGTCGGCTGCTTCATCCTTTGACATGATACGTCCTGTATCATTATAATGCTGCTCGATTACGTCAAAAACTACATCTACTGCGTCGTTCGCTCTAATTAGTTCATATTTTTCGCTGTTATTTACAAAATTTGTTAAATCGTATTTAAAGTTCGTAACTACTTCGTTGTATTTTTCTTCTTCAGACTTTTTATCTCGTTCAAGTAGTTCTTTTCTTAAGTTTTCAATCTCGCTTGAGTATTTTTGGTCAATTTCTTGACGCATTAAGTCAAGCTGCATATCCGGTGTTAATTTACCATCATTCAGTGCTAATTGTGTTAGCTTATCATATGATAATCCAAGTTCTGCTAGAGTGTTTAATGGATCTTTCTTTAATCTTAGGTCTAGTGGTATTTCTGGTTTCTTTGGTTCTTCTTTTGGAGAATCTAATTTTGCAAGTCTTTCTTCTAACATTGCTAGTTTTTGATCAATTTGATATTCTTTTTCTCTTAATTGCTTTTCTCTTCTAGATAAGGCTGCGAATTTACTGCTGAATTCGTCTTTTTTTGGTGCTTCTGGTTCTTGTAGTTCTTCGGCTTTTTTTTCTGCAATTGCTTGTTCAATGCTTTCATTTGAGTCTGATTGTTCGTAGGCTTGTTGTGATCCATCGAATGGGTTTCCCGACGGTTCTGATACCGATTCTGCTGTTGGTGCTGATGAAATTCCTTCAATTGACATATGTTCTCCTTACGTAATATGGGCGATATTAGCCCTGTTAAATTTATGAATTTATTGAATTTGCTTCAATATTATTATTGTATGATATAATAGTACATTTGTCCAATTTTTGCACACTTTTGTGTATTAGTTTTTGCACACTTTTGTGTATTAGTTTTTGCATATTTTTATACATTAATTTTTGAATATTTTTATCTATCATACTGGTAATAAATCCGAAGTTGGGGGCGCTTCTGGTATTGCAATTGGTTCTGCTGGCATTGGAGGTTCTATTGGTGTTTGTGGTGTTGCAGCGCGTGTGATTAATTCATTAGCGTCTTCAATCCATCTACGTAACATATCTAATACTTCTTCTGGAGCATTAACGGCTCTGTATTGTAAATAAGATTGTTGCATCATTTTGATGCCGTTGGTTAAGTCTTGATATGGTTCTGGAGTTGAGTATATTTGTTTATCCACTATTAGTTCAATAGTTTTTTCAATATCTGCTAGACCGGCGTTTTTACGGTCGATGTATGATTTTAAATCTGGGAAATCTAAAAGTTTTAAACCTTCTTCTGGTGAAATCATGCCTGCTTGTAATAATTCTTGAACGTCTTGTAGTTTTCCAGATGGAGTAGATGATAAAGATGATGTTGGAAATATTTGCATCATGTATTGATCTTCTTCTAGATCTACTTCTTCCCAATTAATGGTTTCTAGGAATTTATCGCCTTTAACTTTTACGCTTAATTTGCCTTCTTCAGCGTAGATGTCCCTAGATAAGTCTATGAATATTTTAGAAGCGTCCATGAATGATTCTTCATATCGTTTAGCTACGCTGTGAAATCTTTCGCTCTCAATATTAGAGAATTCACGTAATGCGCGTCCGCTATCAAGTCCTGATGGTTTTGATGACTGAGCGCTTAATTGGCTTATGCCGGCGATTTCAAAAGCTCTGTTGTATAATCGGTCTAAGTGCATGAACAAATCTTGTGGAATAGCGCTGACTGATTCGTATGATGGCTTAGTTCCGACGTATTTTATAATTCCGCCGATTTTGTTGTTTAAATGAGCTGTTACAACTTTAGAAGATGCTTCGACAAATACTTTTGGGATAGATGTTAAATGCATTGATACTTGTATTGTTTTTAAAATTTTATTAATTTCTAATTGAATTCCGGCAAGCTGTTCTGATAATCCTTGACCGAAAAAGCCTAGAGGTCGAGTTCCCCAGCGAATAAATACGAATGGAAAGTATGATTTTTCATATGATTCTGCAAATAATGTTACGTTTTCTAAGCATATTGAATGCTTTCCGTCTTTAGCGTCCGGACCAGATGGTAAATGCCAAGATTCTATTACTGGTAACATGTCTTCAGTAGGTGCGGAAGAAGTGTAGAAGTCTTTTGAATTTACTCCTGCTGATTCAATGAATCCTGCTTTTTCAGGAAACATTTCTTTTAGCATGTCTCGGTGAATGTATTTGCGTTGGTGCATTTGACGAGGTTCGCTGTAATAAGCTTCTGCATCATCTACGATAATTTCGTCGATAAAAACGCGTTCTGCTCTAACTTTATCGCCGTCTTTGAATATTTTAATCGCTCCAGTGCCGAAAATGCAGGCATCTAGGAAAGCTAATGAAGCGATTTGATAGTAATTAGTAGAATAAAACTGACCTTCGACAAATTTTGTAAGCTTTTTAGCTTTAGTTTGCATAGACCAGTTTCCGCCATCGGTTAAAAATGTGGCTTTTGGTCGTGATTTAGTAATTTTTGACACAACTGTGTCGATCATTGACTGAATTACGTTAAGAGTAACGCGATTTAGTGTTGAATTTGAGTCAGATCTGGTGTATTGAGATGTTTGGAAGCTTAGTGTTTCAAAATTTCCGTATAATCGCATGTTTTTTAGATTGTCTGCTGATCTAAATGATTGTTTTTCCAGTAAATGAGATACTTTGGCATATACTGATTCATGAATTTTGTCGTTTTTTTCTTTCCACCAATATAGGTTAGGCTTCTCGTAATTACCTTGAATCATTTTTTAATCCTTTTTAATTATTTAGTGGACCAATATAGTAAGTCTTCGTCTTCTGATGATTGTGAAGATTGATTTAGTGTGTCAACCAGTGTTTCAGTGTTATATTTACCAACGTTTGATTTTTGTTGAGATTCTTCTGGGATAAAATCCAGTTCGGATATTTCAAATTTAATATCTCCTATTTCTAATTTCTTGATTTTACGTGATCGGCACCATTCTATTAGTATTTTTAATTCGTCTAGTGATTTTATCATTTTATCATCCTTTTATTATTTTATTACCATATGTCGTCGTCTGACATTAGTTTATCGTATGCGTCTAATTCGTCTTGGTCGAGTTCTATCATGTTATTGTTTTGGAATTTTTTAGCTTCCATTCGTTCAGCTTCTTTTTCTTCTAATTCTTTCATGTAAGCGTCTGTGTTACGTGCATGAATTGTTGGAGGTGCTTCATATAGAAAGTGACGCGCTTCTCTATATGCATATAAAAATGCGTCGCAAAAGTCTGAGTGATAGCGGTCGCTTATTACGCGTTTATCTGGGCGTGATTTGTCGCGATCCCATTGGACAAGTGATGATTCTTCTGCGAATATGGAAGATTCTTTTACTTTTATTTTTCCAGATGTTAAATCGGCGTTCATTAGTTCGATGTATTCTATTTTTCTGTTTTTATCTGCTGGTTCTAAATATATACCATATCGTTGTGAAATTTCTTCGTTAATTTTTTTACCAAGTGCGCCGGCGTCGATTACTTTTTTAATGCAGCCGTATGATGCGTCGATTCGTTTTATAGTTTCGGCAAGTTCTGAAATAGTCTGTTTCGGTTTTACGAATTCGTCAACTAGATAAACTTTGTTGTGATCTTTTGAGTATGCTAATACTGCTATTGCGTCGGCGTCGTTGTATCCAACGTCTACTCCCATTATGTAAACATATTCACCTTGCGGTAGAACGTCGTAATCGTTTTTGGATTTATTATATTTATAAACTAGAGAATCTTCGTCTTTAATCCATACTCCGTATGTTTCTCTTTGGTAGCCTGGATCAGATTCAGTAATCCCTTTAATGGTTCGTTCTTCAGATAAGGTTAAATATAAATCTTTATCTGGTGGATTATGCATATGAGGATTATCAAATGCAGTCCAGTGATGCGAATCCCATGTTGTGGATTGGGAACATTCATAATAATAGCCGGTCGGTATTGGTGCAGGAGTTCCGGTTAGATATAATTCTCCACGTAAATCTCTTAGAGCTGGTGCAATGATGTCGTCTACTAATTCTTTAATATATGGTCTAAATGATTGAGCTTCGTCGATGTAGCATTTGCGTAATTTCCATCCTCTGATTTTTTCAGCTTCATTTTTATCTTTTACGCCTTCCATTGCGATTTTTGAGCCATTGGAAAATATTACTGATAATTCAACTTGATTGATTTTGCATTCTATTTTATGATCTGCAATAATTTGTTGAATAATTCCCCAGATGATGGAGCGGGCGTTTCTTTTTGATAATGTTAAATACAGGCAGATTACGTTTGACTCAGTTAAGCATGTATCGACCATATCGGCGGCTATTCCTTGTGATTTACCAGCTCGACGAGAACAGACTGCGACTTTAAAACGTGATTTAGTACCTTTGAAGAATTTAACTTGAGAATCAAAACAATAAGTAGCGAAGTTGAACTTAGGCGCGTCTTCAGCTTTTTTAGCTTGTCTACGCCTAAGCTCGTTAAGTATTTCTTGTTTTTGAACAATTAAATCAGAGTTTTTCATTCATTAATGTTAAAATCGTTTTGCACCTTGTGGATCACCTTTTATTTTTGAAACTGATTGAGCTGGTGCTGGTTTTGACACTTCTTCGGCGCGCTCTTGTTGAATTTTTTCTTTGTGATCTGTTTTTAAAGATATGATGGAAATGTTCGGAAATGGAACTATGATAGCGTCTTTTTCTGTACTAATAAGCGCTCCAATGCCTTCTACTATTTCTATGTCTACTTTTTTGTGATTGGATGTACCTTTTGACGTAAAAAATGTTGATAAAGATCCTTCGAACATGACTGCTTGATATGTTCTTACTGATAATACGGATTTGTTTAAGTCTAGATTCATAATTACTCCTTATGGTGCTAATGGACATGCCGATACTTCTGGTCCGTCCATAGGTCCTAATATTGTGTTAATTTGTGATTTTGTTTTTCCGTTTAATAACTCATCTGAGCATTTTAAGTTTACTAATTCGTCTAGTATGTTTTGTTCAATCGATTCAGTACTATATGTCCACCATTCATTGATTACTTTTTGTTTATACGATTTAAGAGATATTCCTATTCGTTTTGCATTTTGTTGTTCCATGCTTCGTACGATTGCTTTTGACAATCTTAGGCGTGATTCTAATTCCCCATCTTCAAATTGACCTTGAAAGCCTCCAGATGCGCGGTGAGCCATTGTTACGTTTTGTTTGGTGCCGTAACGTTTGCCTTTTATGCCTTGTACCATTGCGTGAGCCATGGAGGCGCAGAATATACATATGGTGTCGATGTTTTTAAATGAGTTAGTAAATTCGATAAAACTCATTCCTGAGAAAATTGATCCTCCTGGAGATTTTAATACTATGTATATTTTGTAAGATTCTGATCCGCGAATATTGTTTAATTTTATTAATTCTTCTGATGCTTTTGAAACGGAGTTATCATCAATTTGACCGTTAATATATACGGTATTTTTTGCAGTTAATTCAATTTCTTTTGTAAAAGCGGAACATGGAATTAGTAGCATTAATAATGTAAGTAATAGATTCACTTTTATTCCTTTTTTTGGTCATTTTCGCTTGATTGCTTTTTTGACTCGCTTTTTGGATGTTCATATTTAGAAGCTAGCTCAATTATTATATCTATTAATTGGTTCTTTGTCAAAACTTTGAGCTTTGGTTTTATTTGCTTTTTAAATTCTGCTATTGTAATTCCGTTTTCCATGTTAGGTCTCCTTTAGTCGTTCATACATTCGTTGTAGTAGTTATATAATTTTTCACGTATGTAATCTAGTATTTCGTATTCTTCTTCTGTTAACTCTTTTTCTTTAATTCCTACGTCGTATTTTAAATGTGGTCTAAGAACTTCGTCATAATATGAATCGGCAAATCGTTTATATTTTTGAGCTTTTACTGCGGTTTCAAAATCTTCTCTATCTTCTGGATCATTGAGATTGAATTCTAAAATTGCTTTCATTTTTTAGTCCTTTTTTAATTTGTTAATCCTATATTATTTCTTCATGCTTAACTTATCGTGCTTAATATTCTATTGCTTAATCTTCTATTGCTTATTCTTCTGTAATGTCTTCATGCTTATTTTTCTATTGCTTATTCATGCTTAATCTTCTGTAACATCTTCAGCGCCTATGTCTGATCCCATTCGGCGAATTCCGTTAAGCGTTAATGTGCGGATTCCTTTTAGCGACATTCTAAGTCTTGCAGCACGTGCGACTTGTAATCCTTCGTGCGTGAATGTGGCGGATTCAATTTCTTTATCCATTTCGTCAAATGAGTTTTTTAATATGTGATATATGTGTGTTTTAATTTCTAAAAATAGTTTCATTCTTTCGGTTTGTGTCATGCTTTTATCTTTTTTAATTTTTTCAATATTTGAGAGCTTTTACGTAATATATCGTGTATATGGTATTCAACTATTTCGGCACATAATTCTTCCATTTGTTCGTGAGTTAATTCTGGTACTGAATGTATACAACATGATGCTACATATACGTGCATTAGTTCGTGAATTATGATTCGCTGAGATAGTGCGGATTCTCTAAAATAAACAGTTAGCTCGTCTCTGTCAGTCATTCCTAGTGAGTCATCTTCTAGTTGTTTGACGTAATCGACGTCTGTTAATAGCTTTATGCTCCATTCCATATCTTTTACTTTAATTTTAAACATGATTTTACTTTTTATACATATCTGGTGTCAAAGCTATGTATGGATGATAAATTACTGCGTTATCTTTTATAAGTTTTTTAACTGCGTTTGTTTCATGAGTGCATATGCATGCGTAATTGGGATTATATTCAAATGCTTTCACCAAGGCTGAGGCAATCCCCATTCGGCGGAAAGTATGTTTTGTATATACATAATGAACCGTAAAAACGTTTTGAGTGAATCCGGCGCACATAAATCCATAAATCTGTGAAGGATCTTCGTTGTTACAGGCTACTAGCACATTGTTGGTTTTAAGTATTTCTTCGATTACTTTATGATGTTCGTGGTAGTAAATTTCGCCTTGGATGTTTTTGGCAAACTCTGAAGATCGGTAAGATTTTAACCATGCGTTAAATATAAACGGAACGTCTTCAGCGTTGGCAGGTCGGATTGATATTGGTAGTTCTTTATTCATTTTCTAACCTCTAGAGTTTTTCAACTCGTTAAGTGCTTTTGCTTTTTCGGATTCTATGGAATTTAACACTGCGGCAGCTTCGTTCAGTTTTAGCACTTCGGCATATAAGCGCTCTAGTTCTTTTTTATACATAAGTGTTTTAATTTCTATGTCGCCGATTTTTGCGCATAAGTCTGCGTATTTGTGATTTATGTGGTTATTCATCATCTTGCTCCTGTATGGATTGCTTTGCGAGTTCCAGTAATTCTTCATCTGACAAATGCTGAAGCTGCTCAGGTTTTTGAGATTCTCTAGCTTCCCGGTGCATTTTAGTCAGAGAGTCAACATATCCTTGCACAATACGAGCTTCTTTGGCGTCTAATGCCATGCCTTTGGTTGTTTTTGATTTGTATCTGGTTAATTCAGCGCCAATGATGCTAAAAGCGTCGTCTATGAGGGCAAGCAGCTGGGGTGCCCTAGATACCTTAACATTCGGTGGAACGACGATATGGCGCTTCTTTTCGCGTCTAGTGGTGTTGTCTAGGCGTGCTTCTTTCTGGAATTCTTTATCGTCGGTTGAATTGCTCATGTTTTTATTTTAGCACTTTAGCAGTACTAAGTCAAATTTATGTGAATTTAGTGGTTTATGCGCGTTTAAGCTTTTTTTACTGTAGAATTTTTTTAAATTTGATCAGATTTCGGTGACTTATAAGCATTTAAGCTTTTTTTACTGTAGAAGTTTTTAAAGCTGATGTAATTTCAAATACATAGAGCGATTTTACTTTTGTCGCGAAAAAAATTTTTTTGGGTGATGTAATTTCGGCAACTTAGGGGGGGGGTGCGTTTTAGTGCTAAAGTGAGAGAGAAGGCTTTGTGTGTAGAAAGTATATGTATGTATGCACAAAGGCGGGCTATACCGGTGGTAGGGTTCTCAAGCACTTCATCGGCTTAATCGGCTTAATCAGCTTAATCAGCTTAATCAGCTTAATCAGCTTCATCAGCTTCATAAGCCGTGTAAGCTTCATAACTCACAACGCGCTTAAGCGCTTGGTAAATTTCATAAGCTGATTAAGAATATGACTAATCTTAAGTGCGCTCCGATTCTTGTAAGTAGTTGATAATTGGTTAAGTTTTGGAGAGTTTTAGCTAATCTTTATCAGGATTTGGCAAATTTGGGTGAGTTTGTGCAGCTTTTTCAGGATTTTGCGTGTTTAAGTGTTGAAGTGCTTAAGTTGCTTGAGGAGATTAGAAATTCAGGGAATGTGTTATAATGTTATTAAAAAGCTCTTTTATTAGTACGCATTAAGAAGTCTATTGACTCTTCTTGTATTTCTTCATTTGATTCTTCTTTAAAATGAAAAAAAGCGCATTCGTTAATCATCTGATTTAGATGTATTGATATCCAAAATATTGAAGGAATGTATTTAAATCTATTTTCTTTTTTTAGTCTTTTCACCATATTACGGTATGATAATCCTTCGCAGTAAAATTCCCAGATTTTTTTATGTAGTCGTGATTTAAATTTTCCATAATGTAAAAAATAAGAGCATTTGGAGTAGTAATCATTATGTTCATGCATCTTTTTTTCGTTCACTGTTTTCTTATAGTTTTTTATCCATGGTGTATTTTGCCCATATCCTGTTTCATGATTAATCCATTCTATGTCTTCAAAGCCTTCTTTTTTTAGCTTATCATACCATTTTTTTTGAGCCTGTTTAAATTCTTTTGATCTTCCGCGCATGTTTCTATTATATACGTATTTTATCCGTAAGTCAATTTTGCTTGCTTTTTAAAATTGGGTGCGATATAATTATGCTAGGAGGTGCTTATGAAATACTTCTATTATTTTATTGAACATAATTTTGAATTTGCTTTATTGATTTTATCAGTTATGTTTTTTATTTCTCAAGTCGAAGGAGTATAAAATGGAATATTTATATTTAATGTTTTTAATAAATACAGATACATATAATAAGATTGTAGAGCTTAAGCCTGATATTGATAAAGTATATGCTATTGAATTATCGCAGGTCATTGATAAGCATTCAGCTACTTATAACGTTCCGAGTGAATCATTGGTTAAATTGGCATATATCGAATCTAAGTTTAAATTAAATGCTATTAATAAAATTACAAAAGATTTTGGAATAATGCAGATAAATATAAGAAATATAAAAGCGTATAATTTAGACAAAAGCAGATTACTAAATGATGCGGATTATTCAGTTGAATCAGGTGCTAAAGTGTTTGCATATTTTTATCATAGATATGCTAGTACTGAAGAAGCTATAAGACGTTATAATTGCGGAGTTAAGAAAGCGTGTATTAAATTTAATAATGCTTATTGGAATAAATATGTATCAATTTAGAAGGAGTGATGAAATGCATAAGTTTAAATTGTTTTTATTTTTCGGATTTTATTTACTGTTGACAGGTTATATGCTACAATATTCTAGAAGATATTTAGCAGAAGCGGTTGAGAAATCGTTGATTGAACATGGTGAAAAAGTTGAAAAGCGATTAAAAGAAAAATTGCAATAGTAATTAGTCACTTTTTTGCTACATTTTGGTGATAAAAACGATGAAGTTATTGATGTTGATATGGGAGGTGTTGATTGAGTAAGAATAAAGATTATGAACGTAGTGAAATTTCTCAGTTGAAAGATAAAATAAGAGCGCTTCGAGCTGAATTAGGTGTAAGAGATAGAAAGATAAAGAATTTAAAATCGGAGTTGAAAACATTAAATGCTGCATTGTCTAAAAGTGCTATGTATATTGATGATCGATTATCTGATGTTTCTATTGAGACTGTTGTTGATTATTTTAATGACAAAACTACTGGTAGGATTAAAGATATTGAAAAAGTGCATAAAGAATCGCAAGATGCATTAGCTAAAAAATGGGCTTGTCATAAATGTGATGAAGGTTTTTTGAGATTGGTATTGATAGATAGGCATGATGGGAAGCATTATTTTAGAAAGTGTACACACTGTGATAATAGAACTAATATGCAAAAGTATAATAGTGATGTGGAGGGTATATTATGATTATAAACTCAAATGGTGTGTATGATGCTTCAAAAGATTCTTTAATTTTTATTCATAAGATTAGTTCTTGTAATGAAGAATGGTTTGATGCTACTGTTAGTTTACATACTAAGAGCGGAAGGATTTTAGAGTCGAATGTGAATTATAAAATATATTATGAAAATATAAAACACTGGAAGGAGGTACTTGTATGAAATTATTGCTGACTTTTATTTTTACTTTGAATGGTAAGATAGGCGAAAAATCTTTAGCAAAAGAATTAGCTCGAATTAATTCATCTCTAGTGGCTAGGTTTTTTGTTTATTTATTTCCTAATAGTCTCTCTGACTTAGAATTTTATGCTGTTTATAATGATAGTGATAAAATAATGAGATATTTACTATCGTCTGGTAAAATAGACGCTTTATACTTAGATAAACGTCTTTACTCTAATGTGTGTGGAATTAAAGTTACAAAAGTTCTAGTTGAATATAATGTTTTAAGTAAAACTACTCTGGATAGGGTTTTTAGATCTGCTATAAATCGTGGAGATAAAGAAACAATGACCTTTTTATTAGATAATGGGGCTATAATTTTTGATAATACTTTTGTAAATAGCGACGATATGTTATATGTAGCAGCCGGTCATTTGGTGAAGAAAGATATTCATAATAGTAATAAGATTTTGCAATTATTAACGGAATTAAAGGAGTTGAAAAATGAAAGTAAAAGTATACAATCAATCAGGTAAGCCGATGAGCGTGGAAATGGCGCTAGAATATGAAAAAGAGTTTAAAGCTGAATACGACGTATTGTGGAATAAAAAACTTGAACAAGAAATTACTGTCGATCAAATGAGAGAGGCATTGGGTGAGTTAGATAAAAAGCTACAGTGCAAATATCCGATGTATGATGAAGTGGAATTACCGAAGTCGGTGAAGCAGTTTAAAAATTTAATCATGAGTTATCAATGTCCGATTACGATTGCAATTACGCAAGAGACGAAAGAATTGGCTTTGTTTGTAATGGATTCTCAATATTCATAAGGTGTTAATATGAAAGACTTTGACTACACAAAAGAAGAAGCGCTTGAACTTGGTAAAATTGAAGGGCAGAAGGCAATATTAGCGGAGTTAGTAGAAATGAATTGTACAGATATTAATTATTTGAATGCGTATTTGAGAGCTAGATTAGAGACTATAAATGATAGTGTTAAATTGGTTTTAAAGTTAAGGAGGTTAAGTAATGAATAAGTCTAATAAGCTCTTAAGCGAAATCGTTGCATATCGTACATATGCTAAACATATAAATGCGTTAAACAGACGCGAATCATTAGAAGAGACGATAAATCGTAACATGGTTATGTTTCTTGATAAATATCCAAAATTATCTAGTGATATTGTGAAAGCGTTTAAACAAGTGCACGATTTAAAAGTGATGCCTTCTATGAGAAGTTTACAATTTGGCGGTGAAGCGATACATAAGAATAATGTACGATTATTTAATTGCTCGTTTGCAAATATTACATATACAAGAGTATTTGCGGAGTCACTTTATTTATTATTAAGTGGAACTGGATTTGGCTATTCGGTTCAGCGAAGACATATTTCTCAGTTACCGAGTTTAAGAATGCCTAAAGAAGAAAATATTTTTATTGTACATGACAGTATTGAAGGTTGGGCGGATTCTTTAGATGCTTTAATGAATGCTTATTTTTACGGTGCAGTTAGACCATTGTTTGACTTATCACGTATTAGAAGTAAAGGAAGTTATCTCGTCACTACTGGTGCGAAAGCGCCAGGACCAGCGCCATTAAAACATATGTTAGAAAAAGTTGAAAGCATGTTGAAAAATGCTATTGGTAGAAAATTAACATCAATCGAAGTACATGATATAATTTGTGTAGTCAGTGATTGTGTATTAGCTGGAGGTATTAGACGAGCGGCGTTAATAAGTTTATTTGATAAGAATGATGATTTAATGCTTAAGTGCAAACATGGTAATTGGTGGGAAAAACATCCATACCGAGCTAGAGCAAATAATAGTGCAGTGTTGCATAGAAATGAAACAACGTATGAAGAATTTAAACATGTTTTTGATATGTGCATAAATTCTAATGCTGGTGAGCCTGGTTTTTTCTGGACAAATGATTATGATGTTGCGACTAATCCGTGTTGTTTTGTCGGATCAACTTTGATAAAGACTGATAAAGGTTATGAAAGATTAGATAAATTAGCAGGTAGGGAAGTTAATTTAATTAATAAGGATAATAAAGTTGTTAAAGGTAAAGTATGGAGTAGTGGTGTCAAAGATACGTTGACTATTACCTTTGAAAATGAAGACAGAATAACGTGTACTTATGATCATAGATTTATGTTGCATGATGGTACGGAGTGTGTGGCAGAACTTTTGGATGATCAAATTGTTAAAGTTTTTGGTGAAGGCGGTATAAAAGTTAAAAGCATTGTAACAAATCCAGAGCCTGAAGAAGTTTTTGATTTCAACCTAGACGATGACACGCATTGGGGAGTTGTATCAAGTAATGGTGTAGTTGGTTATGTTGCACATAATTGTGAAATCTCATTACGATCAAATCAATTTTGTAACCTTTCAACTGTCAACTTAACTGGTATAAAATCGGATAAGGATTTTCATAATAGAGTGTATGCGGCGTCTTTATTAGGGACGTTGCAAGCTGGATTTACGGATTTTCCATACCTAAGTGAAAAATGGAGAACTGTTACAGAAGAAGAAGCGCTTATTGGTGTAAGTTTTACTGGTATTGCAGATTCTGCAAATTTAAGCGGTGATGAATTACAAAAAGCTGCGAAATTAGTTTTAGAAGTTAATGAAAAATACGCTCGAAAAATTGGAACAAATTTGTCAGCAAGAACTACAGCAATTAAGCCTGAAGGAACGGCGTCGTGCGTATTAGGATCTTCATCTGGAATTCATGCGAGACATGCGGATTATTATTTAAGACGTGTTAGAATGAATAAAGATGATGAATTGGCAATGTATTTAAGTAGAATAATTCCGGATTTGGTTGAGAATGATTTATTTTCTTCTAGTGGTGTAGTTGTGACTATTCCGCAAGAGTCACCTAAGCATGCTATTACTAGACATAGTGAATCAGCAATAGATTTGTTTAATCGAGTAAAGCATTATTATAATAATTGGATCATTCCAGGTCATAGAGATGGACCTAATACTCATAATGTTTCATGTACGATAAACTATAAGCCTGAAGAAGTACCAGAGTTATTAAGTGCTCTATGGAATGATAGAAATTCATATGCTGGCATTAGTCTGCTTCCGTTTTCAGATGCGGTTTATCAGCAAGCGCCGTTTGAAGATTGTAGTAAAGAAACGTTTGATAAGTATGAAAAATTGGTTAAGGAAATTGATTTGACTAAAGTGATGGAATTAGAAGATAAAACAAACAGAAGCGAGCAGTTGGCGTGTGCTGGCGGTGTTTGTGAATTAAATCTGTAAAATGGAGTGATTATATGAAAATTGGTGATTTAATAAAGCATAAGAATACTGGATTTGTACTATATGAAATAGTTGAGGACATGGGTAATTGTATTAGAGTAGAAAGATTAAATAATAATAATAGATTTATATTTGAAAAAGATAAACATGCTTCTTTGGCTACTGATAATGATATTATAGAATATTTAAATGCATATGCTCTTAATTGGTCTGTAAATGGAAAAATAGATATTCATTTTTGTGAAGAGTTTAATACAATGTTCGTTGCTGGAAATGCGTTGGATAAAGAAGATGTGATTGAGTTAAAAGAGTTGTTGAATAAATTAGTGTGAATATTTATTATACATAATAATTGTATGAAAAATTGACAAAGTGTGTTAATAGTGCTAATATAAAAAAGTAGATATTCGTTTCATAATCTACACCTTTTTAGCCGTCAAACGTTTCTACCTCCCACGTTTGGCGGTTTTTTTTATTCTTACGTCTTATAAACTTATAAACTCATAAACTTATAAACTTATAAAGTAATTAATCTCGGCAGTGTAAGGAATATATAGTAAAAAATCTTACAAAATAATTGTTGACATTCATAATTCATATGGTATACTTTGGTTAAGAAACGCTTTAGGAGGTGTAAAATGTTTTTATTAAAATTACTTATTATTATGACAATTATTACAAACATCGGCTTAGTGCTAAATTTTTTAAACGGAGCGCGATTAAAACTATTTAACTTAAGGGGTGTATAATGGATTCAAGAAAGGTAGCGGCGCAATTAAAACGCAGATGGGAAAATATGGATCATGATTGTGTAGATTTGATAAACATGCAAGACGCGGAGTTGGAATATTATAAAGAAAAGTTAAAGCATTTTTCGGATGAAGAAGTGGAAGATATATTGGCGTGCTTAGGTTTTTAAAAGGAGTGATAGTATGGGAGCATTAATTAAAAGTGATAAATTTCCGAGAATACAAGAGTTTAAAACATTAGCAATTGATTTAGTGGAAGCATGGGAGCAAAAAAAGATTTACATTGAAAGAGATCAAATGTGGCATATTGATAAAATAGAATTGGAGTTTTATCAGGATGAGTGTGCTGATATGGGTTTAAATGAGACTGAGACTAATTATGTGCTTTGGTGCATAGGTTACTGAGATAAACAAATTTTATTTAGGAGTGAAATATGAGTAAAAATGAAATAATCGAATTCTGGGCGTACTTAAGTTTTGGAATATTCATAGGGTTATTTGGTGGAGCATTGTTGGCTTACATGATTAAGGATTATTTAAGAGATAGATAAGCATATGTACGGAAATCATACGTAAAATTATAATCGGAGATTTTAATATGATGTATTGTTCGGTTCACATATATAAATATAGTCAAACGAATAGGCGTAGTCAATTAAAGAGATTATGTAAAGAAGGCGCTGTAAAGTATATAAATAGAACAAAGACGCATATTTATTATTTAATAGTTGATGTTATTAGATATAAAGAATGTTGTAAAAGGGGTGACAAATGAGTATAATTGAAGAACTAAGACAATTAAAAAGTGATTTTTGTAAACATAATGAAGACGTTGAATTAGCATATGAAGACATAATACTGGCTTTAAAAGCAAGAGCAGCTAATGGATTTAATTATGCTGCTATAAATTTGACAGATTTTTCAAAGCAAGAATTGGATACATTAAAAAGTAGGTTAATAGATGCTGGATTTGATGTAAGCGTTAAAGGTGTTGGAAGTGGTTTTGTGATTAAGTGGGTTTGAGAATTTTGAAGCGTAATTATAAATAAAATTTATTTAATGGGAGAATGTTTATATGACAACGTACAAAGACGGTTACTTATACTACGATGCAATGACTGAAGAATTTTTTGAAATTCATTACAATACTGAAAGTTTTGGATTTTTTAAAGTTTATGAATATGGTTATTGCTTTCTTTGGGGACATGATGTACAATGGTATGAGTGTGAAGTTGGTGAGATTTAATTATTAAGAAAATTTTAACATGGGAGTGTAAAAATGCATAATCCAGCGATCATGCCGCTTCCGGATGAAGAAGCTTATTTAGTTGAATGTGTCTATTGTGGTTTTTTAATTTATGTGAGTTATGAACATTTAGCAACATACGATAGAATTGGATGTATGCAGTGTAATAAAGCTTTTGACGTCGGTAATGTGTTTGAGGATGATGGTACATAGATTGTTAAGAATTTCTTAATATTGGGAGGTGATAATATGTTTAAACTAATATATCGTGTCAAAGTAATAACATATGATTTTGAATATCGAAATGAGAAAATAATAAAATATATTCCTCAGTATACAATTAGCTTGCTAAAGCATATAATATGGTTTAATATGGAAAAAGTATTTTATAGCTCGTTTGACGCATTAGCATTTATACATAGAGAAAGGCGAGCAAGTGATCAAGCAGTTGTGTCGGTTAATTATGAGAGTGTTGAATGAATAATAAACGTAAGAGTGTAAAATGAATGGAAAAGTAATAAAATTTAAAAGATCAGAAGAGTCGAAAAAGCGAATCATTGAGCAATTTTGTAAAGAATTAGAAGACTTGGACATTGATGAAATGATTAAGCGCTGTAATAGCATTGGTAAACCAGTGGAGATTATAATACATAAACAAGATTTACAGACGGAGCCTGATAATGGAGGAAATGATGAAAAAGATTAAGAATATTAAGACTGATAAAATTAAAGAATGTAAAAGTGATAAAGTTAAAGCATGTAAAAATGCTAAAGTGAAAAAACTGAGTTATCGCGACAAAGCGCTTATTGAAGAAACATATATTGAATTAAAAAATACGTATTGGGTTGTTACAAACGATGATAATATGGATAGATTGAAAAAATTGTTTCCAGATGCTGTAGTGAAAAATGGTGTGCATTTTGGTAAGATTACAGGTAGAGAGTATCCGGAGATTTATGCGGAATTACTTAGGATTGAGAAGTGTGATATACTGGATAGGCTTAGGCAGATTAATGCGGTTTTGGAAGAGTAAGTATTTATAAAAGGAGTGAAAAGTGAATGATTTTACAGCTAGTTTAACATTGAAAAAATATGAAAATATTTTGAAATATAAGTGTGAAATTGATAATGTTCAAGTGGCTTTTGAATATTTTTGCAAGATAGGTAATTTAAGCATGGTGAAGCATTTTGTAAGTTTAGGTGCGAATGTGCGTGCAGGGGATGATGAAGCGCTTAGGTTGGCAAGTGAAAATGGGCATTTAGAAGTGGTTAAGTATTTAGTAAGTTTGGGTGCGAATGTGAGTGCAAGGGATGATGAAGCGCTTAGATGGGCAAGTGAGAATGGGCATTTAGAAGTGGTTAAGTATTTAGTAAGTTTAGGTGCGAATGTGCATGCATGGGATGATTATGCGCTTA
>JACCDR011296002.1_pt1 | contig 21484 bp, 21 predicted proteins | sample 7446431 | NCBI WGS metagenome assembly JACCDR01 (sample SAMN15323443, study PRJNA562643) | freshwater metagenome | isolation source: river surface water | place: USA:Blue River Watershed | collected 2017-08-17 | reverse complement strand
GGTAAATTCGACCGCGCACTATCGCTACTTTCTGCACCAATATGGGCCATTGCGGTAGCATTCCAACCTAGAAGCGAGGTAATCGACCATGCTTAGCCTGCAAACGCGCATCGACGTGAGCACTGCCAAGGCCTTGTTTGGCGCCAAGATGCCCAAGGCCATGCCCTACGTAAAGGCTGCGATGCTTTCCCGCTTGGGTAGTGGTGGCCGGGATGCTGTCCAGAAGCAGATGCCCGTGGATTTCGACAGGCCGACCTCGTTCACCATCCGTGGCGTGTGGTTCAAGTCGGCTACCAAGGCCCGGATGCAGGCCGATGTCTACATCCCGGAAAGCCAGGACGCAGCCGGCAAGGCCCCGCGCGAGTACATGCAGCCCGGTGTGGCTGGAACCACGCGCCGCCGCCAGAAACGCACCGAATACCTGCTGAGCCGCATGGGATACCTGCCCGGTGGTTGGGTGTCTGTGCCTGGCAGCAGCGCGGTGAAGCTCGGAATGATCGACGGGTTTGGCAACCTGAAGGGCCGCATCTATGCCCAGGTGGTAAACGTGCTGCAGATCAAGCGCGCGGACACCAAAGGCGCCCGGGGTATCAGTGCTGCTAGCGTCAAGCGCGCCAAGAAGATGGGCGTGCAGACTGAGTGGTTCGCTGTGCAGCCCGGGAAGAACACCATGGGCCGCAAAGGATCATGGTTGCCGCCTGGCGTTTACCGGCGAGCTGGCCGAAACGGCGAAGAACTGCAGCAGATTCTGAAGTTTGTCCGTACAGCCGGATACCGCCCGCGCCTGGACTTTGCCGGCACCGTCCGCGAGTACGTGGTCAAAAACGCTCAAGCCGCATGGAATGCGTCGGCGTCCAGCGTGTTCCAGAAGTTCAACACGCCGAAACCATGATCCTACTGCGCCGCCTCAATCTTCGTCGCCTGAGCCGTGTACGCCCACACCAGCGCCACGACCCAGCCAAGCAACGTCCAGCCCAGCAACGTGTTCAGCACGGCAATGGGCATGCGCTGCGGGTGCTTGCGCCAGTTCGCCAGGATGGCCGGCGCGAAGTAGAGCGCAATGATCGACGGCACAAAGATGATGACGGCGACCACCGAAGCGGTGTTTGTTCCGCTGCCGATAGCAGCCGTGGCAGCGACGACAAGCGCCAAGGCCAGGATAGCGAAAAAGGACATAGCAGGCTCCCAGTTGCGGTGTTGCGCAGTATAGGAGGCACGGCCTGATGCAGATAGACCTGTCGGAGCCATGCACGACCGTGGTGTTTGCCAATCTGGTGGGCATCAGCCGGCAGCGCGTCAGTGACTTGATGGCTGACGGCACGCTTCAAAAGGGTGCAACTGCTCATGAGTGGCTGACCACCTACGTGCAGCAGCTACGCGACGGCGCGGCCGGACGGAACAGCGACACCGACAGCCTGAGCGCTGAGCGTGCGCTACAGGTCAAGGTGGCCCGCGAGCGCGACGAAATCCGGCTTGCAGTTGACCGGCAGGAGTTTGCGCCCGTCGAGGTGCTGGAGCGTGCGCTTGCCACGCTGGGCGGCCAGATCGTGTCGGCCCTGCAGCCGCTGCACTTGAAGCTGCAGAAACGGTGCCCAGGCCTGACCCCTGAAGGCGTGGCGCTGGTGCAGTCCGAAGTCGCCAAGGCCTGCGCGATGGCAGAAAGCGCCAGCCTGCAAGCCCTGCAGCCAAAGGTTGAGGAAGACGAAGGCGACGGCGAATGACAGAAGCCGTACTTGACCGCCCGCCATCCGCAGGCCCAGCCTGGTGGGAATCGCTCGCACGCCCGCTGCAGTTGAGCCTGCGCAAAGCCATAGAGCACGGCCTTGCGTCACTCCGCGCGCCTGAGCCGCTGACCCTGGACCAGTGGGCGGAAAAGCACTTCTACCTGTCGGCTGAATCAAGCCAGGGTGAGCAGAAGTGGGAAAGCTACCCATTCCAGCGCGGCATTCTGTGCATGATGGGCGACGACCACATAGAAGAAGTGGACCTTCGCAAGTCTGCCCGGGTTGGCTATTCCAAGATGCTCATGGCCAGCGTCGGGTATGACGCCACGCACAAGCGCCGTTCACAGTGCCTTTGGCAACCCACGGACGACGACAGCGACGAGTTCTGCAAGGCGGAGATTGAGCCCATGCTGCGCGACGTTCAGGCCTTGCGCGACGAGTTCCCGGACTTCAACCGTAAGAACAAGTTCAACACCCTGAACTTCAAGAAGTTTCGCCACGCTGCCTTGTACCTGAAAGGCGGCAAAAGCGCTGGCAACTTCCGGCGTATGACGCTGCAGTCGGCAAAGCTGGACGAGTTTGATGGTTTCGACCAGAAGATTGAAGGCAGCGCTGACCCGTTCACGCTGGCTTACAAGCGGTTGGAAGGCGCCACATTTCCCAAACTGATCGCCGGAACTACACCTAGGCGAAAAGGCACCAGCCACATCGAAAAGCGCGAAATCGTGGCCGATGTGCGGATGTCGTTTCACGTCCCGTGCAAACACTGCGGGGTTGAACACCCGTTGCTGTGGGGCGGAAAGCATGTCGCGTTCGGGTTCAAGTGGGACAAAGAAGACCCAGAGCAGGTGCGCCACCATTGCCCGCACTGCCTGGAGCCGATCACGCAAGCCGACTACCTGCAAGCCTGGAAACGTGGCGTCTGGGTCAGCGATGACGGGCTTTACAGGTGTGAGGCGTTTGCAGATCACTACCGCTGGACAGACGACGCGGGCGAACAGTTGCTCAGACCTCCGCGTCATGTTGCCGTGCACGTCTGGAGCGCATACAGCCCGCAGACCACATGGACCGCCATCGTGCGGCAGTTCTTGGGTTGCCTGCGCGCCAAAGAAGGCGGGGACAAAGCACCGCTTGAAGGCTTTGTAAACGAAACCCTGGGGGAAACCTGGGAAGACGAAGCCGACAAGACTGACGTGTCCGAGTTGATCCGCCGCGCCGAGGATTACCCGCTGCGCCATGTGCCAGATGGTGGGCTGCAGCTAGTGTCTGGGGTAGATACCCAGGACGACCGCTGGGAAGTCGCCACCTATGCCATTGGCCGAGACGAAGAATCATGGTGCGTTGACTACACCGTGATCTACGGCAACCCAGCCGATGAAAACGAATGGGATGCCAAGGTCGGCGCATACCTGAAGGCGCCGTTCACGCACGCCAACGGTTCCCAGATGCTCATTCACGCGGCAGGCGTTGACACTGGCGGCCACTTCACCCACCAGGCTTACCAGTTCTGCGCGAAGCATGCCAAAGATCGTGTCTACGCCTGCAAGGGAGACGACAAGCCAAACCAGCCGATCAAGGGCCGTGGCACGCTGCAAGACATGAACTACCGGGGCCGCATCGTCAAGAAAGGCGTGCGGCTGTGGAAGGTTGGCACCGACACGGCAAAAGACCTGTTGTTTGGTCGCCTTCGCCTTGACCCGCCAGAGCAAGGCCAGCGCCGCAAGGGGTTTGTGCACATGAGCAAGCACTTGCCGCCTGAGTTCTTCCGTGGGCTGACCAGCGAAGTGCGCAGGATCATCAAGACGCACCGTGGCGGCGCCAGCCGGTGGGTTAAGAAGGCGGCAGGCGTGCGGAATGAGCCGCTTGACTGCACCGTCTATGCCATGTTCGCCAGCCACGCCAGCGACCACCACAAGCATTCAGAAGCGCAGTGGCTGCAACTGGAAAGCGCAATCGGTGCCATGTTTCCACGTGAAACACCCGCAGGGCTGGCGCCCGGTCAAGTCGAAGTGCGAGACGCACCAAAACCCGCAACCCCTGAACCCGCAGCGCCTGACAAGCCGAAGAAGTCCCGTCTTGGCCCGGTGGCCGCCAAACCTAACCCATATGCGAGCGACGAATGGTTGAACAGACTCAGGTAGCCAGCCCGCAGGGTGACGAATTGCACGATGCCGTTGTGCAGGCACTGAATGGCCCGCTTGTCGCAAAGTTGGCCCATCTGCTGCTGGACGAACTGCGCCAACAGTTGGGCGGCAGGCGGGTCTACATTGCCATCCGGCGCCAGGGCGCGCAGGCAATCAACCCGGAACGCGACCAGGCCGTTTTGCGCATGTTCAATGGGCGCAACCACCGCGAAGTTGTGAAGCATTTCAGCATCAGCCGGCGCACGCTTTACCGCATACTGGCAGGCAAAGCAACGCGCAAGTAAGCGCCAGACAGACCCCCAACCGCAACGAGTAAAACATGCAGACTGAACTTCTGATCATCAGGGCCGAAATTGCCATGTACGCAGCGCTCGGCATGTCGCAGATCAACTATTTCGGCGGCAGTAAGTTTGGCGCTGTGGCGTGGCTTTGTGTGGCTGCTGCTGCTTGGTTCTTGACAAGGCATATCCGGCACCGAGAGGAATCACAGGAGCAGCGCCGCAAGTTGGCCATGTTGCGTGAGTTTGAAAGCGCCGCGCATTGGAGGGCTCAGAAATGAACGTCCAGCAAGTCAAAGCCAAAAAGGCCGAAGCAGAGGCGCACATCATGCGCATACTTGATGACTTACGAGAGCAGACCGGGCTTACACCGTTTGCAATCGACGCCAAAGTATTGACGCTTGATCGTCTTGGCGTGCGCGACATAGAGCCCAGAGTGGTTGCCGTCACGTTGCGCGTTGAGGTCTAGGGCATGCGCGGTGCCACCCCTGCCTAGAAATGGCACGCCCGCATGGGTAGGGTGTCAACATGACGACCCTCGCCACGGCGCAAGCCATGCTCGACGCCTACATTGCGGCGGAAACGGCCATCTTGCTTGGCAAGGAAACCCGCATCGGCGGGGTGGGCCTGGACCGCTGGCTTCGCATGGAAGACCTGGACATGGTTCAGGCTGGCCGCAAGGAATGGGAGCGCAGGGTTCAAAGCCTGACAAGTTCCGCAGCCGGTGTGCCACGTTTTGGTGGCGCCCGCTTCTCGCTGGCTGACGTGTCCAACCCGCAGGACTGGTAATGACCGCAAACGTACTTGACCGCGCCATTGCCTACCTGTCGCCACGCGCGGCACTCAAGCGTGCACACGCCCGCACCGTGCTGGCCCGTATGCCTGGCTACGATGCCGCAAAGCAGGGCCGCAACCGGCCGGTGATCCGCGACGGTCTGAGCCCCGACCAGCTTGTCGAGCGCAGCTCCACGGCCTTGCGCGCATCAGCCCGTGAGCTTGAGCGGAATCACGACATCGCTCGCGGCATCTTGCGGACGATGGTGAACAACATCGTCGGCGCCAACGGCATCGGCATCGAACCGCAACCCAGGCGCGCAGACGGCACCATCCACGACGAATACGCGGCAGCGCTGCGCAAGGCGTACACCGACTGGGCGCGCAAACCCGAAGTCACCAAACGCCACACTTGGACCAAGGTTCAGCGGCTGATGTGCAAGACCTGGCTACGCGACGGAGAAGCCTTTGCCCAGGAACTGATAGGCCCCGTTCAGCTTTACGCCCACGGAAGCCGAATCCCGTTCAGCCTGGAAATGATCGAGCCAGACTTGTGCCCGTTTGAGTACACAGACGGCGCTGCAATCGTGAACGGCATCGAGCGCAACACCTGGGGCGAACATCGCCGGTTCTGGTTCTGGAAGACATTCCCGGGCGACATCCGGGGCGCGATCTTCAGCCGTTCGGACATGAAATCCGTACCGGCAGACTTGGTGCACCACATCGCACTGCTAGACCGCATCGGCCAGACGCGCGGCGTTACCGAGTTCGCCAGCATCATCACCCGGCTGGCAGACATCAAGAATTACGAGGAAAGCGAGCGCATTGCAGCCCAGATCGCCGCAGCGCTGACCGCCTACGTCAAGCGCGAGACGCCAGACGGCTACGATGGCCCGCTGCTTGACCAAGACGGGAAGCCTATCCCGCGCTCGCTGTCTTTGGCGCCAGGCACCGTCATTGATGACCTTGCACCGGGCGAAGACATCGGCATGATCAACAGCAACAGGCCGAATCCGAATCTGTTCACGTTCCGCCAAGGTCAACTGCGCGCAGCCGCTGCAGGTTTTGGCGTTAGCTACAGCAGCATTGCCCGCGACTACTCTGGCACGTTCAGCAGCCAACGCCAGGAACTGGTGGAGCAGTGGGTCAACTATGCCACGCTGACCGATGAGTTTGTGGGCATGTTTGTTCAGCCCGCATGGGAATCTTTTGTCCGCGCGTGCAGCCTGTCCGGGCAGGTTCCGGTGCCTGCTGACGTAACGCCTGGCACGGAAGATGATTGTCTTTTTGTTGCCCAGCAGATGCCGTGGATTGACCCGCTGAAAGAGGCCAACGCTTGGTTGACTTTGGTTCGCGCTGGCTTCGCGTCTGAGGTTGAGGTAATTCGCAAGCGCAACGGCAACCCGCGCGACGTGCTAGAGCAAATCCGCAGCTTCCGGAAAGACAGCGCCGGGATGGTGTTCACCAGCGACGGAGCGAACAGCCTGCAGGGCGGCGCCGCCAATGGCCTGGACGCACCAAGCGAACCCGCTTCTGACCCCGTGACAGACCCGGCTGATTAGCCCTAGCACTTAAAGTGCCAGCCCTGCCTAGAAATGGCACGGCAGGGCAGCGAAAGTGCCGGGCATGACGCAATCTGCCCCCTGGTACAGCATTCGCCGACTGACGCCCACAGCGTCAGCAGCGCGCGGCGTGCAGTCGGCCGCTGAAATCTTTGTCTACGGTGACATTGGTGAAAGCTGGTACGAAGAGACCGTAAGCGCTGCCCAGTTCGTAAAGGACATCGAAGCGCTGGACGTTGACGCGATCACCGTCCGAATCAACAGCATGGGCGGCAGCGTACCGGACGGCATCGCCATCCGCGCCGCCATGCGTCGGCACCGCGCCACCGTTACAACCGTCGTTGACGGCATGGCCTTGAGCATTGCCAGCCTCATCTTCATGGGTGGCGACATCCGCGAAATGGGCGAAAGCAGCGTTCTGATGGTGCACGCACCTTGGACGTATGCCGCTGGCAACGCAACCCAATTGCGCGACATGGCCGACCAATTGGACACCTGGGCTCGCGCCATGTCCGAGAGCTACGCCAGCGAAGGCGGCATGTCTGCTGATGATGCTCTGGCCATTCTGACGGACGGCCGCGACCACTACTACACCAGCGACGAAGCAAAAGCCGCTGGCTTCTGCACCGCTGTCGTTGCGGCTATGCCCATTGCGGCGTCTGCCCGGTTTGACCTGTCCCGCTTCAAAGACCTTCCGCCTGCTGCCCAAGCGTTTGCGGTTGCCCCTGTTCCCCTGAAGCCCGCACCCGCTGCGGCAACACCTGCGGCCCCTGCCGCGTCCACTCTGGAGATTCAACCCATGACGACCATCGTCACCCCCCCGGACGCTGCGGCCATCGCTGCCCAGGCCCTGGCCTCCGACAAGACCCGCCGTGAAGGCATTCGCGCCCACTTCAAGGCCTACGCCGCCCGTGATGGCGTGCAGACCTTGCTGCAGTCCTGCGAAGACGACAGCACCATTACCCCGGAAGCCGCCGCTACCAAGCTGCTGGCACACTTGGGAAGCCAAGCTACCCCGATCCAGGGTGGCGTGGTGACCGTTGAAGACGAAACCGACAAGCGCCGTGACGCCATCGTCGCCGGCATGATGGCCCGTGCTGGTGTTGCGTCAGCCGAGCAGCGCAAGCACATCAACGCGAACCCGTACCGCGCCATGCGCTTGACGGAAATCGCCCGTGCCAGCCTGCAGCGCGCCGGCATCCGCACAGAAGGCATGGATCAGATGGGCTTGGTGGCTGCGGCCTTCACGCAGTCCACCAGCGACTTCCCGGTGCTGCTGGAAACGACCATGCACAAGACGCTGCAAGCGGCCTACGCCGTGGCGCCTGATACGTGGTCGCGCTTCTGCGCACGCGGCACCGTGAGCGACTTCCGCGCGCACCCGCGTTATCGCGTCGGTTCGCTGGGCAACCTGCAGGTCGTCAATGAACTGGGCGAGTTCCAGAACATGACCATTCCTGACGGCGAGAAGTCCAGCATCACCGCCACCACGCGCGGCAACATCATCAACGTGTCGCGTCAAGCGGTTGTGAACGATGACCTGGGCGCGTTTGTCGGTCTGGCCGCATCGCTGGGCCGCGCTGCCCGCCGCACCATTGAGGCCGAGGTGTACGCCACCCTGGCACTGAACAGCGGCGCCGGCCCGAACTTGCTGGACGGCAACCCGTTGTTCCACGCATCGCGCAACAACATCACCACTGGCGCTGCACTGAGCGTTGAGGCCATCGAGCTTGACCGCGTGGCCATGGCATCCCAGCGCGACGTGGGAGCGAACGACTTCCTTGATCTGCGCCCGCAGGTTCTGCTGGTTCCCATCAGCCTTGGTGGCCGCGCCCGTGAAATCAACGGCGCCGAATACAACGACGAAACCAGCAAAAACCAGCGCCGGCCCAACGTGGTGCGCGGCTTGTTCAGCGACATCGTGGACACCCCGCGCATGAGCGGCACCCGTCGCTACCTGTTTGCCAGCCCGACCGAAGCCCCGGCGATGGAAGTCGCTTTCCTGGACGGCAACGACACGCCCTTCCTGGAAATGGAAAACGGCTTCACGGTGGACGGTGCGCGCTGGAAAGTCCGATTGGACTTCGGCGTTGCCGGCATCGACGGTCGCGGCGCGATCACCAACGCTGGCGCCTGAAGCCTCACACCTGGAGAACTGAATCATGGCAGCAAACTTTGTACAGCCTGGCGAAACCCTGACCTTGATCGCGCCGGCTGGCGGCGTGGTTGCAGGCTTGGGTTACGTCATCGGCTCGCTTTTTGTGGTGGCGCTGACCACCGCAGCCGCTGGCGCAACCTTCACCGGGCGCACCGAAGGTGTGTTCCGCATGACCAAGGCCACGCACGCCAGCACCAAGGCCTTCACAGCCGGCGAAGCGATCTTCTGGGACAACACCACAAAGGTGTGGGACAAGACCGCGACGGGCTTCTTCCAAATCGGCGTTGCTGTTGAAGCGGCTGCATCCACGTCAAACGTGGTGCTGGTCGAAATCAACATGCGCGTGCTGACCGCTGCAGCTTGAGCCTGACGCCATGACCTGGGCCGCGCTGCAGACTCGCCTGAACACCGCCGCATTGGCAGTGTTTGGCGAGCCTGTGCGCATCGGTGGCGTCACGGTGCAAGCTGACTTCCACGAGCCAAACGAAGGCATCGACACCGGCGACGGCATGGTGGTCTGCAATGTGCCGCGCATCGTGGCGCAGAGCAGCGATTTACCTGCCGCACCTGTAGGCCAAGTGGCCATTGCCAGGGGTCGCATGTTCACCATTGCCGACGCGCGCCACGATGGGCGCGGCATGGCAATCCTTGAACTGGAGGCGGCGTGAACTCGCTGCACTACGGTTTCCGCGACCTGTTTGCAGCGCGCATCAGCGCACCTCCTGCATTGGTCGATGGCGGTGTGCTGGCCGGCAAACGTAGGCCAATGCCTGAAGCAGTCAACGCCCAGATTTTTGTGGACCTTGACGACAGCCCAGCGCTGCCGGTGACTGTCTCAAACATCGTCGAGTGGAACACCCGCATCCGCATCCGCGTGCTGGCCCGCAGTGCTGGCGGCGTTGCAAGCGACACCCTGGCAGATCGTCACATGACATCAGCTTACGGGCGAGTGATGGCCGATCCCTACTTTAGCGGCGCGGCACTTCAAACCGACCCCGCAGGCATTGCCTGGAATACCAAAGACGAAGCCGACACTACGGTTTCGGAATGCACCGCAGTTTTCACAGTTCGCCATCGTGTGCCGCGCGCATCCGTGGCTGCCTGACTTTCACACATAGGAGCCCATTATGGCCGTTCGTACCTCTGCCGGCAGCCTTCTCAAGATCAGCGCTGGCGTGCCTGCCACCTTCAACACTGCTGGTTACTCAGCACTGACCTACACCACCATTGGCGAAATCACGGACTTTGGTGAGTTTGGTCGGGAATACACGCTGGTTACGCACAACCCGGTGGCCAACCGGGGAACCGTCAAGTTCAAGGGCAGCTTCAACGAGGGCACCATGACCCTGCAGCTTGGCCTGGACACCGACGACGCCGGCCAAATTCTTGCCAAGTCTGCGGTCAACAGCGACAACAACTACGCCTTTGAGATGACCACTCAGAACGGCGACAAGTATTACTTCCAAGCTCAGGTTATGAACTTCAAGGTCGGCGTCGGTGACGTGAACAAGATCACCAGCGCCACGATCATGGTCGAGATCACCACCTCGAACACTGGTGTCGGCATCGTTGAGTCGTTGGCCGCCTGATAGGGAAACAAAATGCCTGCAACCGCTACCCTATCCGCCAGCATCGTCGGGCTTTTGTCTGGCACGGTTGACATCGGCTCTGTTGAGCATTCGCTGTCATACGGGCCAACTATTCCATTCAGCGACGGTACCGGCGCCAACCAGATCAATCGCATCTGGGCCGACACGCGCACCCTTGCTGCCAGCGCTACGGAAGACCTGGACCTCGCTGGCTCGCTGGTGGACGCCATCGGCCAGTCCATCACTTTTGCCCGTGTAAAGGCGATCTTGATTCGCCCGTCTGCCGCGAACACAAACAACGTCATCGTTGGTGGCGCTTCTGCCAACCAGTTTGTGACTTGGGTTGGCGGCGCAACTCACACCGTCACCGTGCGCCCTGGCGGCCTGTTTGCCATCGGCGCACCGGATGCCACCGCTTACGCCGTGACCGCTGGCACTGGTGACTTGCTGCGCATCGCAAACAGCAGCAGCGGCACGTCTGTCACCTACGACATTGTGATTCTCGGCGCCACAGCCTGACGCCACAACCCGCACCGACCTGGCGGGTGTCTCCACGTTGCGGTGGAGCGCCCGCTAGGCACGGGCAAATAGCTTTACCCCACCGCAACGGAGAAGCACCTTGACCGAAGAAACCAAGCCCTTTGACCTGTCGGCGTATGAAGCGGCAGAAATTGGCATCCTGTCCGTGGAAACGCCATCCGGCGAACCCATGCTGCACGCTGGCCAGCCTGTCCGCTTTCATTTGTACGGCCCTGGCAGTTCGCAGGCCGTGAGTATCACCGCCAAGCTGGACGCAGCAGCCCAGGCCCGCACGTTTGCAGCCCTTCGCGGCAAAGCCAACAAGGGCGCGGCTGACGAACAGAAGGCCGACCAAGTGACCAAGCTGGTGGCCTGCACCCGCGAAGTCGAAAACTTCCCGGTCCCTGGCGGTGCACGCGCCATCTACGAAAACCCGCGCTTGGGCTACATCACAAGCCAGGTGCAGCGCTTCCTGGATGACTGGGCAAATTTTCCGCCGCAGTCAGCGCAGAGCTGACGCTTTACGCGCGGCAACTGGCATGGCTCAATGCAACACCCGAAGCCCCAGCAGGCAGCAGGCAGCAAGGCAGGCGCGCAGAGCGCCAGCCAACACGCCTGCGCAGGCTCACAGAAGCCGGCGCTGACCCACCTTTGCCGCCAGTGCACAACGCTGGCCGGCTGCTTTCAATGTTGCTTGAGCTTGGTGTCGCCGGGTCCGGGGGCATGGGTGCCGCGCCCGTCTCTTGGGCCGAAATTGCTGAATGGCAACGGCTCACCGCCCATCCTTTGCAGCCCTGGGAAGCCCGCGCGATTCGACTCGCCAGCGTTGAATACGTCGGGCAGCTTTCAAAGTCAACAGACCCCGGATGCCCGCCGCCATGGGCTGCAGAGCCAACCGAGGATGACCGCGAGCGCATTGCCAGTGGGCTGCGGGCCATGCTTTCCGCAAGCGCTAAACGAGGCTGAGGCATGAGCACAAACATCGGCGTCACACTTACCGCTGACGATAAGCAGTTGCTGGCGGTGCTGCGCAGCGTTGACGGGAAACTCGACGCGCTGGCAGCATCTGCAAACGGCAGTTTCAACAGCGCTGGTGCGGCTGCAGCGCGTGCGGCTACGCAAGTCAAAGCGCTTGAAACGCAAACCGGCATGACCGCCAAAGGCATGAATGCTGCGCTGCGTACAGTTCCCGCTCAGTTCACGGACATCATCACGAGCTTGCAAGGCGGGCAAGCCCCATTGACTGTGCTGCTTCAGCAGGGCGGGCAACTCAAGGATATGTTTGGCGGGATCATCCCTGCCGCGCGTGCACTTGGTGGCTACGTTCTGGGATTGCTGAATCCCATGACGCTTTTGGCTGGCGCTGCCGCGCTGGTTGGCGGCGCCTTTCTTGCTGGTAGAGAAGAGTTCTATCGCACTGAGCGCGCGCTGATAACTACGGGCGGCGCGGCCGGTGTGACAGCAGCACAGATGCAAGCCTTGGGCGCCGAAATTGACAACATCGGCGGCGGCACTCAGGGCAGAGCGGCCGAAGTGCTGTTGCAAATCGCAGCGGCAGGCGTAAGCGGCACTACGGCGCTGCGCAGCATGACCATGACTGCCATCGAGTTGGAGCGCGCAGGCGGGCCGGCAGTCGAGCAAACGGTCAAGGCCCTGGCGTCACTCGGCAAAGACCCGGTGCAGGCCAGTGTCGAACTGAACAAGACGACAAACTTCCTCACCTTGTCGCTGTACCAGCAGATCAAGGCTTTGCAGGATCAGGGCCGCGCCGTAGAAGCTAGCGCTTTGGCGCAAAAGGCTTACGACGACGCAATGAAAGAGCGCATTCCGGCACTGGAGAACCAGCTTGGCGGATTGCAACGTGGGTGGCGTGCCGTCAAAGACGCAGCAAAAGAGACTTGGGACGCGATGCTAGGCGTCGGGCGACCCGATACCACGCTGACAAACCTTGAGGCGGCACAGCGCAAGCTGCTGGCGTCACAGCAGGGCATCTACAGCCGCGACAAAGTTCCTGAGCGCACGCAAGAGGTCCGCGACCTGTCTCGCCGTGCCGTGGTCGAGATGGAAGTGGCCGCCGCCCGTGGCCTGCAAGCCGAACAGACCCAAGCCGCCATCAAGGCAACCGGCGAACTGAGCAGGTTCAACGAAAAGGCGCTCACTGACCAGCAGAAGCTGACCCGTGAACTGACTGAGTACCGCCGCAACGTCGAGGCTGTCCGGGCCGGTGGCGGGACCGTTGACCCTGACCAGATCAAGCGGGTTGAGGCTGCAATCACGGAGAGCTACACCAAGAAGACCGCTGCAGCCAAAACGAACAACCAGGAAATCGAGCGCGAGATTGCGCTTATGCTGAAGCTGTCTGGCTTCACGACAAACTACGCGCAGGATGCGGCTGTCATTGACGCTGCTGCAAAGCGTGGGTCCATCAGCCGCGAACGCGCGCTTGAGCTTCAGCGGGAACTGCTGGAAATGCAGCCGCGTATGCGCGAGGAAAGCGAGCGCGACCTGAAGATGGCGACAGAGCGGGCTGCTGCGCGAAACAAAGAAAACCAGCAGATTGAGGACTACATTGAAAAGCAGCGCAGCGCGGAGAAGGCCGCCGCTGCAACGCTTGCGGCGCGAATCTCTGGGCTTGAGGACGAGGAGCGCGCGGCGCAGTTGTCGGCAGCGCAGAACATCAGCCTTGCCCTGGCAATTGAAATGGTCGCCATTGCCAGGGCCGAAGAAAACCTTGAGAAGTTCCTGCCAGGGTCAGAGCCTTACATTGCGGTTGAGCGCGAGATTGAGGCCCGCAAACGGCTGGCATCCATTGTCAGCAGCGCCGACGTGCGCCAGGCAAACAAGAAAGCAGCCGAAGACAGCGCCCGTGAGTGGGAGCGCGTGACAGACCAGATCGGCCAGACCCTGACTGATGCCATCTTCAACGGCGGCAAGTCGGCCAGCCAACTCTTAAAAGACCTGTTCCGCACCTTGGTCTTGCGGCCCACTGTTCAGCCGATCCTGAACAACGCCGTCAAGACCATCATGGATACGGTCCAGAAATGGATGGCTCAGGCTTTCCAGTCCAGCGGCAACATGGCCGGCACTGGCGGCAACAGCATGGGCAGTTTGCTGCAGTTGTTTGGTGGTGGCAACGGCGGCGCGATCGGGTCATTGGGCCAGCTATTGGGCCAGGCCGGTTCTGCCGCGTCTGCCGCATGGTTTGGCAGCAGCGCATCCAGCGGCGTGGCCAATGCAGCGTTGATTGAGTCATCAGTCGGCACAGCAGGATATGGCGCGTCGGCTGGCGCGTTGGGCGGCGGCGCTGCTGCAGGAACGGTCAGCACTGGTGGCCTTGCCGCCACCGTATCGGCTGCGATGCCCTACGTGGCCGCAATTGTTGCCGGGTCTACTGCGGCGGCGCGCGACTTCCGCAACGGCTTCAATGCTGACAGCGCAAAGAACATCGACGGCATTCTTGGGCCGCTGGCAAAAACTACAACCGACCTGAATTCAGCCCTGACTAGGCTTGGCATCAGCAACGAAGCGGCGTCGATTCTTTCCGGTGCAACGCTAGTCAGCAAGTTGTTTGGGCGCGGCCGGCCAAACGTTGAGGGCCGCAACATTGTTGGCACAGTAGGTGCTGAAGGATTCGACGGCACGTACAACGAGCGCGTGCGGGAAAAAGGCGGATTGTTCAGCAGCGACCGCGTTTACACCGTTGCCGGCGAAGTTAGCGACCAGGTGGTTGCTGCTATCAGCGACATGGCCGGTGAGGTGCGCGACACAGCCAAGGGCTACGCAGATGCGCTGGGCCTGCCGGTGGACTCGATCAAGAACTTCACCAAGGCGTTAGACATTGATGTCACCTTTGGCACTGCCGAGGAAAAAGCCAAGAAGATCGAAGAAGCCTTGCGCGGTTACGCAGACGGCTTGTTTGCCACTTTTGACAGCGCCGTGGATAAGTTTCGCCGCCTGGGTGAAACAAGCGAGCAGGTGCTTTCACGCTTGGCCACGCTGCAAAACTTCAGCACCGACTTGAACGCGCTTGGTGGCGTGTTCAGCCGTGTGGCCGGGCTCAGCGTGTCGGCACGCGAAGGCTTTATTGCCATGGCTGGCGGTATGGATGCGCTGCGCTCGCAGGCAAAGAGCTTTGTCGAAAACTACTACAGCCGCGACGAAGTTGCAGGGGTCAAAGCCCGCGAAATCAAGGATGCCCTCGCAGCGGTTGGCATCACAGGCGACATCACCACAAAAGACCAGTTCCGCGCGCTGGTGGAAGGCGTCGATGTCACCACCACGCAGGGTCAGCAGCAACTGGCTACGCTCCTGCAATCGCAAGGCAGCTTTGCAGACGTGGCCGCGTACATTGAAGAAGTGGGCGGGTCGCTTGCATCGCTGTCAGCGCTGGCCCCGCAGATGGGCGTCATCGGTGGCCTGTTCACGCCAGCAGAACAAGCCCAAGTTGCCGCGACAAATGCCGTGCAAACCGCTGTTGAGCAAGTGCGTGACGCCATTGTGGAACTTGGCAATTCGATGACCACCGGCACACCAAGCTACGGCTCTGCCGAGTATTGGGAAACGACCGTCGATGACGACAGCCGCAAATCAACGGGCGGCGACTGATGCGCACCCTATCCACGGCTCACAGCAACGCACTCACAGGGCCAGTACAGCGCCCGGCGTACCTGATTCAGTTGAACTATTCACCGATCCAGCGATGGTCTTCGCATGACACGGTTAGCTGGGACAGCCAGACGTGGACAAAGTTTGACATCACGGTCGAAGGCTTGCAGGTGCAGGCCCTGTCTGTGCGCGGAACCTTGGTTGCAGGCAACGCCGACGACGTGGCCGGTGCGTTTGTGATTGCACAGGGCATCCAAGACATTCCAATCACGATCTACGGTTATGACGCTGCGGCCACATCATCAGGCGATGTTGTTTTGCTGGCTTCCGCAGTGGGCGGCACCGCAGAAGTCGGCTTGTCCGAGGTTCGTGTGTCTTTGCGCCATCGGTCTGAGTTCCAGCAGTCGCCACGCACCTACGTCAACGCGGCAAACGGGTTCACCGTGCTGCAATCCCCTGGCACTGTGATCCGCGTGAACGGGCAGGACATCAAGCTATCACGGAGGGACAGGTAATGGCGATCCGTCCCCTTCCGTGGGCTACCCTCACTATCCCTGCGGCAAAACGCTTAAACGGCGTTGCCAGCGATGCCGACAAGCGCCAGATCAGCGTGGCCGGCGCTAACAGTGTTGTGCCGCTGACCTACGGGCAGGACCGTATCGGCGCCTTGATTCTGAACGTCGGTGCGCCTGAGCCTGGCGACACCACAACGCTTCTGATTCAGGTGCTGTGGGGCTTTGCTGGCTCTGCGCTGTCCGACGTGAAGCTCAACGGCCAGGCCTTGCCGGGCGGCGCGACTGTCACGACCTACCTTGGCACGCAGACGACCGCAGACTCAACTGTCGTCGCTGCTTTTGCCGAATACGGGATCACGTACACCGACACCCTGGAAGGCTACGCCTACAGCGTGATTAGCGTGCCGCAGTCTGCTGTAAGCACCGAAATTCAAGTGACCGGGTTGTTCTCAGGACGCAAGCTGTATGACCCGCGCCTTGACAGTACCGCAGGCGGCAGCGGATCGCACCGGCTGGCCACGCCAAGCACATGGGAGTACAGCGACAACCCGGCCTTGGCCTTGGGTGACTTCCTGCGCTCCACGGTCTACGGCGCGAGCGAAACCGTTAACTGGGCAACGGTCGCCACTGCGGCAACTGCCAACGATGCACTGATTGGAAGCCCAAGCCAAAAGCGCCGCACTGTAGGCGTCACGTTTTCGTCGGTGTCTGGCGTCACGGACATTGCCGAAGCCCTGCGCGCGTATGCCGGGTGCTTTCTGCTGCCAGGCCCTAGCGGCATCAAGCTGGTGCCAGATCAGGATGACAGCTATGTGGCGACCTACGCCCACGCTGACGGCACGATTGCATCCATTGCGCCGCTGTCCCTGCGCGACCTGGGCAACTCACCCACGGTTGTAGAAGTGATCTACACCGACACCACAGAAACGCCGTGGCGCGATGCGTCGGCCTATGCTGAACTGGCCGGCGTGGGGTCAACGAAACCTTACCGGCTTTCTCAGGTGCGGATGCCTGGAGTGAAGCGATTCAGCCAGGCCAAGCGTGAAGCCATCGAGCGGCTAAACAAGTTGACTTTGCAGGACGTGTCCACGCAGATTGAGGTTTTCGACATCGGCGTGCGCCATGAAGTCGCCGACATCATCCGGGTGACGCACCCCATCGGCCTAAGCCTGAACCAGTTTCGGATAACCGAGATTCAGAACCCTGCGGCTGGCCGGTGGTTGTTGTCGTTGATCGAGCATGACGCGGCAAGCTACAGCGACAGCGTGACGACGGCGCCGACGTACAACGGATTCCCTCCAGACATCAGCGGGCCGGTTGCGCCTGTTGAGGGGCTGTCAAGCCAAGTTATCACGATCTACGCGCAGTCGCCTTTGGTGCCAGCGTGCCCGACAGGTGGCAGCTACACGTTCACGGGAGATGTGTTTGTTCCGCCTGGCGGCGCTTCGTCGTCTTTGTCTTTGCTGCTGCATCTTGATGGCGCAGATGGTGCAACATCATTTGTTGACTCGTCTTACTACGCCCATGCGATCACGCGGATTGGTGGAGCAGTGTTGCGCACGGCGGCAGCAAAGTACGGCGCCACTGGATTGGACAATGCGCCCTCCGATTCAGGGCTTGGGCTTGCGTATCACGCATCACTTGACTTGGCTGGCGGCGATTTCACGATTCGCGGATGGTTCCGGCACACTGCAACTTCAGGTTTTGGAACCGTTGTTGATTTTCGCGGAACAGGCGCATTTACCACGAGCTGGGGCGTGTTTGTCAATTACGACGACAGGTCGCTCAACATTTACGACGGTCCAAGCACAACGACAATTATTTTTTCTGGCCTGAACGCGGTTCCGGCCGCTGGCACTTTTTACCATATTGCAGTCACGCGCAGTGGCGGCGTCTTGCGGTTGTTTGTTGACGGAACAATGGTTGCGTCTGGGACTTACTCGCCACCGGCAACGCACTCAACCGGCGTGCGCATCGGCATTAATCAAGCCAGCGCAGACAGATGGATCGGCGCATACGACGAATTTGAGATTCACAAGGGGATTGCGCTTCACACATCAGACTTCACGCCTCCGGCTGGGGCGTACAGCGATGGCGTCACATGGTCGCGCAGCCAGCCAACGGCAAGCACAACCCCGACTTGGAAAACCGACGTGCTGGTCACCACCAGAACTCCCGGCACTGCAATACCCATTGGCACCAGCCCAAACGCAGACTGGACATGCCCGCCAGTGAGAAACGCGCAGATTGCGCCCACCACTGCAACCGTGACCCTGGTTCGCCGCACCACGACATCAACACCCCCCGCGCTGCCATCGGCTGATGTGACCTACACCTTTGCCACTGGGGCAGCCACGGGCCTGACGGAATCGTGGGAGCAGACACTGCCGACAAGCGGCGGGGCCTACAGGTGGGCGACAACTGCACAAGCATCGTCAACAACCGCAACCGATGTCATCACGACAAGCGAATGGTCAGCCGCGCGCATTACGTCGCAGGACGGCGAAAACGCCGACACCTACGAAATCTCATTCAGCCCGGCAACGATCATTGCCCCATCCTTTCTAAATGGGCTTGTTCCGTCCTTCACGGGCCTGAACACTACCGCCACACTGACGCGAAACGGCACGACAGAAACAGGCGACTGGACCGTGACCGTGCTGTCTCACCCAAATGCATCGACATCCGTAGCGGGGGCCGTTATCTCGCTTACCGGAATGTCAAGCTCAATCAATGCTTTGACCTTGACCGTTGAGTTCACGCGGTCAGGCTTCCCAAAACTCATCCGCAGCTTGGGCGTTTCAAAAGTGCAGAACGGCCCCAACCCCGTGACGGAAAGCGGCGCGCTTATCAACGTGCCACACAACGCCGCCACGGTGTACTACGGTTGGAGGTTTCAAACAAACGGGACAATTGAGCCTGGCATAAAAATAGGCGCTGGGTCTTGGACTTGGGGCACAGCTAGAAATTACTGGTTCCTTCCAGTCACGGCAGACGCGGGCGATGACTATGAAATGTTCATCACCGAAGAATACAATTACAGCACCGTCAACGTGATTACCGGCCTTACTTTGGCTGAGCGCGTCCCGCTGACTAGCGATGTGATCTTTGGATGGGAACTGGACACTGGCGGTGTGATTAGGCTTGGTTTCCGCTGCTTCCTGATTTCAAGTTCGGACGTGTTGACAGACATTGGAGTCCTGCACATGAACGTAGTCATGCTGCCGCCGTGATATGGCCGCTTACCCAACACTGATGACCCTGCGAACCAGCAACACCGAGCGTGATGCTGGAATCCAAACCGGCCGCGCAACCAATGGCGCGCTTCGGGTGCGCAGCCTTTACCCGTCAGACAAAGCAGACTTCACCATCGTGCACTGGCTGTCCCTGACGGAGAAGAACGCACTGGACACGTTCTACTCCACCAATCGCCTGCTGGACGTGACCTACACAGACCCTGGCGACGGCGCGACCTACACCGTGCGCTTTGCTGCGGCCCCGCTGCCGGTGGACATGACGCCATGGTGGGAAGTCCGGGTTCGGCTGCGCGAGGTCTGACCCGGCCGGCGCGTTGTGCCGCAGTTGCCTAGAAATGGCACGCCCAGCAAAGCAGACTGCGCGGCATCAACCGTAATAGGCGGCCTGCCAGCCATCGGGCGCGCGTGAGGCCGCCCAAAGGACACGCGCATGCCACTGATCAGCAACAGCAACCAAACCCTTGCGCCTGGCGCTGCGGGCAACTGGTGGACACCTGGCGCCTCTGTGACTGTCGTCACCTGCGACATCGACACAGCCGCCATGGTCAAGATCGAAACACGGCGCGGCAGCGGTGACACGGCGGCAAAGCCGGTGCTTACTGCAGACCAGAGGACCGCCGTCCTGCGAGGTCCAAGCAGCACCTTGCTGCAGGTTGTGGCTGGGCGGGAGTACCGCTACGTTGGCATGGAAGGCTCGGCCACGGTTGCGGCGTTTGAGTAATCCGCCATGCTCCTAAGCCCCCTACGCCCCGCTACAGAGTCACCGCTGCGCAGCCCGCTTGAGCCTGGGGTGGGCAGCATCTGGCCCGCTGCCTACAGCTTTGCCCTCGGCGTTCTCCCCGCAGCGATTGCAGCCCTAACGCGCGGCGGGCTGGCTACTCGGATCGGGCCGACTGGGAATGTGGAGTATGGGGCGCATAACCTTTTCACATTTTCATCAGATTTTACCAATGCTGCCTGGACAAAAACTGCCGGGCTGGTGTTTGGCGCCACAACCATACAAGACCCGAATTCATCCGGGTTTAAGACGGTAAACCGCTTTGTTTCCAGCCTTCCGGCAAATGGCACGTTCACGTTTAGCGTGCGCGTCAAGAAAGAGAGCACCAGAACCGAATTTGGTGGCATAAACGTTTTACTGAGCGGCGGGTCAACTCTGTTGGCCTATGTTGGAATTGATGAAGTTCTTGGCACGGCATTCCAGCTTGCAGGTACTACCGTCACCCCGATAATAACTGTGACGGAAAACACCGCCACAGACTTTGTTGTCAACGTAACGGTGACTGACACTGCCTCAAACACGTTGTGCCAAGTGTTTCTCTATGGCACGCTAAGCCTTAACGGGATAACTCTGGGCAACGGTCCAGGCTCTGTCAGAACGTACACAGAAGCGACATTGAAATACGGCTCTGTTGCGGGCACCGTCCCCACAACCACCGCAGCCCGATTCCTGCCCCGCATCGAGCACAGCCCGGTGAGCCCATTTAGCCCGGTGGGGCTGCTGGTGGAGGGGCAGGCGACGAGTATGCTTGGCGCGACTGATCAGCTAAGCAACGCGTACTGGGTAAAAATCGGCTCCACAGCCAGTGAAATAGGCGGCGTTTCAAAGTTAGTAGAAACCGCTGGCAGTTCTCAGCATCTGGCGTATGCCTTATTCACGGTGACCTCTGGGGCCATGCATACTGCCCAATTCAGGGTGAAAGCCGCTGAGCGTTCTTGGTTTTATTTCAGACTGGACAATGACTCTATTGTTAGAGCGGCTTGGTTCAATCTTTCGACTGGCGCACTCGGCACTGTGCATGCAGACCTTGTTGCGACAATCGATCCGGATGCGGAAGCTGGGTATTACTTTTGCACAGTAAGGGGTGCAGCACAAAGCACGACATTGCTGGCAATTCCTGGCTTGTGCACTCAAAACAATGAGCGCATTTATTCAGGCACTGCTGGCTCCGGCGTGTTTGTAAAAAACCTTCAACTCGAAGCCGGCTCAGTCGCAACCAGCTACATCCCCAACCCCACCACCGGCACGATGGTCCGTGTTGGCGACTTCTCAGGCGGCGGCTTCACTGGCGCAGCGCTGACTGACCTCATCACTCCGACAAGCCCGTTCACGATTCGCTTCGCTTACCGCAAGGGCTATTCCCAAGCCAGCAACGAAACCCTATTCGGCCTGTGCGCTGGTGCCACTGCTGGCGGCACGAACCAACTGCAACTTGTCACCAACGGCACGCAGGCGCAGTTGATTCACAGCGGCGGCAGTGGGTCACTGACTGGCACGCTCACACACAACGGCACCACGACAAACGTGATCGCGGTGAGTGTTGATCCTGCCGCAGCCAAGATGTCCATTTCCGTCAACGGC
>JACCDR010075806.1_pt1 | contig 21486 bp, 22 predicted proteins | sample 7446431 | NCBI WGS metagenome assembly JACCDR01 (sample SAMN15323443, study PRJNA562643) | freshwater metagenome | isolation source: river surface water | place: USA:Blue River Watershed | collected 2017-08-17 | reverse complement strand
GCCCGCCCCACTTGAACAACCGTTAGGTTGTGTCTTCTTTGTTTATCAATATCCCTCCCAATATATCACGTGATACTCTCCCCTCAATTCTCCGCCATTCCCCTCCATCCTCCCTCCATCACAGTGGGACGCTGGGACGCATGGGACGCAGATTTTAAAAGTTTTTTTATTTTTTAATAAAAAAAAACAAGAAATATTTTTTCAAAACAAAAAAGTTTTTTTTCGTATGTATTAATAGAAATCTGCGTCCCACCGTCCCACCGTCCCACTCTCTCTCTCTCTTTCTATAATTATATATAATATCATTTATTATATATTACTATTACTATTATTACTATCACTTCTTCTACCCGTATATCTCTCTGTATTCCCTCCAACTCACTCCCAACCTTATTCTATTCATCTTATGAAAGTTCTTCACTATCTTCCATGATAACAATACTTCTTCTTTTATATTCTTATTTACAAATACTCTATTTTTACTTCCATATAACATCACCTCCATAAATTTATTCATTCTAAGTTTATCAGTAAATTCTGGTGAATATTTAAATATACTTTTTAATTCCTCATACAAATCATATAGATACTCCGTGTATTCCTCTTCTCTAAAATACTTACTACAACTACTACTACTACTATCACTCATTTAATTCTTTTTTTCTCATTTTTATTTTCAATTTTTTTTATTTTCTAAGAATTTTTGAAGATTCATTTTATTTATAAATACTGTCAACCCGTTTATCTCTACTTCTATTAAACTATCTTCTGTTTGACATTCCTTATCAATACCAGCTATATCTCTTATATAATATTGTTTTTGTGTTGTTGCGGAATTGTTCATTTCACTCGCTAATTCTGTTGCTTTGCTGTGTATCTGGTTCTGTGGGGTGTCTTTACAAAATGTTGATGAATATAATGTTCTGTAATCCATTATTCCTAAATTTCTCCCTAGATATCTCTTAGAAACTCTTGAAATATATTTACAGAAATATCTATTTTCGTATGGTTCTCCGTTTTCCATGTGAAACAAGTAATCAGAGCTTTTATTCGCATCTATACACGCCTCTATTAATTCCCTCAATATGCTTACGTCCTTCTCCATTTTGCCATCATTCTTTACCAGAGTATTGAAAATCAATTTACCGTCGTTGTAATAATTATCTGTTTCTGTATCAAAGTTCCTTATCTTAATACTATTGTAATCACTTCTCAATGGAGGAATTTTAGCATATAAACTCAATAGTAATTTGTCATTAATGTCTTTAATTTCGTCAATTTTTTCTATTTCTATAGGTTCTATGTCTTCCCTTTTCTTTTCCTTTTCTTTGTTTGCAATCTCTGCGATAACACTTGAATACGGAGATTGTCCTTTGGTCTTCTTAATATATGCTGATAAGAAACCGAGATTTTTGTTCAGTGTCGCTTCATTTGGATACCTTCCCCTCATATATGTCATCACCTTCTCAGTATTCTCAAAGTCTTCTGGTTGAATGCTATCAACGAATTGATTGAAAAATCCTTGGATTTGTCTTTTTCTATCTGGGCTATAAGATTTTACTTCACCACTCTTTTCGTATGTATATGTCTCCACGTATTCACTGATGTGTTCTAAAAATTCCTTTTTATTAAATGTCATTTTTAATTGCCCAATATTTTTTTATTTTCATTTTTTTAATTTTTTGTTTTCTACTTTCTGTATCATTTCTTCTGTGAGATTGAAATACTTGTATACTTCATCGTCATCCCATATTCTATCAAGTGGAACAAGCGGAACCCATTTAAGGGGTTGTGTTGTTGTATGTTGAGAAGATTTTCTTAACGATAACATCACATTCGGTAATTTGCATTTAAGATAACTCAACAGCGAATCCGCTTCTTTATTATTACCCACTGCAAACGAAAAATAACTCTGTGAATAAACGTCATCAGGTGTTGCTATGAATGTATTACCAAAGCCACTGCCTACATTACCTTGACTTCTTGTTGTCAACACTTTCCAATTATTTACTCTATCTGTTATTCTAACATGTTCTTTTTTAATATACTTGACAGACCCTTTAAGTTTAGACACAAAACATCTATAAGTATCTGTTTCTGGTTCGTTTAACAAGCGTTTGTCATTGGACACTATATTATACACTGATGTCGGTAAATACAATTCATTGATACTTCTTTTGTTTTTCAAGAGTTCTATTAATTCATTGAATTCATTCCCAATAAGTATGTCGTGTCGTGAATTGTCTATAAGCTCACCATTAAAATCACACAAGCCATTATATGACTTGTCTATCAAAAAGTAATTTACTCCTCCAGAAATCTGCACACTCTTCCCAAATACATCACTTGCATTCTCAAAGTGTTTAATAAATTTAATGTCTTTTCTTTTCAACATTTCACCTCTAAATTCGTCTAAACGATACCCTCCTGAAAACCACCTACTTGGCACAATAAACAACATTTTATCAGTTCTATCAATAAACTTTTGTATAAACACATTATACAAAGGTTTAGCAAATCTTGCAGTAAAAGGTTGATTATATGGTGGATTTCCAATCACCAAATCAAAATGAACATCTGGAAAAGGATCTTCTAACGCACTCCCTAATAAAACATTCTTATCATTGAAGTTAGTTGAATATCCCATTACATTTTTATATTTTATTAAATTTTCTTCGTCAATATCAATTGCGTAAATCATGTTCTCTAATATATGCTTTTTACGCTCTGTTTCGTCTAAAATCACTTCACTAAGTCCAACCATTAATTTTTCAACCAAAATAACAGGGAATTGTCCTATACCCACACATGGATCTAAAATTTTTAAATCCTTGTTTGTCCAAAATGCTGAGTCTAATGTTTCAAGCATTTCTTTCACCATCCACAAAGGTGTAAATACCTCACCATTCTTCTTTTGCTTTGTTAAGCTCGCCTCTAAATACGTTTCTAATTTTTCTTGCATAGTTTCGTAATAGCATTCTAAAATTTCTTCAATTAAATACGTTTCTAATGTTTGTTCCATACTTGGACAATTCTTGGTGTAATTTTTTATTTTTCATTTTTTTTTATTTTGGGTGGCGAACTTGTAAAAAATTGAATTTAAATATTTTTTATATTAAATAATAATATAATATGATTAAAGAAGACACCCAAGACAACACTACACCAACACACTACCAGAAATACAAAGAAACCCTTAAAAGATACAGGGAGAAAAACAGAGACAAGTATAATGAGTATATGAAAAATTACTATAAACAAGTTAGAGCAGATGCAGCGGAATTTCGTAAATCACAAAAATTAAATTAAAATAAAAATGAATTTTTTTTTATTTATATAAATTAGTATAAATAAGAAAGATGGTGCATACAATTAATTTACAAAGATGTATTTTGAATAAGTATCGTGTAAAAGTTCCTGTTCATTTAAATGTATGTAAAGAAGACAGTTTATGTGATGATTGTGTAAAGTGTAAAAGGAAGTATCATAAACACGCTTCATTTCCTGTTGCTTGGAGGAATGCTACAAGCGATATGACTATCGGTAATGAAGATCATGTTGCGATATTGACTGGTAAAATTAATGACCTTTTTGTTATAGACATTGATAGCACTGAAGCTAAACAATTCTTTGTTAGTAATGTCGGGGATTTTGAAAAGGATGACATGGGATGTCAAGTCGTTAAAACTCATAAAGGTTATCATTTATACTTTAAGTATCCTGAAAATTTAGACCAAAACGAATTGTATTTAAAGTCTTCAACAAATGTTTTAAGTAAGATTATGAAAGGTATTGATATTCGCGGTGACAAAGGTATTGTATATTTTGGTAAGAATTACATCTGTGGTAAATTTACCGATGAGCCTAAAGAAGTCCCACAAGCGTTTATTACTTTATTAAAACAAAACGTTGAAGAAAAACATGAGAAAGATAAGCAAGAATACTTACAGAACAATAATGGTAAATACGTTAAAACTTATGAAGACCATAAAATCCAAGAAATTGCGAATACGTTAAACACATTATCCATTGACCGAGCTGAAAATTATGATGACTGGTTTAAAGTAGGGATGTGTTTAAAGAATGACCTAGGAGATGAGGGTTTGGAACTTTTTCAAGCATTTTCTAAACGCAGTAGATTACATCACCTTACCGACGAACAAATTGAACGATATTATAACAATTTTTATCCAAAAGATTTACATATAGGAACTATACGGTACATGTGGAGACAAGATAATCCTGATACAAAATTCCCTAAAGTTAATAAAAAAACGGAAGCCGAAGTTGTGGATGATGACGAAGCAAGTAAAATTCTTTGTGAATTAGCTAAAGACACATTGGTGTATTGTTCTGTTGAAAAGTTGTTTTACGTGTTTGATGAAACAACGGGTTTATGGAATAATGATGAAGCTTCATTGAAACGGTTGATCAACAAATACAAAGAACAGCTTAATTTTGGTAGTAAGTGTAATTATGGTGGTATGTATTCAAAGTTTAAAGCGATGCGTGAGTATCTAACTAATCATGCCCAGTGCCATGATGGCTTTATTGAACAGAATATTGAAAGTTCATTAAGAAAGATTTTGTTTAAGAACGGTATCTATGATATGAAGACAGGTGTGTTCAAAGAAGGTTTTGATAAGAATATTGTTTTTGTAGATAGAATTAATAGAAATTACAAAAAGCCTAATCCACAACTTGTAAAAGAAATTGAAAAGATTGTGTTTTATGATGCCTTTGCCGAGGAAAAAGAAGTAAATGCGAAATTTTTAAAACAAGCTATCGCAGTTGGAATTGCTGGTGAGTATGTACTTAAAAAAGGTCTTTGGGCAGTTGGTGGAACGAACACAGCGAAGGGTTTGATAACAAGTGTTTTAATCAGTTCCTTCGGGTCATATATTGGATCGTTTAATCAAAATTCTTTACTACTCAATAAGAATACGGCGGATGAAGCTAAGAAGATGTCTTGGATATTTGAACTTACTAATAAACGAATAGTTATTGGAAATGAAGTTAAAAAGGATAAGTATGCGAGGACAGATGGTAATTTGGTAAAGTCTATTATAAGCGGTGGTGATAATCTTCAAGTTAGAAAAAACTTTAAGGATGAAACCAATAAGAAAAATCGGGCTATGTTTTTCCTTTTGATGAATGATTTAGTACCGTTTGAGCCTTTTGATGAAGCTATTAATGACCGTATTCTATTCACACAATTTACAAGGAGTTTTGTTGATGAGCCGGAAGACGATGAGTTTGAAGGTAAGAAGGATATTCACCTAAAAGCTAAGTTTAATTGTAATGATGACTTTAAAGATGCTTTTGTAAGTATTATATTTGATGCTTATCAAGATTATCTTAAAAACGGTTTAGTCTATCCACGCGTATTAAAAGACCTTAAAAAGGAATGGATCCAAAACGAAAGTGAATTACAAAAGGCGTTTGACGAATACTATTCATTAACTGGTAATGATGATGACTTCATTACTGTAAAAGATATGGTTGAAACGCTTTTGTCATGTTCTGGTTTGAGTAAGAAAAAGTTGGAGTTGGAATTGAACCAGATTGTTAAAACGAGTAAAAAGAGGGTTGATGGTATAAGTATTCGCGTTAAAAGAGGAGTCAAACAAATATAAGTCAGTGGGACGCTGGGACGCATGGGACGCAGATTTTAAAAGTTTTTTTATTTTTTAATAAAAAAAAATAAGAAATATTTTTTCAAAACAAAAAAGTTTTTTTTCGTATGTATTAATAGAAATCTGCGTCCCACCGTCCCACCGTCCCATTATACTCATATACTACTTAAAATAGAAATTATAATATATAGTAATAATTACTTACTATAAAGTATTAATTGTAAATTAAAAAAAAATGAAAAATAAAAAAGTTTTAAGAAAATTGTATAAATGGAAAGTAATATGAAATTTGAAGAGTGTGTAGCATTAGGCGATGAATATGCTTGTAGGAAATTATTTAATAAAGAACAACATACAGTAAGCTGGGCTGTAAAGGAAGGATTGTTAGATGTTTTAAAATGGATGTTTAACAATAAAGTTGATGTGGATTGGAGTGATGGGTTAATTGATGCTATTACTATTGGAAATTTAGAAATTGTGATTTGGATGCATAAGAACTTTACTGTTGGTGTTGGTGATTGGTCAGAAGCTTTAAGATTAGCGGCTATGGAGGGAAAGAAAGACATATTTAAATGGATAGAAAATAATACTAATGCAAAATGTCCAGTAGAAGTAAAACTTTTATGGAATTATATGTGGTTAAACAATCGATTAAAGTAAGAGTAAAAATAAAAAGAACCCCGAAAGAAATGTGTAAAAGCATTTTGAGTAGGGGTTTTTTTATTTAAAAAAAATACTCTCTATACCATATATTTCTAGGATACACGCGTGTATAGAAATCCGAGAGGGGTTGATCAATATATTTATTATTCTTGAAGTGTAAGTGCTGGTCAGTTAATTCTTTAATAATACCAAGAGACTTTACTAAACACTTGTTCATTTTTCGTTCAAAATCTTTAAGAAACACCTTATTTAACTGTGGGCGTTTTTTATAGACAACATCTAAACTAAATACTTTGTTTAAATTAAAACGCGTATCAATATCGCTTTCAATGTATATATTCTTTAATATTTCTATGGGCAAACTCATAATAATACTCTCATTATTTTAAAATTCATTTTATTGCGAAAATGTAAAAATGAATAACAACAGACGACGGCAAGAAGAAGCGTATATAAACCCTCTTTTACTTAACACCCTATTGAGCACGAGTTCTGTTTGTTATCATAAAAGGATTTATAATTTCATCCCAATCATTTTCACTTAATATAAGTTCTTTGTTCTTATATCTTGTAAAAATTTCATTGTTAATTGTCAAACATTCTTGATAATTTCTTATCATTGGTCTCATTTCATTTTTCTTTACAGAGTTTTGTATAAATTGTACGTATTTTTCATAGGATGTTTCTTCACATTTATTGAAAAACCTTTCTAACATTAATTTTCTATCAATATAGATTTCTAAAACAAACTTATAAGAACGAATTGTTGAAAAATAATTGGGTAGAAACATTAAATAATTTTTAAATCTAATAGAAGGAGTTTTTTCAACCGAAAATTGGGGATAATCACAATAGAACTTGACAAAAAAGCGACAGCGGTTTATTGGTAAATACATTTTGTCTTTAAACTTTTTAAGAAATGTTTTATCTAACTTTGGACGTTTTGTATAGATATAGTCTAAACGCAAAGCTCTATTTAAATTTATCCGTGTATCTAAATCACTGTGGAAATATATTTTGTTCAGAATTTCTATCGGCAAGTTCATAATAATACTCTCATTATTTTAAAATTCATTTTATTGCGAAAATGTAAAAATGAATAACAACAGACGACGCCAAGAAGAAGCGTATATAAGCCCGCTTTTACTTAACGCGATTACAACACCACCTTCAAATCAACCAAGACCTATAAGACCATTGAAAGATATGATACTAGATAGATACTCAAAGAAATTTAAACGCGATGAAATACAACAACTTCCAGAAATGCTACAAAAAGATGTTAATGAAACGCGACGGCTTGGTTTTAGAATAAGATATTCTAATCGCTAAGATTTTCTAAGGTTTAAAATTATAACGATTTTGTCTTTAATACTTTCTAATGAAGACTTGGAAGAATGACTGCTCTCGCTTGCACTTTCGGTTGATTTAGATTCATTTGGAACGCAGCATGTAAAGTATATATATAAATTTCTAAACACTGAAATCATTTTTATTAAGTAATATCAATAAATTAATGGTATTAGAATTTAACCCACTTACACCTAGTCAAGAAAACTTTCTAAAAAATCTTTACTATACAGATGGATATACACGCGGCAGAGACGCTCTTTGGAATTTTATTAGAGACAACCACCCTGAACAAAAAATAAGTAGAAGAGCAATAGCAGATTTCCTATCAAAACAAGAAACACATCAGTTGTTCGCAGCCAAAAAAATCAAAAAAAGTAGTAAGCCTATCATTACAGCTAAAAAGACTTTACAGATTGATCTTGTTGACATGATTACTTACAAGGGTAGTAATAACAATTATAGTTATATTCTCAATTGTATAGATATAGAAACTCGTTTTGTATTTTCTTACAAATTACTCAATAAATCAGTAGAGGAAGTGTCAGCCAAAGTTTTACCACTACTTGAAAAATACAATTACAGAGTTTTATCAAGCGACCGAGGAAACGAATTTAACATCAATCTACCTGACAACATCGTTCATTTAAAAGGTAAGGCGTATAATCCGACAAGCCAATCGGTCGTAGAACGTTTTAACGGAACACTTAAAAGAGTTCTATTCAAAATTTTTCAAAATAGAAATAGTTTTCGGTGGATAGATGTCCTTGACCGATGTGTAGAACAATACAATAACACACGTAATAGAGGAATAAAAAACAAAACACCGAAAGAACTTTTTGAAGATGCTAATTTAAGAAAAGAAATAAGAGAGAAGGTAATTGAAAGGTTGAAGAAATCTAACAAGACAGTGAATGAAAAAATTCTTAAAATTGGGGATCTTGTGCGAGTTCAAAAAAAGAAAGAAAAGGATATCAAAGCTGATCAAAACTTTTCAAGTGACATCTATACTATTACAAAAGTCCTTACATCCAAGAATGAATACACACTAACACAATATCAATTAAAAAATACTGACGGAACCGTTGTAAAAGGGTATTACAATATAACTGAATTACTACCAATTACCAAAGCTGTAAAGCCACCGGAAAAAAGAATACTAAACGAAAACAACAAAAGGGTTATAAGGAGAATTGACGCGAGAGAAATTGAAGAATTGAATAGGATTAGACAACCTGAAACGAATAAACGAAGACGAACTTAATAGAAGTAATTTTTTTATTGTAATAAAGTAATAGAAATGTATGAAATAGAACCACTGGACAAACAAAGACCAACCGAAATCTCAACAATACCGAAGCCGCCTTTCACATATTATATCTGTGCAAGCAAGGGCTCTGGGAAGACGACCCTCCTATTAAATTTACTAACAAAAGCGGAATTTTATAAAAATAAATTCAATCAAGTATACTTCATTAGCCCAACAGCAAAGTTAGATGAAAAATTAAATGTACTTAAAGAAAAAGACATTATGATACCAAACAAGCCACTCATACAATTAACAAAAAAATTGCAACAAAAAAAGAAAAACAAAATAATGGATGATATAGATGAGAAAAAAGGATATATTACCTTAGAGGATTACCCAACTAAAATGACAAAGGACAACTTCATCAACAAATTTAGTGTTGAATGGTTTGAAGATATCGTAGAAACAAATAATAATATTACAGAAAATTTTGGAAAACAATTCGCTGATAAGATTTTATTGATATTTGATGATTCCATAAGCGATAAGATATTTAAATCAAAAAAAATGGAAGAATATATTTTAACATCCCGTCATATTAATTTAAGCGTTATAATTATCTCACAAAGTTTTTATCTACTCCCAAAAACATTACGAAACAATAATAGTGTAGTAGTATTATTTGAGACTGGCAATGTAAAAGAACTACAAGACATTTATAAGGAAAATGATACTGGGTTGAGTTGGAAAGAGTTCTTGACGATATATAAAGATGTAATGAAAACAAAATATAATTTTTTAGTATTTAATTATCAAAACGATAGAGAATACCGCTTACAAGAACAATTTAAGCATTTTATAACGATAGAATAAATTCGCTAAAGCGTAAAAAATGAAAAATAAAAAATTCTTAGTAAAATTATTAAAATGAACCAAGTCCAAGTCCAAATTTTATTAGGATGTGTTTTTGTATTATGTTTAAGTGCAACAGTAGTAGCTTTATGTTAAGACATTAATAACAGAAAAATCTCTACAAGATAATACTCAAAATGTTTAAAAAACGATTTAATAATATTATATAAGTATTATTAAATGCGATATACAGATAGACGCTATCTCACAACTAAGTTTCAGTTTTATCAGTTTTTGAAATATCTAAAACGAAGTTCTCTTAGAGACACTACAACGTATTGGAATAACATTGTGTTGTATATGGCGTTGAAAAGGTATTTCAAAAACGATATCAGTATTATTACTGGTAAAATATTGTTTAAGGATACAAACGATACACTTCCACACTTCGTTGTAAGACTTAAAATTGGAAAAGATACCCTCACGTATGATTACTCTATAAACTTGATGAACCAATATGATGAATATACACAATTCACAGAATGTGATGACGAAGAATTACGACTAACAGTATTTAAAACCGTTGCGTTTTGTCTTAAAGAAATGCATTCTTAAACTTTCTTCTTTTTACCCTTCTTAGAACTAGATGGGATTGCAGGTTCATCTAAAATCATCATTGTATCACTAAAAAAAGTCCCACCCATTTTTCTTTCCATTTGTTCTCTAACATCACCAACTCCAATACTTGTTCCAACACCTGTATCAACTGGACTTCTTGCTGATTGTGGAGTTGTAATATTAGTCGGTTTATTAAATTCTGGAATTAATTTTTTAATAACAGCCTTTGAAACATTATTACCACGGTCGTTAATATTTTCATCAAGCCGTTCTCGATATTCCCTTAGATTTTTTTCATCAAAAAAGGCTTTGGCAAATTGAGTGTACATTGTTTCTCTTGGAACTGCGGAAAATTTATAAGGGGTATTACTTACTTTTGGTTTTTGGAATTCAATTTCTTTTGCATTGGTATTACTTTTACGATTATTGAAATACGCTTGACCAGCAATTACAACTTTATCGTCAGCTACGTTGTAGCCATTTTTTCGTGGGTTAAAAGATGAAATGGTTGGGCGAAATACGAATAAACTCATTTTTAGTTGTTATTATTAAGAAGTAATTAAAATAATTTTTTGAATTAAACAGTTTCAAAGATTATGCTAACAACCCAGTCATTCTTTACATCAAGTATTCGCTCTCTTTCATCTATAAAGAAAAATTGAAGATTACTTAACGAATTAACGTTACAAGATAGGTAATCATTACTTTGGTCAAAATAATTAGCGACATCACCATTTTGTTCCGTTATATTACAGGAAGCGATTATATTGTAATTTTCATTTTTTTGTTTCGTATCAAAACTTGGACAACACAATGACACAACCTTAACACCTGCGAGATCGCTTGGAAAAGAGCTTAGTAAATTAGCTGTAGCTACACTTAATTGAGAACTACTAATCCCAAGTTCGTAGTAGATATTGTTATCAATAGGCTTCACAATAAAATTTCCGGAATTACTTACTATATTCCAAAGATAAGTTGTAGTTGAATAAGATAGTCCATATGTTGAAGGACTAGCAGCACCACCAAAAACAGTTGCTAAAAAGGTGTCAAAAACATTAAAAAGAGTAGTACTAGTATAGTTTCCGGGAGGAACAGTTAGAGTGTATTCAACACTCGCAAATTCTATAAGAAATTTATTATTACGGCTGTCAATGTTAAAGACAGTTAAAGGAATGCTTAGGTTTTTTACTTTGTATGCAACAATGTTATACAAAGGGTCTATTGTAAATATTGGGCGACTGATTGTTGAATTGAACTTTCTGTTAACAGTATTGAGAGTAACTTGGGTTTTTTCAATTTCCATTTTATTACTATTACCAAATAAATTTTTTATTAACAAATGATATAAATACCGAAAAATGTCATTCTTTCAACGTGTATCAAAAAGTCTCGGTGATGGTTTTAGAAGCCTTCCAAGAGTAGTTAAACAAGGAGTGGGATTTGCAAATCAAGCACGAGTGTTATTTAAAGAAAATGTCCCCAAGATTAAACAAGGGATTGAAACAGTAGATAAAGTATATAATGATGTGGTCAAATCACAGTTAAAACCAGAACAACAACAGAAAGTGGAAACTGCTTTACGTAGTGCGCGTAGTGGAGTTGAGAGAGCACAAGACTTCTCAGGTAGGGTAGATAAGGTTGAAAGTATTCTAAGAAGTGGTAGAGCTTAAATTTTTTTTATTGAGAATGTGTAAACAGAAATGCGTAAAAATAATAAAAAGGTTAAACCAAACAAAACAAAGAAAGTAGTTCCAGTGGATTTCTACTCAAAATTATTTAATACAAAAGACACAGAACGAAGTTCATTTCAAAATAACATAACCAGATTAACAGAATTTTCACCAGTGTATTCTGGAATAAAGTACATTTAAAGGGTAAAGTTTATTTAATTAAGTAATTTTTAATTAAATAACCAACTAATTTATAAATCTTTTTCGCTGATAAAGACATCATCAACACCAATAGATAGTAATGCATCTACTTCTAAGTATACATCCATAATGTTTCCAGTAGTTGGCGCGGAATGAAAAGTTAAATCAATACCGATTTTACCATCAGGAATACTGACTCCCCCTGCATAGTCACGCGAGAATGGGTAATAAATAAAATTATCAGTATTTGCTGTCCAAGCTGCGTTATGAGAGAAGCCTGTAGCGTGAGAGGAAACTGGTGAAATAGCTAAAGCCAATGTTGTTGGATCAATAGCACCGAGAGAGGTATCATTAGTAGTTTGAATATTAAAGTTCTGTGGATACTTATTTGAACCGACTTGAACAGTATAATGCTTTAATTTATCAAGAGTATGAACGAAAGCATCAGCAGAAGTACTATTTATATTAGCACTAGGACGAACAGTTGCTGTGACTGACTTAAGACTTTTAACATATCCACAAAAAACATCAATATTTTGTTGAGTAACCGCACTTAAACTGGTTTGAAAATGTTTAGTTAAGGTAATTGGTACACTCATTCTCCTTCCAGCTTCTAATGAAGCTTGAACTTGTTTAAGATATGTCTCAGGAGGTTTAATCATTTTACAAATTAACTCAACTTCTGATATTTCATATCCAGTGTGTGAACCAATAGTAGCTTTAACTACATCAGCAAAACTTCCTAATTGGAATCTGACACGAACCCCAGAGCGAATGAATGGAAGAGGTAGTGCTTGATTACTGGTTCCAAGACTATTCTCCAGAGCGTGAACGCAATATCTACCGTTGGTAAGTTGATTTGCAGTTGATGAAAGAGCATCAGCGTTTGTTGCAAAACATTCAGTCTCACCAAGTAACTGACGCCTCTCTCCAGTTGTTCTCTTCTTCATTACGGCATTCCAGTTGTTGTATTCACGAACAGCCTCAACTTGAGCGCCACCAATATCATAACTAATTTCTTTAATAGGAGCGACTAAACCAATAGTAGAAAGAACATTACCAGCTGTTGCCGAACCTCCAGTTAATTTCATTTTGTATTTTAATAACGCACCATCAGCTGCCAAAAAGTGAGTTGTGGAAGCGACTTGAATAGAAAAAGACTGATTTTCGGTGAAAGGTGATGCTTCTTGGGGCTTAAAGCTTACAAAAGTTTGTTCCCCTGATAAAGCGATGGGTGGAAGAGTATATGTTAGTTCATCTGGAATAAATGCGGACATTTTTGTTTTTATACAATGTTAAAATAAAATAATTTAAGGTAATTTAATTTAAATTAATTTTAAAACAACCAAAATTGTTGCTTTTGAGTTTCTTCTTCACTTTCACTATCAGTTTCTAATTTTTTAGGTTTAGATTTTGTTTTTTGAACGGCTTTTTTCTTAGACTTTTTAATAACAACCTCCTCCTCAGATTCACTTTCATCTGAGCTTTCTTCAATATACACAATTTTCTTCTTTTTTACAGGTGGTTTAGCAGCTTTCTTAGGAACTTTAACATATTCCACTTCAACTTCCTGTTCAACTTCTTCTTGAACTTCTACTTCCTTTTCAACCTCTTTTACTGGTTCTTGTTTAACAATTTTTTTTGGCATTTCTGGTTCTTGTTCTTTCACCAATAATTTTTTTTTAGCTTTTTCGGCTTTTAATTGTCTTGCTTTTTCTAAATGTTGATATTGTTTCGTTTGTTTTTTGCGTTTAGCTATGGTTTCTTCTACTAATTTATTGATAATTTCATCATCAATTTCATCCTCGGTCTTTTCAATGACGTTGTTTTCAGTATTTTCATCAACTTTTGTTTCCATGTTCTATTTAGTTTTTCTATTTAGAACACAATAAAAAAATTATTTAGAAAATTCGCTTAATTAATTTATTACTAATAATTAATATGAGATTTCGTAAGAACGTGAAGGGATACAACACAATATATAACGCTAATCTTGGGGATAATGTTAATGTTGAAAGTGATTTAAAACCTTACAGAGACAGTGAAGTGGATTTAGGAGCAAGTGATTTTAAATATGATTACGTATATGCTAATAACATTGTATCTACGAATATATACGGGGTTTTGTATGACGAATTCAATAACGAAGCAGTTCATACAGTATCCACACCGCTTAACAAAGTTAATTCAAATGTATCATTGTCTTTTGGGAATACACTCCAAAGTTCTAATGACAGATTAATTGTCAATCCTAATTTAAGTATTGATAATTTAACAACGGGCAGCATATTATCAACGAATGTATCAAGTAATAATGTAATTACAACCAATGTGTCAAGTTCTAATATAATTACAACAAATATGTTCAGTGATTACATGAATACGCTTGATATAGTGTCAAGTAATATTTCTACAAGTAATCTTAATACAAGCAATATAAAATCTACGAATTTAACAAGTTCTAATATTCTCACAACTAATATCAGCTCTACGAACATTTATCAAAATGGCAGTAAGGTTGTAAGCACAGTTTCGGCACCACTAAATAAAATCAATGAAAACATCTCAGTTTCAGTGGGTAATAATATTGTTATAGATAACAATCGTATAGAATTAGATGACAACATTCTTTTGAACAGTATTACAACAAACGATGGGGATATAACAAACTTAGAGAGCGTAGATATACGCTCTACAAACATTTCAACCGGAATTCTTAATACAACAGACATCTTTAATGACAACAGTATAATAACATATTCTCTTCAAAACACTTTACAAACTACACAAAATCTTAGAATGAATAACATTGGTTCAACATTAATATTCAATTCGTCTGGTAATTTAGTAGTAAATTATGACAGCGAAACTTTAACATTAACAACATCTGGTCAATTAACAACATCTCTCAATATCTTTGGAGATGACCCTATGACAGTTCAATCCCTTTTAGACTATGCGAATTTTACAGGAATAGATTTAAGCGTGTTAGCATCGTTATTTGGTATTGACGTTAGTGAAGCAGAAAATACTTATATAGTATCTTTGAGTTATGACACAAATCATTTTACAGAAAGTGCAGACATTACCGGAACTAAATTGCGAATTAAAAATGCTGGTGATAAGAGATTATTATTTCATCAAAATGGAGTTTTAACTGGTATATCACAAGTAACTGCGGATTTTGCATCTGGAACTTCAACTATGGCAAATTTACGAGTTGACCAAGGTAATTTTTTCAATACCGATATTCAAAATGCGTCAATTCAAAGTTTAAGGATGACCAGCGGCACGTTTGGAAATCTTTTAACCACAAATCTATCAACTTCAAATTTACAAGCTCTTGATGTGGAAGGAAACGATATATACTACACGAACTCAACATTTACAAACCTTATTTCCACTAATCTATCAACTTCAAACTTACAAGCTCTTGATGTGGAAGGAAACGATATATACTACACGAACTCAACATTTACAAACATATTAGCTACAAACGGAACTTTTGACAATATAAAAATTAATGACCTATTCACTACAAACTTAACTGTTTCTAATATTAAACATACTGGAAATGGAACATTAGGAAATTTAAATATATTCCAGATAGATGAAGTTTCATTACTTAATCTTCAGGGTAATGGTACCGCAAGTAATTTATTTATAAACAATTCTACAATAAATAATCTCAAAGTTCAGGATATAACATTTACAAATATGACTGGGGGTAAAATGGAGATTACAGGCTTAAGTATTGGAAGTCCTTATCTATTCAATTGTGGTAGTGATTTTACTTTTGATACTAACGATTCAATTGGGCTTCGTATTAGTAGAATTCGTATCAATAATACTACTCCCAATGTACAAAACAATGTAATTACAAAAGGTTATTATGAGAATTATATAACAGCAGGGAAAGGATTAAAAAAGACTATTACAGGAAGTGAAGTTAAACTTGATACAGACTTTATTGGAAGTGATGATATTACAATAACAGGGACAGAACAACTTACTTTTGATTTATCAACTCCTACAAAAAATACAATATCAGGGTTGGGAACAAGATTAACAGCAGTAGAGACGTATCAGAATCTTCGTGCGACAGTTCCCATCCCAAACGCATTGGGGGTGGGCTTGAACCAGTTTGATTTATATCTATACACAGGTGTCAGCGTTTCATTAGCAGCTGCTGTTGCTTCAATTTCAGTTATTTCAGCTAATTTAGATGCTGTAAGAGGTATTATAGACAATGTGAGCGATGGAGAAGTTTATGCAACATCTGGTAAGTTAATTGTATCACCATCAAAAACAATTTCACCCAATAGTATTTCAACGAATTCTATAACAGCCAGTAATTTAATTGGTTTAAGTAATCTTTCTGTTGGCAATATAATATCTACAAATATATCAACATCCAATTTAAGTGGGTTGAATAATCTTTCATTAACTAATCTTACAACAAATTCTTTAAGCGGTTTAACCAGTTTATCTGTAGGTAATATAATTACAACTTCTATAACATCTGCAAACAATATCAATGGGGAACATTCAATACGAATTATTAATAATAATACTGGAAGCTCTGCTTATTCTATATTTAGATTATCTACGGGAACCAATTCTTCATTTAATATTTTTCAAAATAGCGAAACAAGAACAGCTGATGGAGGTATTAAGACCACAACGTTAAGGAATGATGCTGGTAATTTAAGATTACAAGCGTTTTCTGGTAATGGAATTCTGTTAGAAAGCACAGGAAATATTTTTATACAACGTTCTACGACATATACTGGTGAAATTGGTAGTTTAACATTATCTGGCAGTGCAAATACTTCAAAAAGATTAGCCATGGGTTTTGATGAAGGAAATAATTATGCATGGATTCAAAGTGTTTGGAATACGGTTGATACAACTCCGCTTTATTTAAATCCACTTAGCGGAAGTGGTAATGTAGGAATTAGAACAACAACTGCATCACACGCATTAACAGTAAGTGGAGGGGTGTTTTCTACGAGTATGACAACTGGCAGTATGATAATGACAAACCTAACAACATCTTCGCTTTCAGGTTTAACAACGTTATCTGTTGGGAATGTAATTAGTAGTGTGATTTCAACAAGTTCTTTGACAGGATTAAGTAATTTATCATTAACGAATTTAACAACAGCTTCTATTACTGGATTAACATCATTGTCAGTAGGTAATGTTGTTTCAAGTGTTATTTCAACATCCAGTTTAGTATTACCCCAAGGTTTGTCTTCTACTTTTAGTTCAATTATTATTAATTCACTTGGAAACGTAGGTATCGGCATAAACAACTCTCCAACATTATTAGGTGTAGCCGGTTCGTTTTCAGCATTATCTGGTTCCATTAATAATCAAACAACTACTAACATGGTTCTTACAAGTTTATCCACAGCTTCTATTACAGGGTTAAGTAATCTTTCCTTGACCAACATTTCCACAACATCGCTTAGTGGAATTACGAACTTATCACTTACTAATATTTCCACAACATCTCTTAGTGGTATAAGTAATCTCTCACTTACCAACATTTCCACAACATCTCTTAGTGGTATCACAAACTTATCACTTACTAATATATCCACAACATCTCTTAGTGGTATAAGTAATCTCTCACTTACCAATCTTACCTCATCCACCGTAAGAGTATTTGGTAGTAGTGCATTTACATCAGAATTGGGAACATTGAATATAACAGGAACAACTGGAGCTAAACGTTTAGCTATGGGTTTTGATGAAGCAAGTAATTATGCGTGGATCCAAAGTGTGTGGAATACACAATATACAACTCCATTATTAATCAATCCTATTGGAGGTATTGGGAATGTGGGTATCGGAGGAACATTAGCGAACCACCGTTTAACAGTTAATGGTGGTATATCTTCAACGAGTATCACAACAGGAAGTATAACTGGATTAACAACATTATCCGTGGGGAGTGTGTTCTCAAATAGTTTCAAATCATCTGGTGTTGTTATTGGAGGTGATTATACCCGTGGATGTATTTATAATGACGTTAATTGGGGATTTTTATTCAAGAGTAATAATACAACAAGAAGCACGGTGAGTGTATTCAGTGTGAGTGATTATGACGACACAAATGTGATGAGAATAGACAATAATTACATTCTAAATGCATACTACGGTTTTAATTCTCCATCAGCAACTATAAGCAATTTACTTAGTCAAGGAATAACAAGTAATACTGTTTCATCTCAATTCGTTAGAATTTATAAAGCAACAAATGATTTTGTGTTTGGTGAATGTCAAAACTCTACAAGTTATTTACAATTTGGTGTAAATCCATCAACGAACGATTCCTCCTCTTCTTATGTTTGGCAATTTAATAATTATGATTTAAAATTCGGGACTAACAATACTGAGAGACTTCGTATTAGAAGTAATGGGGTCATAACAACTAATGAAATTATTGAAGCTGGATATTTTAGGGTGCCTTCGTTAAGTGCTGTTGACAGAACGTTGTATCTAACGAATGCTAATGGTAATCTTGAAATTGTGGCTCAAAGTAGTGGGAATAGTATGTTGAAAGCAAGTAATGCGATGACGCTCGCAACGAACTATACTGATAGAGTTATTATAGATAGAACGTCAGGAAATGTCAATATACTTAATAATCTTACAATTAATACAGGTGCGAACATGACTGTGGGAGTAGGTGCATCTATTAAGTCTATTCATTGTTTTAAACAGACTATCGGAGGCGGTTTTGGTTTAGGCACAACTATTAATGACTGTTCAATTAACTTTGGTAAGACATTTAGTGATTCTACAAAGTTATTCCTACAATTCAGCTTCTTTGACACGGGAAATCTAAGATACGTGGGGAAAATAAAGTCAATATCAGCAACTGGTGCAAACTTAACAATTGCAGAAGCAACTGGTGCTGGGAGCTCAAGTTCATTAGAAATATTATGCACAGTTTTTGAAAATGCTTAAAAAATTTATTCAAAAAACCATAAACATTCAATAAAAATGTCTATGTATTCAATCTCAAAGAACCCTTCATCCAACTGAGCACAACACCAGCTTTCAAGTTCATTCAACAGCATCAACAACTGGCGGCATCTGTCTGTCAAGTCTTCAACGAAGCATCTTTCTTGAAAGTCAATAATAGACTTGGAACAAATAGGGACTTGACGATTGAGAGCATTTATGTGGGAAAGAGAATATGACTCACGTTGAACCAGTACAGTCTGAAGACATCGTTCAAGAATTGTAAGGCTTCTTGCTGAGGAGGAATAGATATGAGTCTTTGAGAGAGTGGTGCTGGAGCTTTTCATATTTACAATACATTGACTTTGAGAGTAAAATTCCATATTGAAAGGACAGTGTGAGCCAATCCAATTCCATTGGAAACATTTACACCAATCCCATTCCTTTGGAAACATTTACCCCAATCCCATGTCGCTTGTGTTGCCATTGAAACAATATCAATTCTCAAAACTCACAACATGAAATCTCCGCCTTTTCTTCTCTTAAAAATATTACAAGGTTCCAAGGCCGACCTTACTCTATCTATCTATTACTGTTATTTTAGCATTTTTTCTTTATACAGATTCAAAAATGGTACGCAGACAACATCAAACTTACTTTAATCGCCCTTCTTCAGCAATTGAAGAGTTTATTGAAGAATACACGCTTTTGGTTCAGCGTATTGAAGATAGGCTTCTTGAAACCTCATCAAACGAGCTTGGTGCATACGGTTCAATGATGGGGCGTCAATTAGATGTGTGTGCTGCACTTCACCAACGCCTAAGACAAGCGTTTGTTGAATTAGAAGCAAGAGAACGCCAAGAAAGAGAACACCAAGCACGGCTTCGTGAAATACAGCTTAGGGCTGAAGCTGAGGAGTTGAGGTTGGAAGAGTTGAGGGCAGCAAGAGCAAGAGCAGCGATCCAAAATAGGATGACAAGTAATCAAACTCCTGCAAATCCAATTCAAGTTCAAATCCACACAAGACAATGGAGGGAACCAAGGCAGATAGTAAATCAAGATGCTGTCCAAGACATGTTTCATGATATGCGAATGGACTAACTCTATCAAAGGTTTACATCAATGCCATCAATTTTTTTTAATAATAAAGTGTTTTTCAATTTTGACTTTGGGTGAAATCCACGAGTTTGTGGCTTGGCGAGTGATGAAAACACCATCCAATCCCCGATGGAGAGGATATAAATACCATCCAATCCGGTATCAATGGTCGCGATATAAATAGAAACGTTTTTTCAAAATTTTTATTTTCACTCTAACTCTTGAAATGAAAAAAGTTGAACCACGGAAGCAAGAACCGTCACCGTCCCATGACACACAAATTCAATTACCGTCCCCAGTAGCAACAGAGTCAACAGCATCAACTCCAAGTGCTAACGAAGAACCAGAAGCTCACAGGCCAGTTCATAGTAATGCAGGCAAAAACTGGACTAAGGAACACGATGATATGGTATGGAATGAATATTATAATACTCCTATTGAAGAATTGAGCGTCAAGCTTGGAAGAAGTAAATCTGCAATTAGACAAAGGTTTTACTACCTCAAGAAGAAACATGCCGAAGCAGATATAGCTGACTTGATAGCCCAAATAATGAGAATTAGTTTGGCGGAGAATATTGGTATTGAGATTAAAATTGTCACCAAACCTTAACTAATAAACTAAGTTTAGTGCAGTGATACAGTGGTAAAAAATTAAAATGATTGAGTGACACAGTGTCAAGAATTCTTGTGTTACCATGATTTTGTTGCAAAAAAACATTTTTTCAAGAATGAAATTGAAATGAAAAATAGAGGATGCTGATTGGATGGGTGTTATCATGGTTGGGAGTGAGTTGGAGGGAATACAGAGAGATATACGGGTAGAAGAAGTGATAGTAATAATAGTAATAGTAATATATAATAAATGATATTATATATAATTATAGAAAGAGAGAGAGAGAGTGGAACGGTGGAACGGTGGAACGCAGATTTTGAATAATACGTAGGAAAAAAAGAAAAAAAGAAAAGAAGAAAATATTGAAAAAGGTTTTATTAGAAAAATAAAAAAAACTTTTAAAATCTGCGTTCCACCGTTCCACCGTTCCACTGTGATGGAGGGAGGATGGAGGGGAATGGCGGAGAATTGAGGGGAGAGTATCACGTGATATATTGGGAGGGATATTGATAAACAAAGAAGACACAACCTAACGGTTGTTCAAGTGGGGCGGGC
>JACCDR010380474.1_pt1 | contig 21488 bp, 19 predicted proteins | sample 7446431 | NCBI WGS metagenome assembly JACCDR01 (sample SAMN15323443, study PRJNA562643) | freshwater metagenome | isolation source: river surface water | place: USA:Blue River Watershed | collected 2017-08-17 | reverse complement strand
TCGGCCATTGGTGCTAGCACCATTATCCCAGCAGGATTTTTCTTTTTTAGTTCTTCCCAGAAGATCATTTATTCGTATCTATTCTAAATATTTAAAAACAAACATACCATAGTAACAGGGCCAACACCATTCGGAACTGGGGTTATAAGTTGTGCAACTTCTTCACAATCTGAATCCATATCACCAACAATTTTCCCACTTTGTTCACTTGTACCTGCATCTATCAAAACTACTCCGGGTTTGACCATACTTTTTTTTATAAAATGAGGAGACCCTGCGCCCGATATAATAATATCTGCTTTTTTTAATAATTCTTTTTGTAATGCTTCGTCTGTATCTTTATCTATTTTTTTATATTTAAAGTTCTTTGACTCCAACATATTTCCAACTGGCTCACCAACCAGTTTCCCATTACCAACTACTAGTATCTCCTTATTCTCTAAATCTATACTGTAGAAATTTAATATTTCTAAGACAGCTCTTGCAACTGGAGGCACTTTATCTATTCTATTGTTTTTATATTCAATTTTAGAAAATTCCGAGAGTACATCTATATCCATACCAACGGGAACTATATTGAGCACTTCTTGAGAATTAACAGATTTTGGAAGAGGCAACTGAACAACAATCCCATCGTACTGCATATCTACAACTTCTTTTACTATTTGTTTTACCTCCACTTCAGATAATTCTTCTGGATACTCATAAATATCTGCCTTCATTCCTAAACTCTGAGCAAACTTTTTTTTCATGCCTATATACTGCTTACTGCCCGGGTCTTCACCAAAAATAACAAAAGCAACTCTTTTTTGAGTTCCATCCTTCTTTTTCACTTCTATCCTTTGTTTTAAGGTATTTGCTACCAACTTTCCATCTACTTTCATTACTGCGATTTTAATTTATAAAAAAGTTTATTGCCATACCGAAGATCAATGTACTGTACAGGAAGATAACCCACATTACCAACAGATAATTCTGGTGTCTTCAAAAGCGTTTCCAAATTACTATATGCCAAAGAAAGTGATTTCTTTACGTCAAAATATATTTCTCCTCCACCAAACAAAGCTAAAGAGTACTCATTTTCTCCAGTTCCTTTTAAGTAAAGAGGTTTTATATTTAATTTTTTTATCAAATCAATAAAAGTATTTATCTCTGTAAACTCAGTCGAGGAAGCGATAAACTTTTCTCCTATTGGGTTTTCTTTTTCTACCAACCCATAGTACTTAAAATATGCGTCTCCAGAAAAATTTGGCGCTTCTGCAAAAATAGTACTGAATAAATCAATGAAATAACATTTTTCTTTTAGATTCGCTTCGGTTGTAGTCGACACAATACCCTCCCGACACCATATTGCCACTGGCTTTCTTTCTGAAATTTCTACAACTAAAGTATTCAATCCTTCCAAAGAGACTTGGATTGTCTCAATCCTTTTAAACTTTTCAGCTAAATGTTTTTTTAAACCATTTTGAGGGTAAATAAAAGAATTGTTCTTTGGAAACATCAAAAAGTATGAATCACTCATATATATAATGACTTCTTCTTTTATTTCCTTTTCAGTAACCAATACTCCACCTCTTAATACCACCTCATTAATGCGAATTTCTGAAAGATGGGACAAATAAGAAATTAGGCCTATAAATACAAAAAATATAAAAAGAAAAATGCCGTATTTTATACGTTTTTGTCTTCTTCTTTTTCTTAAATTTTCTTCTCTTTGGGGAAAACTGTTTATAACCATTGAAAAGAATTATAGCAAAACTAAACTTTTTTTGAGATAACTTTTTGTCCACCCATATAAGGCTGTAGTACTTCAGGAATTCTTATTGAGCCGTCTTCGTTTTGATAATTTTCAATTATCATAATAAGTGGTCTGCCAGAAAGTGCGGTATTGTTTAGTGAGTGAACAAACTTCATTTTACCTTCTTCATCTCTATAGCGAATATTAAGTCTACGAGTTTGGAAATCATGGAAATATGAAGCAGAACCTGTCTCACGATATGTATTTTCTGAAGGAAGCCAAGCTTCAATGTCATACTTTTTAACCTGTCCTAATCCTAAGTCACCCCCACAATTTGCTACAACGTGGTATGGCAAACCAAGTGCTTCCATCATTTCTTCGGTGTTTCTTTGAATCTCTTCATGAAACTTTACTGACTCTGCATGAGATGCTTCGCACAATACTACTTGCTCAAATTTATAAAACTCATGTACACGAATTAGTCCTTTAGTATCTTTACCATGAGCACCAGCTTCACGTCTGTATGCTGGAGAGAATGAAAGAATTTTCATTGGCAAATCCTTTGCCTCTAAAACTTCATCCATAAAGTATCCCATAGTCGCCACCTCTGCAGTACCAGACAAGTAGTCTCCATCTTGTGTTTTATATAAATCTTCTTCGCCCTGAGGTAAATAGCCAGTGCCCATAAAAACTTCTCTTCGTACAACAGACGGAACGATCATTTGTTTCCAGTCCCCTTTTTTCATGAAATGATCTTGAACAAAATTCCACAATGCAAACTGTAGCCTAACAGCATCACCTTTCAAAAAATATCCTCTAAAACCAGAAACTTTTGCACCACGCTCAAGATCTAACATATCTAACTCCAACATAAGATCTATGTGGTTTTTAGGAGTAAAATCAAATTTAGGAATTTCACCAAAAACTTTCACTTCCCTGTTCTCTTTGTCGTCTACACCTTCAGGCACAGAAATGTCTGGAATATTAGGCACAGACACCATAAGTTTCTGCCATTCAACCATAACACCCTTCAATTCATCTTCTTCTTTTTGCAGTTCTGTTTTAAGCAACTGCATATTCTCAATCATTTTTTTCTTCTCTTCTGGATCTGTTATGTTTACGATCTTTGTACTTACATCATTTTGTTCTGCTCTTTTGTTTTCAATCATCGTCAAAAGCTCCCGGCGCTTATCATCTACCTCGATAAGAGCATTCACGTCAAAATCTATATGTTTCTTTTTAGCACCTTCAGAAACTAGGTCTTTATTGTCACGGATGAATTTTATGTCTAACATAATATATATAGTATCAAAAGTAATATAAAAATACACTAAAAAGACGATGGCGACCTCCACAGGAGGTCGCCAGGCGACAGGAAAACTAAATGAGCAGAAACACGAGCCCGCCCATGGCCACAGCGACGAGCGTTGCGCCCATACTGTAGCAAATGTTAACCATTTGTGAACGGTCGAAACCCGCACGAAGAATTCTCTGTTCAAGGACACCGATCAGGACAACCGATGTCAGAACTGTACTAGCTCCAAATGCAGCTAGTGCCCCAACACACAAGACTAGTTCACTCGACATGGTTGCCTCCAAACATATTTATACAAATTATTGTAGAAATATCAAATCTATATATACTTTGGCTATGCATATTAGAGACCTTCAAAAAGAAGACTTCCCCTCACTACTTAACGAGATCAATGACCCACCCAAAAAACTAAGAATTATTGGGAGCATTCCAGTTACTCAAAAGTACCTGGCAGTTGTTGGCTCAAGAAAATATAGTGAGTACGGAAAGATAGTATGTGAAAAACTCATTGAAGGACTACGTGGTTACCCTATTACTATAGTTTCTGGTTTAGCACTTGGAATGGATTCAATAGCACATAGGTCGGCGTTAAAGACTGGACTCAAAACTATTGCAATACCGGGGTCTGGCTTATCTTCAAAAGTTTTATACCCTGCAACACATAGAAGCCTAGCAAATGAAATAGTAGAAAATGGAGGATGCCTTTTATCTGAATTTGAAGACGAACACGAAGCACGACCCTATGATTTTCCTCAAAGAAATAGAATAGTTGCCGGAATGTGCCATGCAACTCTTATAATAGAAGCCGAACTAAAATCTGGAACCCTAATTACTTCCAAACTTGCCACAGACTACAATAGAGATGTGCTGACTGTACCCCACTCAATATTTTCCAAAACTTCGGAAGGACCACACATGCTACTTCGACTTGGTGCTACGCCAATTACTTCCAGTGAGGATATAGTAAATGCACTAGGTTTAAAACCTATAGAGAATCTTTTCGAAAAAAGGGACTATAGTAAATGTTCTGTGGATGAACTAGAAATTTTAAATATACTTCGTGAACCCTTATCGCGAGATGAAATAATTCGAAAAATAAATAAACCGATTTATGCAACACAAACAGTATTAGCGACACTAGAAATAAAAGGATTAATACAGGAAGTTTTAGGTGAAATTCATTTAAAGTAAAAGTATACATTCTAAATATTTATTGAATAATTTAGTTTTTGTGGTATAGTGTTTTTGGAGGCGCCATGCCACTGGAAAGAATTGAAGGAATGGTTCGTGTGTACGAAATGCCAGTAGGAGGCGCTCTGTGCCCCACTGGTGAAATCATCAACGGACTCGAGGATGAAGTACGTCTTGATCTCCAACCAGAAGAAACAGTGTTCTGGGGCCGTAACAAGAAAGCAGTCGTGCGCTCATTCATACGAAACGGTAGCACGCGCTACCTACTCGTCTCGGAATTGAGTGCACTGGAAAATCAAGTGCCTGTACGGCCGACAAGACTACCCGCAAAGGGTGGAAACCGTGGCCGAAGCATTCGGACAGACAGAGCGTAGCCAAAGCCTGGCGGGAAACACCCGCCAGGTATCGCTTTATTAAAAGAAAAATTAAATTATAATTTGCAAAATATTTTTTTTAAGGTAATACTTGAAAATGCATATATGAAATTACTTATTGTTGAATCACCTGCGAAAGCAAAAACTATTTCAAAATATTTAGACGGCAAATACAAAGTTGTCGCGAGTGTTGGTCATATACGGGACTTACCAAAATCAAACAAAAAAGCTATTGATATTGAAAAGGGTTTTGTACCACATTATGAGATTTCTAAAGGTAAAGAAAAAATAGTAGATGAGCTTCATGAACTCTCAGACAAAGCATCTGAAGTACTTCTTGCTACCGACCCCGACCGAGAAGGTGAAGCCATTGCTTGGCACATTGCTCAAGCAGTTAAACTCAAAAATCCAAAAAGAGTTACTTTTCATGAAATTACTAAAGAAGCCGTAGAAGAAGCAGTGCAGCACCCCCGAAAAATAGATATGAATCTAAAAGAGGCTCAGGAAGCTCGTAGAGTTCTAGATAGGTTAGTAGGATATGACTTGTCTGGAGTTATTTGGAAGAAAGTTCGTTATGGACTCTCAGCCGGAAGAGTTCAGTCCCCTGCACTACGCATAATAATGGAACGTGAAAGAGAAATACGGGCTTTTATACCTGAAACTTTCTGGGTTATTTCTGCAGAAGTTACAGGAAAGAAAAACTCTGCATTTACTGTTATCTGCGAAGAAGAACCAAGAGACAAAAAAGAGTTTGAAAGAATTGTAGAACTTGCAAATAAAGCAGGTAAGGAGAATAAATGGTTTGTCGTTGACATAAAAGAAACAGATGTAAAAAAATCTCCTCGACCACCTTTTATAACTTCAACTTTACAACAATCAGCATCAAGTAGACTTGGATTTAGCCCTAGCAGAACTATGGGTATTGCACAGAAACTGTATGAATCTGGCTACATCACATACATGAGAACTGATTCAACTAATCTTTCAAATCAAGCACTGGGAGATATTGGAAGAGTTATTGAGAAAAAGTTTGGAAAAGAATTTCTACAAATAAGAAAATACTCAGCAAAATCTAAAAATGCTCAAGAAGCTCACGAAGCAATACGACCCACACATTTTGATGTAGAAAGTGCTGGTCACAACGATGAACAGAAAAAACTGTACGAACTTATATGGAGAAGAGCTCTATCTTCTCAAATGATAGATGCTGAAACAATACGAACAAAAATCACGTCGAACATAGATGATAAAAAATCTATTCCTGACTTTGCTATAAACGGCTCAAGAATAAAATCCCCTGGCTGGCTTTTGGCTGACCCTCGTTCTCGAGGTGAAGAAGTAGAGCTTCCAAAAGTAGAAAAGGGAGAAAAACTAAATCTACTAGAAATTAAAACTGAAGAAAAACAAACTGAACCACCTGGAAGATACTCTGAAGCTGGACTAATTAAAGAATTAGAAAAAAGAGGTATTGGCAGGCCTTCTACTTATGCTTCTATTATAAAGACTATTGAAGATAGAGGTTATGTAGAAAAAGTAAATAAAGCCCTAGTACCAACTGACACCGGTGATGTAGTATCTACTTTTCTAGAACAGAACTTTGGTGACTATATATCGGATAGTTTTACTGCGGAAATGGAAGATAAGCTTGACCTTATAGCTGAAGGAAAAGTAGAATATGTAAAAACTCTAAAGACTTTCTACAAACCATTCCTTGCTGAAGTAAAAGCAAAGGACAAAATGGATAAGGTTACCACAATGGGAGTAGCGGACTCTAAATTTAAATGCCCAGTTTGCGGTAAAAGTATGATAATCAAACTTGGCCGAAGTGGAAAATTTTTATCATGTTCTACTTATCCAGACTGTGAGGGAGCACTAACTATGGATGGTCAAGAAATCAAAAAAGATGAACCTATTGGAAACGATCCAGAAACTGGACTACCTATATACATGCTTATCGGTAAATACGGACCATACGTTCAACTTGGAGATAGAGTAAAAGGCAAAGGTAGTAAAAAAGCTCCTAAACCTCGCATGGCAAGTATTCCTAAAGAAAAAAATCTTAATGAAGTAACCCTGCAAGATGCACTTAAGTACCTGTCTCTTCCAAAAGTACTCGGAACTCATCCAGAGACTGGTGAAGTGATAACTGCAAACATTGGAAGATTTGGACCATATATTGCTCTAAATACCAAACCAAAACCCGACTTCAGATCACTTAAAACAGACGATGTGTACAATATAGACTTAAAAAGAGCTCTAGAAATACTAAAAGAAGAGAAGAAAAAACGCGGGTTCATACGAAAGACAAAAAAGTAAAATAAAAACAGGTCTAGACATAGACCTGTTTTTATACTAATTTAAATTATATGAATGATATTAAAGAAATATTCTCCTTTGTAGAAAACATAAATGAGGAAGATAGGGTCTTATTAAAAAAGGCCTATGATTTTGCTGGTGTAAAACACAAGGGACACACTAGAAAAAGTGGAGAGCCATATTTCAACCACCTTTTTGGAACCGCATTAAATATTGCCAAACTAGGTATGGATACGAAAACTATTATTGCAGGTTTTCTTCACGACAGTATTGAAGATACAGGGGTACAACCAGTGGAAGTAGAAAAAGAATTTGGTAAAGAAGTACTATTTCTTGTTGAAGGTGTAACAAAGCTTGGAAAAATAAAATACCAAGGCACAAACAGATATAACGAAAGTATGCGAAAACTTTTTGTTGCGATGGCACAGGACTTGCGAGTGCTTATCATTAAACTTTGTGACAGACTCAATAACATGCAGACTCTGCAGTATGTTCCGAAGGAAAAACAACTTCGTATAGCAAAAGAAACTCTTGAAATATATGCTCCTCTCGCCTACCGACTAGGTATTAAAACACTTCAAAGGGAGCTGGAAGATTTGGCATTTTCATACGTATATCCAAAAGAATTTGAAGAGATTAAAAAGATACTCAAAAAGAAAAAAGATGAGGTAGAAGAACACTTGGACAAGTTTGAAAAATCTCTCAAAAAAGAACTAGCGAAAAATGGTGTTACCGAATTCAGAATGGATCATCGTGTAAAAAGTATGTACTCCCTATATAAAAAACTAGAAAAATATAAATGGGATGTTGAAAGTATTTATGATATTTCTGCGCTGCGAGTTACTGTAAAAGAAGTTGCCGACTGTTATAGAATACTTGGAATTGTACACGGAACATGGAGACCCTTGCCCGACAGAATCAAAGACTATATTGCCTCACCAAAACTTAATGGCTACAGATCTATACACACTACCATTTTCTCTGGAGATGGCGGAATCATAGAAGTTCAAATACGCACAGAAGAAATGCACAGAGAAGCAGAATACGGTGTAGCATCACATCTTTCATATAAGACAGGTAAAAACACAACAAACTGGATACAAGAAATGGTTGAATTTCAAAAAGAAGCTGGAGATGATTTTCTTGAGCACGCTAAAAAAGACTTCTTCGAAGAAAGAATTTTTGTATACACACCAATTGGAGATGTTATAGACCTGCCGAAAGGTTCTACTGTTATAGATTTTGCGTACAACATACATACAGATGTCGGGAATCATATAGTTGGTGCAAAAATAAATGGAAAATTTAGTGCAATAACAACGGAGCTACAAAGTGGTGACAGGGTTGAGGCAGAAACAAAAAAGAATGCCAAACCAAATAAAAAGTGGTTAGAAAACTGCAAAACTACTCTTGCAAAGAGAAGGATAAATCACTATCTAGAGAATGCTAAATAATTTTATCGTTTGAAATTATATGGAGAAATTCTTTATGGAGTAGATATCCTCTTCAGTATTATCATCTTTTTTCTTTTCCTCTGGAGTTCTGTCGTCTAGATCCTCTACTGTTATCTCAGATGCTGTTGAATCTTGAACGTATTCTGGAATATTTGGGTTTACCGGTGGAACTGGGTTTGCTTGTATGTGTTTATCGAGCATCTCTGTAGGAGAAGAAGCTTTATTCTTGTTTAACAATTCTAGAATAGTTTGCAAATCATCGTTTGAAAAAAAATCTATTAGTATCTTTCCACCATTTTCTCTTTTTTCAATAGATACTCTTGTGCCAAGTGTTTCTGTAAGTTTCTCTTCCATCTCTTGAGTTTCTGGATCTAGAGTTGCACCTTTTTTCTTTATTTTGTCGTAGGCTATTCTTCTACCTATTGCTTCAGCTTCTCTCACTGTAAGTTTCTTGTACATTATTTCCTTAAATAATGTGTTCTGCTCCTCTGGTCTGTCGCCCAGCATCATAAGAGGTCTTGCATGACCTTCTGATATCTTCCCTTGTGATATTGCAGAAAGTATTTCTTCTGGCAATGCTAAAAGTCTCACTGAGTTTGAAACGTACTCACGACTTTTACCTACCTTCTTACCAATAACTGCATGAGTAAAACCAAATTCGTCTATAAATCTCTGAAAAGCTTTGGCTCTGTCTACTGGGTTCAAATCTTCACGCTGAATGTTTTCAATGATAGCTAACTCAAGTTTCATTAAATCGTTTGTCTCATCCCCTACTTTTATTAGTACAGGGACTTGAGAAAGCCCAGCCATTTTAGACGCTCGAAGTCGTCTCTCCCCAGCAATAAGTTCATACTGAGTAGAAAGTCCTCCATCCTCACGAGGTATTTCCTTACGAGTAACAACAAGTGCCTGCAAAACACCGTATTGACGAATGGAGTCTGAAAGACTTTGCAGTTCTGTTTCGCTAAACTCACGCCTAGGTTGAAAAGGGTTAGGAACTATTTTATCTACATCTATCCAGAATATTGAATCGTTATAAAATTGTGACATACAGAAATATTAAATATTATAAAACAAATTTTATCACGAAATTGATTTTTTGGAAAAATAAAGATAAACTCTTTTTACTGCCGGGGTGGCGTAATGGTAGCCGCGCTCGACTCAAAATCGAGTCCCGCAAGGGGTGGGAGTTCAAGTCTCCCCCCCGGCACAAAGAGCAAGGCACAGCCTTGCAACAGGAGACTTGAAAGACGGAGCGGGTACCGACTCAGTAGAGTTGGTCGCGAGTCCGGGTCGGGAAAATTTTTGAGTGACGACGAAAAAAATTATTCCTGACCAAGTTTAAAAATTATGAAAAACAAAGTACTAGTAATCCTTGGAGCGACTGCAACAGGTAAAAGTGACCTTGCAGTAAAACTCGCTAAAAAATATAGAGGTGAGGTTATTTCTGCTGATTCAAGACAGGTATACAAAGGGCTAGATATAGGAACTGGAAAAATTACAAAAAATGAAATGCAAGGGATTCATCACTGGCTACTAGACGTTGAAAATCCTAAAAACGTTTTTAATGTATCAGATTACAAAAAACTTGCTGATGAAAAAATAAAGACAATTTTCAAAAGAAGTAAATTACCTATAATTTGTGGTGGTACAGGCTTTTATATTGACGCTGTTGTAAAAAATATAGTTTTACCTGAAGTAAAGCCGGACACAAAACTAAGAAAAGACTTAGAGCAAAAAAGTTTGGAAGAACTACAAGAAACCTTACTTAACCTAGATCCAGTTAGATATAAAAACATTGATTTGAAAAATAAAGTACGCCTAGTTCGGGCAATTGAAATTGTAAAGCACATTGGAAGTGTCCCCGAGGTTAAAATAGAACGACCTTCGTTTCAAGTTTTACAAATTGGTCTAAAACTGGACCCCGAAACTATGAGAAAAAAAATAAATAGGAGAATCATTTCTAGAATAAAACAAGGAATGATTGAGGAAGCAATAAACCTAAGCAAAAAGGGGTTGAGCTTTGAAAGAATGCGTGAACTTGGTTTGGAATACAGATACTTAGCAGACTATCTTGAAAACAAAATAGACAAAAAAGAACTAATATTAAAACTACAAAATGAAATCTGGCACTACGCCAAGAGACAGATGACTTGGTTTAAGAGAGACAAAAGTATTAAATGGTTTAATCCAAAAGAAATAAGAATAATAGACTCTCAAATTTATGAGTTTTTGACTGAAAAATAGAAACATAGTAATGTGTTTTGGGGAGTTTCGAATGAATAGACCCTTGGATGGTGCGAATCTGGTAGTGCGCAACAAGAGCAGCCAAATTCTCATCGTCAGGGCGAACTACGGTGGGAAAAAACTACTGCTTCCAGGAGGAGGAGTAGAACACGGTGAGTGTCCGAAAGAGGCGGCCGTTCGCGAGCTCAGGGAAGAAACCGGGCTCATTGCAAGCGTTTTGGACTTGAGGCTCATCGCCACATTTGCCCAACTCGTTCCTACCGAAAAGGGACTCGTCGAAGGACGACTTCACCTTTTTGAAACTCGAAGGGTCAATGGAAACAAGTTCACCGAATCGACTGAAGAGATCCTCCACTCCGGCTTTATGGAGATTGGAGAAATCGTAAGTCGAAACGAGGAGTTTGGCCTTGCATACCGCAGAATGGTGTATCACTACCTGCGGGCTGTATCGGGCGAAAACCGGATCCCCTTCACTGGTCGTTTGCGCGACCCAGTCGACTGCCCTGACTGGGCCCTGCGCAAAGCTAGGGTTCTTTCAGTTTGAAAGGTCCGTCGCACATGTCGACGGCCTTTTCTTTTGCATAAATTCTCTTAACGATTTAATATTGAATTATGAAAGTAATTATTCTTGCAGGAGGAAAAGGTACTAGACTTTTACCACACACCCTTGAAACACCCAAGACCTTAATTAAAATAAAAGGCATGACTATAATAGAAAGAATTCTATTATCACTTCCGCACGAGATAGATGAGGCCATAATTGTGGTAAAACACCTTCAAGATAAAGTTAAAGCTACTTTAGGAAACAAGTTTAATAATGTAAAAATTACTTATATTGAACAGGGTGACAAATCTGGAACCTACGGAGCGCTTCTTTCTGCAAAAAATTTATTCAATAAAAATGAAAAATTTTTAGTAACTAATGGAGATGATATTCACAAAACTTCTGAATATGAAGATTGTCTAAAGTACCCCAGATCTATGGGTGTTCAAATGAAAATAATGCCAAATTATTACAGAATTGAAAAAAATAGTGATGGATACTTTATTGGATTTTCTTCACAAAGCGAGAATGAAAAAATACACGGGACACTAGTTGCTACTGGAGTATATGTTTTAGACTCAAATATTTTCAAACATTCGGGAGTACTACTTAAGACAGGAGAATATGGTTTGCCACAGACGGTCGCAGAACAAAGTAAAGATTACCCCGTTAAGGTAGTTGAAACTGACGGTTGGTTTTCAATAAATACAATTGAAGATATGAAAAAAACTGAAGAATATTTTAAAAATGATTAATAATATACTAAAAGAATATTCTATTGAGGGCTCAAAGATTGAAAAAATACATACAGGCCTAATAAATGAAACTTATAAGATCACTTGTTCTGATAATAAGTATATACTTCAGAAACTAAATAGCATATACTCGTTTGCGAATCTTCAAGACATGGATTCAATTACAAAACATGTAAATCAGTCAATAAAAATTCTACCTTCTCTTATTAAAACTAAAGATGGGAAACTTGGTGTAAATGAAGGTCCCTATATTTGGCGGTTAATTGAATATATTGATGGTGATGTATATGAGTCAACAAACTCTGAAACTCAAACGTTTGAATGTGGAAAAATTCTAGGATTATTCCACAAAGCTCTTAAAAATTTTTCATACGAATTCAAAAGTGATTTAGGACGTGCACATCAAAGTAGAAAAACCTACGAAAGATTAATCACAACACTAAATGAATACAAAATTGAAGATGAAATAAAACCGCTAATTGTAGTGATCTCTGAAATTGAGAAACATTTTATAGACAAGAAATACAGAATGGTTATAACTCATAGTGACCCTAAAATAAGTAATATGATTTTTTCAAATAATAAGGCAATTGCTCTTATTGATTTAGATGGATGCAGGGATAATTACCTTTTTCTAGAACTAGGTGATGCACTGAGGTCATGGTGTGGAAAGGAGGAAGATGATCAGACAAACGCATTTGATATGAGAAAATTCACTTCAGCACTAAATGGATACATGGATTCAGCAGGAAGTTTTATAAAAAAAGAAGAACTTCTTCTAGTTCCACAATCAATAAAAGTAATAACGCTTGGCTTAGCTTCGAGATTCTTACGTGACTACTATGTTGATAGTTATTTCGGATGGAATAATAAAAAATATAGTTCAAGAAAGGAACACAATCTTGCACGTGTTAAAAGTCAATTAAATTTATATGCTGATTTAGTAAAAAAGGATTTAGAAATTAATAAAGTTATAAATAATTTAATTGATAATTTGATTTAGATTTGCTGATATAGTAAAAATAATACTGGAGGCTACTATAAAAAGAGACGGGCTTGAAATTCCGCTCTTTTCAAGGGCGTGGTGGAAGGATACTCTCTGGGTAGTAACGGTGAGTGGAACCCTAGTTGCGTTCTGCTGGCCCATTTGGCTACCCTACGCCAAGTATGCGCGGTATATAATCCGCAAGATCTTTTTTTGACCCTCACCTCTTTTTCTGAGGTACACCCCGCGTCGAACACGCGGGTTTCGTCGTACAGGTTAAACTATGCAGGAGATGGAAGAATCGGTCACAAGTAAAAATTTGCGGATTTTTCTCGCGACCCCGCCTCGCCCCGTCTGGCTCCGGCTTTCGATTCTTCCATCCTCCACGCAAAATAGCTTCGCTATATTATGCGGGGGATGGAAGAATCGAACTCCCGACAGTGCTTTTGGAGAGCGCTGTTATACCACTTAACTAATCCCCCAACACCTAAGAATATAACAAAAAATCGCCTTTATGGCGAGTTTTTGTTATTTCTTTGCTTCTTTGAAAGCCACTCTCTTTCTTAGTTTTTTACTATACTTTTTAAGGTCGATTTTTCTTTCGACTTTCTTCTTGTTTTTTGTAGTCCAGTATACTTCTCCAGACTCTTTGTTCCTTAGAGGAATTAATCTATCTTGTGACATAGTTTTAATAAATTACCAGAAATGGGCTTAAAATGCAATACTTTGTGCGCCGGGTAGGATTCGAACCTACGTAGGCCGAAGCCGACAGATTTACAGTCTGTTGTAATTGACCACTCTACCACCGACGCATTATGAACTTAAATAATGTAACACAAAACGATATTTAAGCCAATGAGCCTTCGGCTAGAAAACTGTCACTTACAAACGATCCATTTTTACCCTTCTTTACACTGAACACAAAGTCCCCATTTTTAACATCCACAGAAATAGTTCCGCCCTTTGATAGTCCACGACCAATCATAAGCTCAGCTACCTTATTTAGAATCTTAGACTGTATCAATCTCTTTAGAGGTCTTGCACCGTACTGAGGACTATAGCCCTCGCCAGCCAGATAATCCAATGCACTATTAGACAGAGCTAGTTTTACTTCTTTTTCTGCTAATCTGTTTTTCACAATATCCACTTGAATTGAAACAATTTGTTTAATTGCTTCTTTACTCAAAGTATCGAAAACAATAATATCGTCTAGTCGGTTTAGAAACTCTGGTCGGAAGTGATCTTTCAAAGCTTCAAGAACTTTTGTTTTAGCATCAGCATACATTGTTTTTTCACTATTGTCGGAAGCAAAACCGATCTTCTCCATTTTATCTATAAATCTTGCACCAATGTTTGAAGTCAGAATTATCACAGTGTTTCTAAAATTCACTACTCTTCCCTTACTATCTGTTAGCCTACCGTTATCTAAAACTTGTAGAAGAATATTAAACACTTCTGGGTGTGCTTTTTCTATTTCGTCAAACAAGATAACAGAGTATGGTCTATGACGAACCTGTTCAGTAAGTGTTCCACCCTCCTCGTGGCCAACATAGCCTGGAGGCGCACCAAGAATTTTTGAAACACTATGTTTCTCCATAAACTCAGACATATCAACTCGCAATAATGACTTATCATCATCAAATAAAAACTCTGCCAATGCTTTTGTAAGTTCTGTTTTTCCAACTCCTGTTGGACCAAGGAAAAGGAAAGATCCGATAGGTCTATTTGGATCTGCAATACCAGCTCTACTTCTTTTGATAGTGTCAGATATTTTCTTTACAGCTTCATCCTGTCCAACTATTCTATTCTTCAAAACATCTTCCATTCTACTTAGTTTGTCAGCTTCCTCTTCTAGCATTCTAGAAACAGGAATACCTGTCCATTTAGAAACAATAGTTGCAATGTCGTTTTCAGTAATCTCTTCTTTTAATATTCTTCTTGAGCTCTGAAGTTTCTTAAGTCTTTTTGATTTAGTGTCTAGATCTTTTTCGAGTGTAGGTATTTTACCATATCGGATCTCAGCAGCTTTAGCTAAATCAGCTTTTGCTTCTGCAGTTTCTGCTTCACGTCTAAGTTCCTCAAGTTTTTTCTTAAGTTCTTTTATATCTGTAACAGTTTCTTTTTCATTATTCCACTTTAGTTCTATTTCAGATATTTCTTCCTTCAAGTCAGCAATTTGTTTTTCTATATCTTTTATTCTTGTTTTTGATTTTGGATCAGTTTCTTTTTTCAAAGCTTCATGCTCTATCTGAAGTTTAACTATTTTAGAGTGAGCATTTTGTAATACTGGAGGTTTATTTTCCAAAGCAATTTTTAGGTATGAAGCAGACTCGTCTATAAGATCAACTGCTTTATCTGGAAGAAATCTATCTGTTATGTATCTCGATGAAAGGTTTACTGCCGAAACTATAGCTTCGTCTGTTATATGCACTCCATGGTATACCTCATATTTTTCCTTTAAACCTCGCAAAATAGTTATTGCATCTTCAATACTTGGCTCATTAACGTATACTGGTTGAAATCTTCTTGTGAGTGCTGGATCTTTTTCAATATGCTTCTGATACTCCTTCAATGTTGTTGCACCGATAGCCCGAAGCTCACCACGAGCAAGTGCTGGTTTTAGCATATTTGAAGCATCTAGTGAGCCTTCTGCTGAACCTGCTCCTACTATAGTATGAATCTCATCAACAAAAAGAATTATCTTTCCATCAGACTTTTCAATTTCTTTTAATAGGTTTTTTAGTCTTTCTTCAAATTCTCCTCTGTATTTTGTACCAGCAATAAGAAGTCCAAGATCTAGTGAAACTAACTCTCGATCTTTAAGTGATTCCGGAACTTCCCCCATGGACATTCGCTGTGCCAAACCTTCAACAATAGCTGTTTTTCCCACACCAGCTTCACCAATAAGTATTGGATTGTTTTTTGTTCTTCTAGAAAGTATTTGAACTATTCTGTTTATTTCATCATCTCGCCCAATAACTGGATCGAGTTTATTTTGTGATGCCAGTTTCGTAAGGTTTCTTGTAAATTTTGTAAGCGTTTTGAATTTTTTTGGAGTTTCTTCTGTAAAAGTTTTTGAATTCCTAATATCCTCAATAACTCTAAAAACTGCTTCTTTTGTAAGTTTGAATTTTGTAAGGAGATCTCTAGCATTACTTTGTATATCAAAAATAGCTAAAAACAGATGCTCTGTTGATACAAACTCGTCATTTAGATAACTTGTTTGTTTACTTGCAGCATCGATTGTCTGCGCTAACTCTGGAGTAAGATAAACTTGGTATGATGCAGAAAGTGTTTGCCCTTGTTCCGTACCTTCGATAGCCTCCATAAGGGAGTCTGTCATTAGAATGGTATCCACCTGAAGCTTATCCATAATTGATGCAACTACACTTTCCTCCTGAACTATTAGTGCAGCCAAAAGATGCAAAGGATTCACATGGTTTTGTCCCCTTTCTATCGCCAACTCATGGGCTTTTCGGATTACTTCCTTAGCTTTTGTTGTGAAGTTGTTAAACGGATGCATAAATAATGTTTAATAAGGCCAATTATAATGAAAAAATGGCAAAAGTCAATCTGAAAGAACTTCAATTATTGTGCTTTTGAGACTTCGGAAAGAGAACTGATGTCTTTTTTAAGTAGTGATGCTGGGATAAAAGATTTCGATAACTCTCCTGTTATTTTCATGCCAACGACATCCCCAGAAAGATTGAATAGTGGACTACCTGTATATAGATCTTTTGTGGCCAAATCTGTTTCAACACTTCCTAAATACTTTGTTGTTGTAGTACCCACTGTCGCATCTCTCATTGTTAGTGATACGGCTCTACCGATAGCTACTGCATTTGTTTGTGTGCCACCAACTGAAATAACCGTTTGTCCAAGTTTAGGATCGGAATCACTAAACTTCGCAGGAGAAAATACATATGGTGCTTGATTTTTTTCTAATTTTTCGTCTGCCTTAAACAAAATAAAATTTGTTTGTTTGTCTACTCCCACAGCTATAAGAGGTATCTTTACACCATCACTCATAATAGCAGAATAAAAGTTATTAGCTGTTATTGTTTTTCTGTCTGTAACCATTAATCCATCTTTTGTAGTAACAAGACCAAGTCCATAGAATATTTTGTCACCAGTCACTGCATCCACCTCCTCTATTCTCACTATACTTTTTATATTTTTATTAATTGAATCCAAGATAAGATCTTCTTCTTTTACTATGACTGTTGTAACTTCTTTCTGACCTTGCGTAACTACAGTTGTAGGTGTTGTAACTGTTTCAATAGTTTTCTCTACAATACGGTTTATGTTTCTTGTAACTTCAAGTGGAGCTTCTTGTAAAAGTGAAGTGGTCATAATACCCGTAGCAATAGAGGTCACAAAACTGATTAGTACTGTAAGCAGAACTATTTGGTTTTTGTTTAGATCTTCCATACCGCAATATTATCACAATATTTGTTTGATAGTAAATCTATGGGAAAAATAAATTTACTTTACAACTTTTTTCAATGCCAAAATGAGTTTATCGATATCTGACTTTTGACTAAACTTGCCCAAAGTAAAACGTAAACTGGATTTACTACAATCTTCATTTTTATTTAAAGCCCGTATTACGTATGAGGACTGGTCGTCCTTGAGAGTCATACATGAAGAAGAATACGAAACAGAAAAACCCAGAAGATCCAACTCAATAGTTGCAAATTCAGCGTCCAAACCACTGAAACAAATATTTATATTGTTTGGAAGTCTATGTTTATCTGAACCATTTAAACTAGCTTTAGGAAAATCCTTTAAAATATTATCAATGGCGTAGTCTCGAATTTTTGTTAATCTCTCCACTTCTTTCTCCCTATTCTCTTCGGCTTCTTCCAAGGCAAGTGTAAAACCTGAAATACTAGATAAATTTTCTGTACCACTTCGCATTCCTCTTTCTTGCCCTCCTCCAAAAATTATTGGCTTTATATTTATTCCAGACTTTACATACAAAGCACCAACTCCTTTAGGGCCATAAATTTTTCCGCTATCTAGCGTAAGTAAATCTATGCCATGTCTAGCAATATCAAGAGAAACATAAAGTGGACTACCCCCCGTGTCTACATGCAAATAAAGTGGATTCTTTTTTCTTAAATTTTTAACTATCTTTGAGATTTCATTTATAGGTTGGATAGTACCTATTTCACTATTTGCCAAAGTAATACTTATTAAAACTGTATTATCTTTTATTGAACTTTTTAGTTCATTCAAAGAAATTATACCTTCTTCGTTTACTCCAACTATTGATACTTCACCGCCTCGTCTTTCTATTTCTTTACAAACTTCTAAGGTAGAAGAATGCTCGATGGCAGTAGTTATAAAATGAGGGATAAAGTCAGTCGTCTTAAAAGCTTCAAATACTCCAAGAAGTGCCAGGTTATTACCCTCTGTACCTCCACTCGTAAATACTATTTCATTTTTACTTACGTTTAAGACTTTTGCGACACGTGTACGAAAACTACCCAGTAATTCTTTTGCCACGGCTGACTCACTATACAAACCAGAAGGGTTAGCAAAAACGTGGTTGTATTTTTGCATTTCTTTAAGCACAGAAGAACTCACAGGAGTTCCACCTGCATAGTCAAGAAAAATATTTTTACCAATGCTTTTTTTGAAAAGCCCAAATGGGTTCAGGAAATTTAATCTCATATATTTATTATACTACTGATTATTCTTTTAGTTACAACTCCCCCGCATTCCTTTTGCAAAAGGCTCAGAAATATGGCATACTCACGAAATGGCAAATCTAATTTCCAATCCAATATTTTTCGTCTATGCTTTAATAGCATTGGCAATAATACTTATCGGATGGATTGTAAGATTGGAAATAAAAATCAAACGCCTGCTTATTGGGAAAGATGCTAAATCCCTTGAAGATTCAATAGTCTCTACAGGAGCAAATTTAGATAAATTAAACAATTTCCAAAGAGAAGTTATTTCACATTTTTCAAATATTGAAAAAAGACTAAATCGTAGTGTACAAGCCGTGGAAACATTACGTTTCAACCCATTCAAGGGTACAGGAGACGGTGGTAACCAAAGTTTCTCTACTGCACTACTAAACCAAAATGGTGATGGAGTTGTTATCTCAAGTCTGTACTCCAGAGACAGAATTAGTGTATTTTCGAAACCTATTGAAAAATTTGAAAGTAATTTTGAACTTACCGAGGAGGAAAATGAAGTTTTAACAAACTCAAAGAACAAATTAAAAAATTAGTACAGTATGTTTAGCATAAACTACCATGCAAAAGACAACCAATACAAAACAAGACGCGCGATCACCTGTGGTAGTAATAATGGGTCATATTGACCATGGCAAATCAACTCTTCTTTCATATATTAGAAAAAGTAAAAGGCCTCTAAGCGAAGCTGGAGATATCACACAACATATTTCAGCATACGAAGTAACACACGATGGTCATGATGGAAAAAGCCACCTGATAACTTTCCTAGATACACCTGGTCATGAAGCATTTAGTGGTATTAGAAAAAGAGGCGCAAACGTTTCAGATATAGCAGTTTTGGTTGTATCTGCTGAGGATGGGGTGAAGAAACAAACGCTCGAAGCACTTTCTTCTATTAAACAAAGTAATACTCCGTATATTGTTGCAATAAATAAGATAGACAAGCCTGAAGCAAATATTGAAAAAACAAAACAAAGTTTAGTAGAAAATGAAATCTATATCGAAGGCTATGGTGGAGATGTACCTGTAGTTCCCCTATCTGCAAAAACTGGTGAAGGAGTTCCTGAACTTTTAGATATGATTTTACTAATGACTGAACTGGCTGGACTTACAGGTGATAGAGAATTGCCTGCAGTAGGTGTAGTAATAGAAAGTAATATGGATGGTAAAAAAGGAATTACTTCTACATGTATTGTAAAAAACGGCACACTAAAAAAAGGAATGTTCGTTACTTCTGGTCTCTCAACTGCACCCATCAGAATTATTGAAGATTTCTCTGGTAAACCAGTACAAGATGCAACTTTTTCTAGTCCAGTGAGAATTATAGGTTGGGATAGCTTACCTGAAGTAGGAGCAACTTTTGTATCTTGGAACAGTAGAGAAGAAGCGAAACAGGAAATTGAAAAGGAGATAGCAAGAAGAGAAGAAAACAATAAAAAATCACAAGAAAATAGAGTGAACTCAAATGATGAAAGTGCTTATATTTCACTTATTGTAAAAGCCGATACAGGAAGCAGTTTGGAAGCAGTGATTTCTGAAATAAAAAAACTTGATACTGAAAAAGTAAAAACAAAAGTTATCTCTTCTGGAGTAGGAACTGTTTCGGAAAACGACGTAAGACTTGTAAGTGACAAAGAAAAAACTTTTATTGTAGGTTTCAATACAAAAATAGATAGTCCTGCAAAAAACTTGGCCGAAAGAAATGAAATTCAAATTCAGAATTTTGAAATTATATATAAAATGTCTGAGTGGTTAAAGGAAGTGTTAATAAAAAGTACACCTAAAATGCAAGTCATGGAATCCGTAGGAAGAGCAAAAATTTTGAAATTATTTAGCAAAACAAAAAACAAACAAGTTCTTGGTGGTCGTGTCGATAGCGGAGAGATTAAACTAGATGCTATTGTAAAAATAATACGAAGAGACTCTGAAATTGGTGAAGGAAGGATAAAAGAACTACAACAACAAAGAGTTAATACAAAGGAAGTTCCTGCAGGCAAAGAATTTGGTGCTGTAGTACAAGCGGATTTAGAGCTTGCTGTGGGAGATTACATAGAGGCCTTTATTACAATAGAAAAATAGAATGAGCAACAGAGATGAAAGAATGGGAGAAATACTTCGCGACTTAGCCGCTAGATTTTTACTTGTAAATGGGAATAATTCTTCCCTACTTACAGTAACTGGAGTAAATTTAACAGACAAGGGCAAATATGCTACTATCTTGTTTACAGTTTTCCCAACTAGTTTTGAGAAAACTGCTTTGGAGTTTGCAAAAAGAAAAAGAAGTGAGTTTAGGGAGTTTATAAAAGAGAACTCTAGTCTTGGGCGAATTCCACAAATAGACTTTGAAATAGATTTCGGTGAAAAAAATAGACAGAGAATAGACACTTTACTTTCTGAGGGATAATTATGACCTAGTGGCCAAGTGGTAAGGCAAGAGTCTGCAAAACTCTTATACGGCGGTTCGATTCCGCCCTAGGTCTCCAGAAAAAAGCACAGCTTTTTTCGGTCGGAATCGAACGGCCGGAGCGACTTCTGTTTTAGCAAAAAACAGAACGCGAGGCGGGGTCATGAAAATTTCCAAGCGACAGCAGGAAAATTATTTGTGACTCGATTCTCTCATCAAATATTGCCCAGATGATGAAATGGTAGACATAGGGGACTTAAAATCCCCAGGCCTTAAAAGCCGTGCCGGTTCGAGTCCGGCTCTGGGCACAGATGACGAAAATAATCCTGTCTGCACAGGATTTTTTCGTACATCTGTGAGCCGGAGATATGTTTTGTTAACAAACAAAACAATCGAGGCAGGGTCGTGGAATTTTTTGAGCGACGGCGAGAAAAATATCCCTGACCAAGAC
>JACCDR011203908.1_pt1 | contig 21505 bp, 21 predicted proteins | sample 7446431 | NCBI WGS metagenome assembly JACCDR01 (sample SAMN15323443, study PRJNA562643) | freshwater metagenome | isolation source: river surface water | place: USA:Blue River Watershed | collected 2017-08-17 | reverse complement strand
GACAGCGGGAACGAGCGGCTAGCGGTGAACATCAGCGCAAAGCGCGCCATTGTCTACGAAGCCGAAAACGTCGCCATCAGGACAACTGAACCACAGGTAGATGCGCCATGAGTGAATACCTGCAAACCCCACTGATGGACTGGCTGCGCGAGCGTGCAGACGGGTCACTGCGGGGGACGAAGTTCCGCGAGACGATTGCCGAGATCGAACGCCTGCGCGCATTGGAAAAGCAGTTTGACGACGGTGTGAAGTGGGCGGCATCCGTCCGCGATGACAACGAACGGCTGCGCGGGTTGCTGCGGGACATAGCGACCATCGCCCACGATGGCGGTTTGCACACAGCGTCGGAGTGGGAGGTTTTCGTTGCGATTCGCCGCCTGACGCTCGCCCATTGGGACAAGACCGGCAGCGAGCCGGAACGCAAGGTGCGGGTAGCCGTGGCTTTTGGCGCGTCCGACGCAACAACTGCTCAACCGACAACGCACGCGCAGCACGTTGCCGCACGCGACCAAATGATTACAGATATGTTCAAGACGACCCGCGAACGCTGCGGGTTGACTACGGATCAACCGACCGTGACGCTTCCCGGAGAACTTGATTTATGCGACAGCCACCAAGGACTGCCGCGCCCGACGTACAGCCACCCGGCACCGATGTATGTGAAGCGCGAGCTTGCCTGCGGGTGCCTTTACACCGGAAACGACCTCAACAACTTCGCCTGCCCGTATCACCCGGCAACAACTGACAAATCGGGGAGAAAGTAATGACTAGAATACAAACATGGGTTAGCATCAATATGTTCTTTTATCTAAATATGCTTCTCCTGTTTGCACTAGGCACCGATATGTCAGTCATTGACTGGTCTTGGTTAGGAACGGTGTTAGTAGGAGTTACTCTTGGTCTTAGCGTCCACTACATCAGCAATAAAGTGGCAGGCCATGCGACCTAACGTGACTAGTTTCGTTTACGACAAGAAGGGTAACCTGCTCGCTACGGGCCGTAATAGCTATGTTAAGACACATCCTCTACAAGCGAAAGCTGCTAAGGCAGTCGGCCAAGAGAAAAGGATATACTTGCACGCAGAAATTGACGCACTCACCAAAGTTAAGGACTGGACAGATGCGTACAAGATTGTTGTGGTGCGGAGGACTCAGAACAACAACACTGCTCTTGCGAAGCCATGTCCGGTATGTGAGTACGTCATCAAGCAAACAGGAATAAAGAAAATTGAACACACATAAAGATGATGTAAACTCTCCCGATCACTATACCCACGGGGGCATAGAAACCCGTGACTATCTACTAGCCAAACTAGGCCGAGAGGGTTACGTTAGCTACTGCTACGGTAACGTACTCAAGTACGGTAGTCGTGCCCCTTTTAAGGGGAGTGAAACTAAAGACCTACGCAAGATGGTCTGGTATGCTCTAGACATAATTAAGATAAGGGAAGAAGATGACCTTAGAATTGTACACAATCAGAACAAAGAAAGACAAGCGGCTTCCTGATGGCTTTGCCGTAGTAGACCTAGAGTGCACTACTAACGCAGAAGGCAAGCTCAAGTCAGTAGACGGTAATAAGATTCATCTAATGGGCTATGAGGGTCCAGACCGTTGTGGTGGCAAAATGCGTGCCATCGTTAGATCACCAGACTTGCTCTATGTGGGGCCGTTCAAGGCACTCGTGGGCCACAATATCAAGTACGACTTAGACTATCTACGCTCTGAAGCAAGCCTAGTCGTAGAAGGACACACAGATAAATTCAATATGCCTATCTACGATTACATTCGTAAGCACGCTGTTGTGTTGGATACACAATTCATCACTTACCTTCACTCCGGGCATACGGTAACATTCGCCTCTCTTGAAGAGGCTTGTGTATACTGGGGCGTCCCCATTACAAAACACTTTGATTTGGGAGAGGAACTAAAGAAGGTAGGCCATGATATCACTAAGGTCCCTGATCTCGTTAGCTACCTCGACAACGATATCGAGATGACTTGCCAGTTAATCAGCAAGATTATGCAGGACCCGTGGGTACTTGAGAACTTCTCGTGGCTACTGCAAATGCATGACGGTTTTCTTGGTACACAAGAGATTGAGTTCAATGGGATGCACGTTGACGTAAAGCAACTGAGTACGTTAACAGCCAGTGTGTCCGAAGCGTTGGACAAGAGGCTCAACGATCTGCGTGCCACGGTGGGACACCCACTATTCGACCCGTCGTCTAACGACCAAGTAGCTGCGTATCTATTCGGAGCGGATATTGAATTTCAAGACCGTGTGGCAGTAGGGGTGTATGCTTCGGGAGCTAAAGCAGGCCAACCCCGGTACCGAATCAATCGCTCTGTCCACAGTTTTGTGGGATTGGTGGATAAGAAACACGCTGTTCTGGGTAAGAACGGCAAACCCTCTGTGAGTGAAGATGCACTACTTGACATACTCACAAAACCCGCGACTGGTCCTACAACACATGGGTTTATTCAGACGCTTTTGGAGTATAGAGAGTACTCTAAGCTGTTAGGTACGTACTTAGAAGGCTTGTATAAACACTTGAGGATTAAAGATGGCTCGTACTACGTATTTCCGCAGATTAATACGTGCCAAACAGCTACCGGGCGTACCAGTTCGTCCCGGCCTAATATGCAGAACAACCCCACACATGACTCGGTGGGAGTGGCGTCTATTTATACTTCCCGGTTCGGAAAAGAGGGCACTCTTCTTGAAGTTGACTTTAAACAAGTTGAGGTTCTTGCGCTAGCGGTCTTGTCCGGAGACAAGCAGCTAATGGATGACATCCTCAAAGGACGCGACATCCACGCTGAGACAGGAAAACCCGTCTTTGGTTTAAAGATGACCAAGGAACAGCGCCGAGTCATCAAGACGATTAACTTTGGTCTAATTTACGGGGGCGGGGCCGCTACTTTAGCACAGCAGGCTAAGGTCCCCAAGCCTATCGCTATTAAAGCTATCAATAGCTTTTATAAGAGATACCCACGCGTTAAGGAGTACTTTGATGAGTTCTATGTACAGATGGTGGAATTAAATGCCAAAAGCGGTGGGGCGACTGGCAAAATACTGGAGAATGGCTTCAGTCAGCGTAGTGCGCTTTGGCAAAGTGTCACGGGACGACGGTACCAGTTCAAGACCTATTTTAATGAGAGGACAAAGACTCCAGAGGTATCGTACACTGAGACGCGAAATTACCCGATCCAAGGTTTTGCCACAGGCGACTTGGTTCTCTGTGCGTTGGGTGAAGTCTGGCGTAAGCTGGTCCCGCGTTATCTCGGCTCCGCTTACTTGGTCGGACTAGTCCACGACTCTCTACGCTTTGACGTTAGGCTTGACAAGGTAGACGATCTCATGCGAGACTTAAAGAGTGTACTAGAAGATTCTGGGTTAATCCTTAATAGGGTTACTAAGAAGAACGTTTGGACGTTACCCGTTAGGGTTTCATTCTCTAAGGGTACTGATTTCTTTAACATGACTGAACTTGAATACTAACATAGGAGATACAATGGGTACTTATTCATTTGAAGTAGGTGCGATCAATGAACGCACAGTCAAGACACGCTTTGGCGATAAGAAAGCTTATGATCTTGTCGCCACTGATGGGACGAAGTATGGCTTCGCGTTTACTAACCCTAGCCGTGCGGGAATCACGGTGGGTACAAAGGTCTCGGCTCAAGGCGAGGATGGCCGTTTCGGCATCACTCTCGATCCGAAAACGGTTACGGTAGGAGGTGAAGTAAGTGTTTCCGTTAGCGCCCCGACTCCTGCTAATAAGTCGGGTTCATCCTACGGTAGACCGGAAAAGGTTTTTCCGCTCCCGACCACCCACGGTGACACCGCCATTATCCGTCAAAATGCCCTCACAAACGCGGTTGCGACGGTGGCAGATTATGTGGCAACTCAGCCAACTGAAAAGTGGCCGGATCTGAAGGCATGGCGTGAAATGGTCATCGAGACGGCCTACGTCTTTGCCGAGTTCTCCTCGGGTCAGCGAGAGGTTAAGGCTCTCAAGGCCATGCACCGAGTAGGCATGGAAGCAGCAGAGATTAAGACCGCCGTAGAGTCTCACTTCGGAGAGGACTCTATGGCTCTAATTAACGAGAAGGAGGAAGCAGCCTAATGCTCGACTATCCAAAGACACTCTACGTCCACGAGGACCGACTTGAGCATGATAATGGTACGTTGCAAAAGTACTATGCCGCTGATACAAGCCCGGACCGCGTGCTTACTAGCTTTGAACGTAAGCCCGACTACGACATTGTAGGGGTGTACGAGCTAGTTAAGATGGTGCGTGTGTCCACTGACGTGAAGATTGAGGACGTGGGCTGATGGCTAAGTGGCCTCACAGGCGTAAGTCGTGTCTTGAATGGGGCGGCTTACTTGATGAGGACGGGTACGGGCGGGTTAAGGTTAACAATACCGATACCCGCTCGCTCCGAGCCATGTTCCAGATGTGGCATCAAGTAGAGTTAAAGCCAGAGGACGTATTGCTACATGAGTGTGATAACCCGAAGTGTTTTAATCCCCACCACCTCCGCAAGGGGACACAAGCAGAGAACGTGGCAGATATGGATGCGAAGGGGCGGCGTAAGTCACTCGTGGCTACCCATTGCCCGTATGGACATGAATATACGGCTGTCAACACTGTATATTACTCTGATGGCAAGAAAAGATGTAGACAGTGCATCGAAGATCGCAGAAAGCTATCTAAAAAGGCAACTAATATAACATGAAAATTGAAGTAGATTTGAAAACCATAGAAACAGATGAGTGGGGTTCTACCGTAGAAACGATGGTTCTAGATGCGCTGCGGGATGAAATTAACCGACAGATTAAGGCATCAGTAAAGAGCCAAAAAGCTCTTATTCAAGCTAAAGCTGCCGCTATTCTTAAGCAAGCAGAGCAAGAGTTTAAAGCAGCCCACAATGCTGAGCTAGCCAAGCAAATTGGTGAGCTATTCAAGAAGGAGTTAATGAAGTGACTAAGTTTGATAACCTTGAGTATGACATCAAGCAAATGTTGCTTGGTAACTATAGTCACCCGATGATGGAACTTAAGTCCGACACGGCACACTCCATTGTGAGCCTTGCTAAGAACATGGCTACCCACACTCTAGACATGGTTAACCACAAGGCAGTAGAGCCTAAAGATCCTACTGCTACGACTATCCGTATGTCGGAGATTGGGGAACCTTGTCTCCGTAAACTGATGTTTAAGTGGTATAAGCCCCATTTTGGGGTGCCTCCGTACTCGGAGCATCCCAACCCGTACCTCCCGGTCAAGTTCACTTTTGGTGACTATATTGAAGAGCTTACCCTCTTCCTTGCAAAAGAGTCAGGGCACGCAGTAACTAACCGACAAGAAAAGGTTGAGTTACGAAGCCCCCTTTCTGAGTGGTACGCGGTTGGTCATATTGATGCTATGATTGATGGCGTAGTGGTTGACGTTAAATCTGCCGCTGACGTCTCATTCAACAAATACAAGCGAGAAGGCTTGGTAGATGAGACTGACTCGTTCGGGTATAGGTACCAACTAGACGGGTACGCTATGGCGCTAGGCCGAGCAGGGCGTGCCTTTATCTTCACCAACAAGCACGACGGAGAGCTTCACATTATTGACCGAACGGGGGAAGGTCCTGTAGACGTAATAGGAAAGATGGCCGAAGTTGGGAGAGGCGCAGAGTGGTTCCTAAAGACCGGGAAGCCACCAGATAGGATTGACCCTAAGGTCACCAAGTACGGTAAACAATTAACTACTATTTGTGGCTATTGCAATTTCAAGTACTCCTGCTATCATGGAAATATCAAGGGTGTGGTTGTGTCGGGCCGTCCCGTGTACTACATCGAAGATACCATCACTAAGGAAGGCAATGACTACATCAAGGACAAGGCGAAAATCAGCAAGCCGGGGGCCTTCAAAGACTAAAACCCCGAAACTAAAGTCTAAGTTTGAAAAGAGGTTTTATGAAGAGGTTACGCGGCGCGGCTTGGTTTTCGATTATGAGGCAGAGACTCTACCGTACAGGCTGGACCTTGTATACAAACCAGACTGGAAGGTTCACGACCGGCTATTCTTGGAGACTAAAGGGAAGTTCGATTACGCTGAGAGACGGAAGATACTCGCAGTACGCCGAGATAACCCCGACAAGGAAGTACGATTGGTCTTTATGAGGAACCAAAAGCTAGGTAAAGGTTCCAAGATGACCTATGGAGAGTGGTGTGATAAGCACGGTATCCAATGGTCAGTGTTCCCCAATCTACCACTATAACAATAAAAAAGGAACGTGATGTCGCAACCAAAACTACCTAAGATTCTAGGAATTGATATTGAAACAGCGCCACATACGGCGTTTGTGTGGGGCCTCTTCAACCAAAACATTGGGCTACCCCAGATTAGGGAAACGGGTCGAACCCTTTGCTTCTCGTGGAAATGGCTACGAGGAGGAGACACTAAGGCTATCGGTTACATTAGCGAACTGGATGGCCGTGAGGCGATGCTAAAAAAGGCTCACGAGCTTCTTGACGAAGCAGATATCGTAGTCACATACAACGGGAAGAAATTCGATGTACCGACCCTCAATAAAGAGTTCCTTGAGGCCGAGCTACCTCCACCTTCGCCCTCTCAACAGGTCGATCTCTATAGAGTGGTCAAAGCCAACTTCAGGTTCGCTTCCAACAAGATGGATCATGTGGCAAAACAACTGGGTGTTGCGACGAAAGTCCGCCACTGCGGGTTCAGCCTCTGGGTACGATGTATGGAGGGGGATAAAAAGGCTTGGGAGAAAATGAAGCGTTACAACAAACGTGACGTTCTCATTTTAGACAAGCTCTACACTAAGCTTTTACCGTGGATTAAAGGACACCCAAATGTCACGCTTTTTGGCAATGAAGGAGATACTGAAACGAAACCGAAGCGACATTCGTGTCCTCAGTGTGGTTCGTCTAAGGTCCAAAGGCGTGGGGTTTCTGTCACCCGGACATCGACGTTCGCACGTTATCATTGTCAATCATGCAGGTCATGGTCGCGGGAACGCCTACGCCTTGAGGTACAAGGACCAAAACTGGTACAGGCGGTGCATTAAGCGCTATGCCAAAGTTTGACACCCGTTACCAGTCGTTCCGCAGGGACCAACTCCACAAGTATCGAGAGATGGACCCCGACGTGCTGATTGCTGAACTAGATATAGATACTGATATCCTTATGGATGTCTTATGGTTTAAGATTGAAGAAAAAATACAGGAGGATTACGATGAGTACGAAGAAGAGCAATAAAACAACGGCTCGCAAGCCGAAGATTGCGGGTTACCTTTTTGATGAAAGCCCCGATCCCCAAGTGGTCATTATAAACAATATGGCGGACTCCATCGAGGACTCTATGGAGAGCGCAGATGACTGCTTAGAAGATAACACAGGGTACTACGTCTACGAAGTTGTAGTAACTAAAAAGTTCAAAGTGTCCCCCAAGGAACGTACACAGCAAGAGGTACCTCTTTGAATACATATGAACAGTACATCGCGCTTTCTCGCTATGCTAGGTATATTGAGTCTGAGAATAGGCGAGAGACGTGGGAAGAGACGGTCTCGCGGTATATCACTTACTTCAAGGATAAGAACCCGGAAGTCAAGCTGCCGTGGAAAGAACTTGAGAGTGGTATTGTTACGCGCGAGATAATGCCGTCGATGCGTTGCTTGATGACTGCCGGACCTGCACTAGAGAGGGATAACGTTGCTGGTTACAATTGTTCGTATCTACCGATTGATAATGTCAAAGCTTTTGACGAGACCATGTACATCCTCATGTGCGGAACGGGTGTCGGTTTCTCAGTCGAGCGCCAGTATATCAGTAAACTCCCGGAGGTCCCCGAAGAGTTCCATGACTCAGCGACAGTCATTAGAGTGCAGGATTCCAAAGTTGGATGGGCAAGGGCAACTCGTGAACTCTTTGCAATGCTTTATGCAGGTCAGATCCCCAAGTGGGATTTATCAGGACTCCGACCGGCAGGGAGCCGCCTCGTCACATTCGGAGGCCGCGCATCTGGCCCTGAGCCTCTTGACGACTTCTTCCGGTTTGCTTGCGATACCTTTAGACGCGCAAGTGGAAGAAAGCTCAACTCACTGGAATGTCACGATTTGGTATGTAAAATTGCCGATATCGTCGTTTGTGGAGGGGTCCGACGCTCGGCACTGATTAGCCTGTCTAACCTGACCGATGAACGGATGCGTCACGCAAAACAAGGAGAATGGTGGATTGGAAACCCGCAACGAGCTTTGGCTAACAATTCAGTCGCCTACACTGAGGTTCCCGATGTCGGTATTTTTATGCGAGAATGGGAGTCCCTTTATTCCTCAAAGGCGGGTGAACGGGGCATCTTTTCGCGGACGGCTGCTCAAAAGCAGGCGGCTAAGAACGGAAGGCGGGACACCAACTTTGAGTTCGGCACTAACCCGTGTTCTGAGATTATCCTACGTCCGGATCAATTCTGCAACCTATCCGAAGTCGTTGTACGCTCCGGTGACAGCCTTGCCACTCTTAAGGACAAAGTTCGCCTTGCTACGATGCTTGGGACGCTGCAAAGTACTCTTACCTCCTTCCGTTACCTCTCCCCCAAGTGGAAGCGTAACACCGAAGAAGAGCGACTGCTAGGTGTTTCACTCACCGGGATTATGGACCATAGTACGCTTAACGTACCTAGTAACACTTGTGGAGAATGGCTAAATGATATGCGTGAGTATGCCGTCAAGACCAATGCCAAGGTGGCAGCACAATTGGGTGTGGAACAGTCTACGGCGATCTCGTGTGTCAAGCCCTCAGGGACGGTTAGCCAACTGGTCGGCTCTGCGTCTGGAATCCACCCGCGATACGCGCAACACTACGTACGTAGAGTACGAGCGGATGTTAAAGACCCGCTTGCTACGTGGATGAAGGAAAAGGGAGTACCCTGTGAAGTTGACTTCTATAATCCCAACAATCTCGTATTCTCATTCCCGATTGAGTCGCCGGGGTCTTCGGTTACAAAAGATGAAGTTTCAGCGGTCGACCAACTTGCTCTTGTATCACATTACAACAACCACTGGTGCGAACACAAGGCGTCGGTTACAGTATACGTTAAGGAGGATGAATGGCTAGACGTTGGTGCGTGGGTGTACCGGAACTTCGATTCAATCAGCGGTGTGAGTTTCTTACCTACGGACAGTGGCTCCTACCGTCAGGCACCGTACGAGTCGATCACTCAAGCAACGTATTCCTCATTAGAAAGTGCTATGCCCATACTCGACTTCAAAGAGTACACGGAGGCTTTCGATAATACTACGAGTTCACAAGAACTTGCTTGTGTAGCAGGAGTCTGTGAGCTATGACAAAGAAACTGGTCTACTTTACTGTAGGTTGTGTAGCTTTGTACTTTATCTTAGGAGTGCTATAATGAGACATAGACTAGTGTATGCTCCGACTAGGAATGCTTCGATGCCTTACGAGATTCAATACTCTACCAGTGACCTGAAAGACCCCTTCACCCCCGAATGTTGGGTTGCAGACGGTTGCTACTCTACTTTGAGTCTAGCAATGGTAGCGTTCCAAAGTAAATGTGGTTGGGATGGAGTAGTGATTGCCCAGTCGGGCAGTACGATTTAGTGGTACGGAGGGTCAATCCCGTAGTGAGGGTCTAACGACCGGATGATCTTGGGCTAGTTCGTAGATCGCTAGGTGGATATTTGAAAACATTTCTAGCTCCTAATTTGTAATTAGCAAGGCTGTTAGTGGATATCCCCATAGAATCGGAGAGAGGTGCTTGACACGCCGCCCAAGAAAGCGAGGCGTAGGGAGGCCGGTCACAAATCACGTTGGGCTACCAGACATTCTACGATGCAGTGCGGTAGCTGTACCACAAAAGAAGAAAGCCCCCGAAAGGGGGCTTTTCTCTTTACTCTTGAGGGGGCTTCCAATTAGGAGCCAACTCTTCTCTCAGCTTCCTAAGCTGAGCATCCGAGGATCGAAGCTTCGGGTCAGGGTCCACATCAAAATAGCTGAACGAGCTAGGCGCAGACGATGGCGCTACGGGTCTATCCCCGGCATCAGCATCCCACTTACCCTCAGAAGGCTTAACGCCTTGCTCTCCCCTAACGTACTTAGTAACGTTTTGTGGTTCCCTCTTTGCGGTAGTCTCAATCACTTCCCCCACCAGATCCCTAGGGTCTCTATCGTAGACCACAAAGTCAATCTTGGGATTCCATACGTACTTACCGCTTTCATCCACTAAGGGGCGACCCGTATTGGGGTCTCGTTCGAACTTATCAAACGCCCCACCCTTACGCTTATAATCCATTACTAGCTTACCGTCTTTACGGGTAACCTCAAATAGCTGTTCTTTACTTGCGTCATAGATCCACGCCCGTGGCTCACCACCGGCCTTGTCTTTGGCTAATAGACGCTCTAGTTCCCTCTTATACGCCCCGCTGTGGCGCTCAAAGCCCTTCGGGTTAAAGCCACCCCGCCAATGGCTAAGCTCCTTACCCGCGTAGTTACCTGCGTGTTCCCATATGTCAGCAGGCTGAGCAAACTCTCTTGGAGGCTCGCCTGAGTGTTCCAAGGGGTTCATTTCGTGCTGTGACGACGGAGCAGGCATCTGAGTAGCTTCCCGAGAACGGATTACATTACCCTTCTCATCTAGCACGTAGCCTTGTGACTTACCGGGGAATGCATCCCGGTTATATTCTTTCTTTGATCCGGGTAGGATATCATCCCAAGATAAACCCATTTCACTAAGCTTAGCCTTTAGCTTTGCTAGCCCTGAATTCTCAGCGGCTTCATCCCACCAACCAGTTTTCTTCAACCTTGATAGGTCGTGCTTGATTTCAGAAGCTTGTTCAAGTACAAGTTCTTCTAGTTCGTTCAAGGGTCTTTGTAGAGCTTGTTCAACAGCCTTACGCTTCTTTATAGTCAACACCCCTAGCGCCGCTAGGTCCCCCGCGTCGGGCAATCCTACTGATGCCCAGTTACCGGCCTCAAAGCCTTGCAAGGCTCCCGGTCCCATACCAGAAGCAACCTCACTACCGAACTCAGTAACCTTATCGGCTAAGCCGGGAGATTCCTTTAGATTCGATAGGCCCATACCAATCAGGTCCACTATACTAGCGGCAGACGACACTGCCCCCGTTACTGCACCTACGCCAAAGCCTTGTGCAAAGTTACCCTCTTGCTCTTTGACTCCTTCTTCTGTGGACTGCTTACGGGCTTGCCTAAAGGCTAGCACCGCTTGATGGTCTTCCGGTTTAACTGCCATAACGTTCCATTTTCTTTTGTACGCTAGCGGCGTACTTATCGTTCTCGGCTTCTATCTCGCTGCCATACCAACGCCTAAAGACCATACCCACATCGCCTCTGTGCTTGTTGTATAGGAATTTGAAGTGAGCAAGAGACGCAAGGATTTGATGGTCTTCATTATCCCAATCGAGTTGGCCACCAAAGAAGTTTTTGTTAGTGTCCTCAAAGGTGCCCTTTAGGATGTGCATAGGCCCACGGGCCGAGCTTAAGGGCTTTCCGGTCTTAGGGTCATTAGAAGCCCTCAGGAACTTACCCCCAGAACTCTCTTGGTCCATTACTGCCCTGATAGCAGCTTCGGGTAGCCCGAAACTCTTATTGTAGTCAATAACCTTAGACACTACTTCTTCTGGTTTAGGGAGACTTTTTTTTTGAGCCTTGTCTGTCTTTGGGGGAGCTTCTAGTTCTAGTTCCTTAATCATTGCGTCTACGCCCTCTGCCCCGAGCGTGTTAAGCACGTCTCGGTAGAGTTGTGACAGCTTAGGACCTGCTTGCAGGGTAGCGCCTATGTCGAACTGGCTAGCGCGTCCCGTAGACTTGTACGCGTCTAGCTTCTCGCCCTTTACCTTAATCGGATTAGCAAAGTCAGAGTGGTCTACAATAAGCTTGGCAGGGTCTACGTTGTAGAACCTAGCCATGCCTACTAAGGAAGCAGCCGCTTTGTTCGCAGCCTGTAAGCGCAGAGCAGGGTCGTTCTGGACCGTCAACCGGATAGTGGGATTCCGCATAATGTCCTGCCAATCGAAGGCAGTGAACGCTCCGCTTACGATACGCACCCGTTCGTTTGAGTCCTTGATATGTCCTAGCATTTCATCTAGTTTGCGGTTACCAATAGCATCGGCGCTAGCGTTACCCGTAGACTGAGGAGAGCCTTTTACTAGGGTACCTAGATAGCCGAAGATTGCTTCTTGACCTTCGTTAGAGCGGATTAGGCGCAGACCGAACATCAGGGACGGGTCTTGGTTGGCTACCATAGCGTTACGGGCTGAGTCATCCCAAAGCTGACTTTCTTTTCCTAACGACGACATAGCCACGGCAGCAGCCGCGTTAATCGTATCGGCAAGCGTCTTGTCGTCTAGGGGGCCTAGCAACTGCCGTAACCGAGCGTGGAATTGTGAATTAGCATTAGCGTCCTTTAGGCGCTTGTCTTCCGCTATATTCTTCAAATACGCTAGTTGGTTTTCTACAGTACCGGAGGCGGTAATGATACGTTCGAAGTTATCCAACTGCATCATTGCCGGTGCCAAGGTAGAGTTAATCTCTTCCGTAGATACCGTACCGTACTTAACCATCTCAGATACGTAGCGGTTGTACAGTTCAGCCTTGAGGCGGGACACTCGTCCTTTTGCGTCTTGTTCTGTTAGGGGAGTAGTCGTTAGCTCCTTAGACCACGAAAGAGACGCATTACTAATAGCACCCGTAGCCCACGAGGCAGCAGACGTTTGAATACTAGAAAGGGCAGTGTCCTTGTTAAGGTCACCAGTTTCCTTAACTCTTTTTAGATTAGCTAGAATAGCCTCGGCCTCGGTGACCGCTGCGTCACGCCGGATAATAGCAGACGGTGTAGTGTTCAAGGAGAATGCGGTAGCGGCAGTCTCTTGTGCCTTACGTACAATAGGATCATTACCTACAATCTGCTTGTAGTACTGATCGTAATTGTCCATAGCCTGATTAGCCATAGCTCTGATATCTTTAGCTAGATGTGGGTAAGCTACGCTATATTTCTTAATAACGTTGTTAGTCCGCATCATCGCAGCAGAAGGTGATAACGCTCCCTGTACTAGACCAGCACGTAACTTTTGCATCTCATCGGATGCACGGCGAGCCACCGTCTCATCGGCATTAGCCATCTGGGTATGTAGGTCGGCATACTGTTGATTATATGCAATAGCCTGATTCTCTAGGTCCGCTAACTCATAGGACACTTGGCCTAGGTTATCTTCAGTCTCTTGCGCCTTTAGTAGTGACCCGAAAGACTTGACGCTCTCCCCCATACGCTGAATTAGACTGGCGTCTTTTGTAGTGTCAGGCTCGTACTGACTTGATACATTCCCTACCTGAGGGGCGTCCATAGTCTGATTAAAATTACTCGGCATCTTGTTCTTGTCCTTTAATCTGTGCTAGGCTTTTGGCAAGCTCTGCGTCACCCCGTACTTGCTTCTCAAGATCGGATTCGGGGGTAGCTTCTAGGATAGCCTTGAAAAGCTCCTTCTGGAAATCGGAATAGCCATATTGGGCACCCTCCTTATTAAGGATATCAAGTACATTAGCAGCTACTTCGTCGGCTGCGGCTTGCCCGTAGATCTCCGCTAGCTTAGCCCTACGCATAGCGATACGGTTCCGAGCGGCCTTCATCTCGGCGGGTGCGACCATCGAACCGTCCTTGCTTGCAAGAATATACCGACGATAGTCACTCGCAATGTTACGAGCAAGGCTAGCCTTGTCCTGCTGTGTCAGCTTGTGAGTCCTTAATAGCTTTTCCATCTTCTCTTTGGCTAGCGGATCAAAACCCATAGCCTTTAAGAGATAGACTTCACTAGGGATCTCTACACCATGTTCCATGATATAGAGGGGCATATCTTGGTTAGTCAAGATATCGTTGGCGGCTTTCCAAGCCAACGCCTTTTCAAAGTTAGTCATTGTCGTAGTCGTAGTGGAGATGTCTCGTGCAACAACTATGAGGGAGTCTAGATCCCACTCTTCTGCACGAAGCTGAGCGCCCATGTTGTCTACGAACTTGATACCCGCTTGGGTGAAGCGAGTCATACTAGTCCCTGTTGGGCCAAGGAAAGCGTTGCCGAACGCTGTACCCCAATCTCCCGCTCTGCCTGACATAGCCGCTTCGGCAAAGGGCTTGAAGATTTTCTCGTATACGATAGTCGTACCTGAAGACGGGCCTACACGGTCCGCTACGTCTACTTCAAAATCAAAAGCCGCAAAGCTTAGCATCTCTAGTAGACCACCACGAATTAGGGCGATTGTACCACGATCCTTTTCCGGATCTAAGCCCCAACCGTCTATCAGGGACCTATCTAAGTCCGAGAAGAGTTCGTCTAGGCCATAGCCTGCGGCACCGAACAGCAGCACGTTCATCGCCAAAGCCGTTACTGACTCTGCTCCCGTCCACTGGTTCTCTTTTGAACCGGCTTTCTTGAAAGCGCCGTATACTAGGTTCTCATAGTACTTATGAGTCTGTTGCCAGAACTGAGTAGGAAGCCCTAGGATACCGTCTTGCCACTTGGCCTTATTTGCGGCGGTCATGTTGGTTCCGATACGCAGCGCTTCTTTGACGACCTCATTAAGCTGCTCTGAGTTGAGCTTCTTGGTTAAGTCCCACCCATGCTCTTTGGCTTTGTTGTTAAAGGCAATAGTGAACGAGAATAAGCGGTTGTTCATTTCACCCGCGTTGTAAAAGAACCTCGACTTGTCTCGGACTCTCTGGAACATAGACGGAGAGTAGTAGGCTCCGTGTGTACCGGCATAGTGGCCGAAGTCTGCGTTCTCTAGGATTGAGTCAGGGATACCGGAGCGGTGCAGAGCATGGAGCATCGTCTCCATCTTCTTGGGGTTCATACCAAACGTCTTAGCTGCCTTGGCGACTTCTTTATAGTCCCCTGCTCGATAAGCGTTCCGCAAGAAAAGGAATTCTGGGAATGCAACCGCTGAGTCTACCGGACGAAGAGTAATGGGAATGAACATACCCGCTGACTGTACAAAGTACTGTGCGGGGTTAAACATACCTAGCATCAGGTCGAACGTCATCGACTTCATGGCCGAAATTGGGTCGTGCCAAGCCGGATCAGTAGTCATACTACGATGCAGCTTAGTGGTAATGCTACTTCCACGACGGGCCTTGCCCTTCTTGACATCAAAGATTACGTTTTCTAAGTGGGCCGCAGAGCGGTCAATGATTCTATGGTACCATCCCTCTTCCGTAGTAGGTACGGCGAATACGGACTTCATATAATCTTGCATCGACTTAAGCTGTGCTGACGCACTGCCAGTTCCATTGACGGGGGAATCCCACCTACCGGCAATCTGAATCATTTGCTTTCCATCTGCGTTGGCGGTATTTAGAAACCTCTTAATCATTGCCTGTTTCCATTCGTGCATAGGCACGTTGGAAGCAACGTAGTCTGCGTATCTCTGTAGAGAGTCAAACGAAGACATACGGGCGGCTTCCCTACCGTCTAAACCGATACGAAAAGTAGACTTCTTTTCTCTGTGCCCCGTGAAGGCCCCTTCGAATAGAGAGTTGTTAATGAATTCATTTTTCTCCCTATTGCGTACGTCTACTCGCCAGTCATCTGTTAGCTGCGTTTTGGAATAAGAACCTTTACCTCCCTTAGCCTGCATCTGGCGAAGGAAGATAGTGGCCTCGGCTTCCGTTTCAAAGCCCCTGACCACTTGGGAGTCTGCTACTTTGGTACCGTCTACGTAGCGCTCACCCGCTCTTTCTACCACCCACCGCACGTTCTCTTGAGCAAGCTTAGGGACATAGCCAGTCCGATAGTCTAGTACTCTATCTGGCTTGTGGGCGTTCTTAGCTCCGCCAAACTCATCAACCTCCACAAGAGCATAGTTATATTGCTTGCCGTCGCCATTTCGTAGGGGGTAACGTAGTTCAACGAAACCCACCTTCTTGCTTGCTAGCTTGGCGTCTAGGTCCGTGACTGCGCCTAACGATACTGGATCACCTTTAGAGGCAGACGAAGCGCGTAAGTCAAGCACCGAAGATACTCGGTTCTTATAGCCGTTCATAGGCGGCGTAAACGCAATGCTATTGGTTTTACCAAACAGCCGTACGCCTTTAGCTACGCCCTTTGGATCGGTGTACTTACCAAAGAACATCTGATACCCACCAAACTCTAGCTCGTCTACGAGCATTCGATTAGTTAAGTAATACAGATCATCATAACCTTTACGCATCTGTTGATAGGCTTTGATAGATGGTTCTCCAAAGGCTATATGGCCAACACCGTCTACACTAACGCCTGCTCGTAGCTCGTCTTCCGTAAAGATGTGCTGTTTCCTATCTCCTGTCAGGAGCAGGTTGTCTAGATCTTCTAACTCTCGGTTACTCAAGCCCGTACGGACATCAGTCACCATCTTATCGAAGTACCCGAATAGTCGTCTTTGCTGTTGACGCAAGTTAGTCCCGAAAGAGACTAGGCCATCCCTGATCTTAGCCATACGAGCTTCTGGAGTGCCTACGTGTTCTACGTACCACCCTAGGTTCTCATCCCTAAACTCCATACGACCCACATCATCCACAGTGAAGCGGAAGAACTTTTTAGACTCTGTGAAGATCGGAGGACCTTCTAACGTTACTGGTCCTGTTACGCCACCTTGGGCGTGTTCTGCAATCTTGGCTAGACCCTGTTTAGCCGCGTCTAGCTTAGCCGTTAGAGTTACTAGCTGTGAAGACGTTGTTCCCGGTTCGCTACCCGCAACGAGTAGTTTAATTTCGTTAGTCGTCTCTGTGACAATCTTCTGTAGGTTTGTAACTGCCTTGTCTAGGTCACGTACGGTATACGTAATCCCTTTCTCTGGCATAAGGAAGGTAAACTCTACACCAGTCGGGCCTGTCTCTGTTGAGATAACACGACCCCCGGCACGCTCTACGCGAGCTTGTCGATCTGCAATAGCAGCAGGCAGATCCGGCCCATCTAGGGCAGGAGCCTTTTCTACTACGTCTTCTCCGTCAGCTAAGCGGCCTGATGCCCGTAGTTCTGCTTCTAATTGAAGTTGGGCGGGGCCTGCTAATTTACTCGGAGCCAGTGGATCTTGGATAGGGTGTCCGTCCGCAACGGCATCCGGATCTCCCTTCTTGATATCCTTTAGGGTGGCCTTACCCGCCTCCGTTTTATTGCCGTGTGCAAGGACTCGGTTACGGTAAGCAAAGCGTCCTTTGGCAAGCTTGGCTAGCTTATAGGCAGCAAAGACCGAAGCAGCCGAATCAATAAGATCGAACGCGGCATCTGCGTATGGCATTGCCGTAGCTCCGTTCGGGTCAATCAGAGGTTCGACTAGTCCCATAAAGACTAGATCGTTGCCACCAGAAGCGTCCTTGAGCCTACGTAGGGTATCTTCCCAAAGCTGCTCTTGTACGCCTTGTGGTAGCTTGTGCCACTCGTTAATGAACTCGATGTAGCCTTCCTTGCTGCCTAGACGGTTACCGGCCTTGACTTGGCCTGTCAGGGTACGTCCCGGCAGAGCCAATAGCGCAGCGAAGTCAGCAGCGTAACTATCTTTAGAGAAGATCCATTTCTTGCCCTCGACGTACTTAGCTGCCGTAGCGGACTGCCACTCTTGGAAACCTCTTGCACTTAGTTCAGCAAGGGGAGTCCCTACAGGAGCATTGGCTTCGACTACTGCCTGTGCAGCAGCCTTATCTGGCTCTGCCATAGACTGCTCAATAAACTCGTACCGAGATTGTACCGCAATCTGCGGCATAGGAGCCACAGGATTATCCGCTGCAAACTTAGCGGCTAACTCCGCATTAGCTAGTCGGTTCTTTGCAAGAAGCTCAGAAGCATCTAAAGCTAACTGCATCTTAAGAGTAGAGCGTTCGATGTCCCGAGTGGTAGCATCAAAATCAATACTAGGCTCAGACCCCTTTAGTTCTAGGATACGAGCGTGCTGCGATGCAGCGAACTCATGTCCGGAACCTTCATCGTAACCAGTAACGTTAGCTTCCTTAGAAGCATCTAACTGGTCGTATACAAGTGTTTTAGGATCTTCCATCGTGCTTAAATTTTTGGCTCAAATGCAGGTATAGTAGAGAAAGCTTCGTTGGCCTGAGAAGACGAAATGGGTTTTACCGGCCTGTTAGCCTGCCAAGCACCCCATGCCGAAGCCCCTACTTGAGCAAAGCTAGAGGCGGCATCCATATAGGCAAACGTAGTATTAGCTTGTGCCATCTTACGGCCTGCCTTACGCATGAACTTAGCCGATTGCCTTTGTAGGTAAATCTGGCCCTCTGTATAAGCGTAATCAAATCCGTATTGGGCACCAAGCGAGTCCACGGCTCCCTGTGGTGAAGACGACCGTGTGCCTCCCTCTTCACTGCCAATGGCTGTCATAGCCATTGCTCGTTTCATGCGGAACTGACGAAGCTGATCGCGGATAGCGATAGCCTGCTGACGTTCACGGCCCATCGTATCATATTTGGCAGCTAACTTCTTGTAGTACTCTGCCTTATCCATTGCGCCGCCACCGAGGGCACCACCGATAGCGCCTATCACACCACCAACGACAGCACCCACAGGGCCACCCACCATTGCGCCAGCCGCTGCTCCTTGGGCAGCACCACCTACAGCACCCGACCCCATTCCGGAGTGGCCACTAGTAGCATTAGGGTTTTTAATTTTGACTGCCATTAGATAGTTACCTGTGCGTCGTACTTGACCGTCCACCCATCTAACCAAGCGGGGGCACCGGGGCCAGCTTTAAAAGCTAGGAATAGGTTTCGTCCTCGGCCCCGTATCTTGTTCTTGGTTACAACCATGCCAAAGGCTTCGGGATGCTTCCGAGACTCTCGATAGACTTGGACGTAATTATTAATTTTACCGCTGTTGCTCCCGCGAGCCCAGTCCCAACGAGGTTGCATAAACAAAGAAGGGGTTTTGCCTGCTACAGTCAAGTCTACGTCGGAATTGACTGCTGCTTGTGTAAGGGCGTCCGGATCTTGGTCTACGACGATAGGAACGTTGTTTTCTTTACGCATGAATACGTGGACGTACGGAGCGTAACGGAATCGCTCTGGTTCTCCTAAGGAATCCGGCCCAGTATAAAGGAATGCTGGTGCTTCCGTATTCCAGTCCTTGTAATCAGTACCCGTGATGCCACCAATGTAGAACTTCTTAGTTCCGTCTTCTTGGCACAGTATTCGTAGGGCACCGTTAAGATCTCCCGAATCGTAGTTAGTAGCCAAGCACAAGGCGTCACGCACCCAAATAGCCTTGTCGGCAAAGTACCATTTGACCCAAGCCCCTAGTCGTAAATCAAAGATCAAGGCTGAGTCGTACGTAACAGCAGGAACGTCCGCGTCATCAATTACACCAATGGGTGTAACAGATGTAGAGAACTCCGACGCTTCTCCCTCTAACGAAGGATTACCATCCGGAGGATTAACGAGCCGTGAGTTATATAGGTAGAATACCCGCTTGCGTACCGAATCATAGCAGCCCTTAACGCGCTTCTTTTCCTCGTGACGAATTGAGTGGAACAGCGAATTGATCGTGTCTTGAGACACGTTTTTCGCGGAAAGGAATCCACTATTACTATCTTCAATTATAGCATAGATACCAGAGGTTGACCAGTACATAGGGACGTTATCCGCTAGGATTACGCTCTGTGGCGCAAGGCACCCTGCATCAGTGATCTTGCGGAGAGAGTATCCCGTAGCGGCAAACAGCCCCTGTGGGCCGGGGCCAATAAGCCACACCCCCTCTGAGGATAACGCAAGTAAGGCTCCGCCGTAGGGCGTAAGGGCTTTTAGAGTGCCTAGGTTGGGGATTACAATATAGCCGCCGTCTGTGGGCAGCAAGTCCGAAATAAATTCAGACGTAGGATCAGCTTCTTGGTAGCATTTGCCAAAGTCACTATCGTCCTCAATAACCTTAGAGAAGTAGATACGGTCGGACAAGCGGGCGTCTGAGCAACCCCCGTAGAACAACCGACCCGAGAAAGAAGCCACCACGCCAAAGCGAGTTGTAGAAGGCTCAAACCCTTCTGCGTCAATTAAGATTGTTCCGCCTACGGTATACGAACCCCTCTTAAGTGTTTTTAGGTAACGATACCCTTCGATCTTAATAATGGGGATATTGACGATAAAGGTATTAGCGTCTACGAGTGATTTAACTGTATAGTTCCCATCTAGCCATAATTTCTTTTGTGAGAAACCTAGGACCATAAGGACCTTACATTCAGACAGTTGGATCGAGTCATCTACGAGAACGCCGTGAGCGTCTTCTTCAGACTTGATCGTGACATCCCCCGTGTTTGTATTGACCTCGGTGATATTCGCTACGGTCTTCTTAACGGAGCCTTGGCCTAAGCTACCATACCCAATCTGACGATAGAACGGGTCACGAGTGATGTGCCCCCGGGGGGCCGACATATTCTGAAAGAACTCATTAAAGAGTTTGTCTGGGGAGAATACACGTACGCCGTCTGTATCTGAGAATCCACTTTCGGTCTGACGACGAAGGCCCATAAAGGCAATCATGTTCTTAGCCGGATACACGGCCTTCTGGTCAAAGACCGTATCAATGTCTGCTTCTAGCCATCCACGACAAAAAAGGTTGTATTTGTGAGAATCTGTGAGAACTTCTGGGGTTACGTCTACCGCGATGCTATCGTCAATGCCGAACAAGTCTCGTTCTACGAACTTGATCTCTTCTCCGGTAAGGACGTTATCCTCAAACGAAAGGGCAAGAGTTTTTAGATTGGGTCCAGCTACGACAAGCTTACCTTCCGCCTCTGCAAAGGTTACGGTATCTTTAGCAATGTCCTCGTCTAGTGCGGCATAGGCATCTTCGCCTTCGCCGTACGTTACCTTATAGGGTAAAAGATCAAATTCTAATTCGGGTACTCCCAAAGGTCCCGAGATAGGGTCTCTCCATACGGAAAGTCTAGAACCTACTTGACAGACGATGAAATTGAATTCGTCGGTATTGTTGACGTTACGCCAACGGTAGAATCGTGAACCAGACGACATGTCTGTAGAAGCACCGTCGCTAGAGAAAAACGACGGCGAACTACCGGCCTCGTAAGACAAGCCTAAGCGGCGTCTCCGGGAACCGTCTTGAAGAAGGTCCCAATTTTGTTCATCAACAGTGTACCCATCCGGCCACGCTACAAGCGGAGCTTCTGTATTGATACCCTTATTGAATCCAAAGTATTTCTTATCTACCGATTTCACTTAGCTTTCTTCTTGCTAGAAGCTTCGTCAGAGATGTCCCACAGGCTTACAAGGAACCGCTGTAAGTCTTGTTCTGCCATGCGGATGCCCGTATACTCACCAGAGAATTCACGGGGAAGCTCCCCGGCCTTACCATCTACGTACGTAAGACGGTACCGGCCCGATCCGCGTACGTGGGCCAGCCCTACCTTACGTCCAGTGGGCAGGGTACTTTGTGGCATTGCTTTCTCCCTAGTGAGGACTTCAGTTT
>JACCDR010753062.1_pt1 | contig 21505 bp, 17 predicted proteins | sample 7446431 | NCBI WGS metagenome assembly JACCDR01 (sample SAMN15323443, study PRJNA562643) | freshwater metagenome | isolation source: river surface water | place: USA:Blue River Watershed | collected 2017-08-17 | reverse complement strand
ATCGTTTTCATTTTTCAATTTCCGTACTACTTCGTAAAAACCAGATACAGGAATCGGCTGAACGGTTTCGTCTATACCAACGAAAGCAACTTTCTTTCCAGAGATTTCTTTTACAACATAACTTTTCTCGTACTCTTTTTCTCCCATAAACAGAATACCGGAAGAATTCAAATATTTAATTGTACTTTCATATCCTGGTAGCAAACAGTCGTACGCATGGTTGTTTGCAATATTTACCATATTTATACCAATACTTTTTAGTCTGTCTGTTGTGTCAGGTGCAAACTGAAAGTTATATGCTTTCTGCTGACACAGTGACCGGTCCATAACAACAATAGGACCTTCAAGGTTTACTATTTTTACATCGTAGTCGTTTATAAGTTCCAAATCTTTTTTAATGTATTCAAATGGATCTCTACCACGGTTCTCTATTATGTTTCTAACTCCTCGGTCAAACATCACATCACCAAAATTCAAAACTTTTACATTATTACCTAAAAAAATTTCCTCTGTTATTTTGCTCAAGTAGTGACCATCTCCCCAGTTTGGAAGAAAAAGCAGGGCAATAATACCTAAGGCGACCAGAACAGAGAGTAATATTTTCATGCCTCAATTTTATCACAGAAACAATCTCGCTATACGAATCTTCAGATAGTTTGGTTTCTTCTTCTTTTTCATGAGGTAATTATAAACCGGTGCAAGTGAAATGGTATTGCAGTCGTGAAATGCATCCAAAATATCATCTAGTTCCCCACGCTTTAGTTCTCGTTTCAAATAATCTACGTCAGGGCATTTGTTTTCAAGTTTCAGATCTTCAATATGTGAAATAATAGTTTCTTCTTTTACACCTCGCACTTTTGCAATATCTTTTAGTGGTATTTGGTTTTCTAGCATTTCTAAAGTTATCTCATGTGTGCTTTTTTTCATTTCCTTCTCCTTCTTTTTTATCTTCACTTTTTCTTCAGGCTCAATTTTTTTGAGCCACTCTTTCTGCGCCTCTAAAACTTTTGCTTTCGGTAAGTTCTTCAAATCCTCAACTGCGTCTATTGAAAGTTCGCGAAACTTTTTATCCATTTCCAAAACTTCTGGATCTACCAAAAGCGACATATCGTTAAAACCAAGAAGCTTCATACCTTCAAGCGAACGTACACGCGACAGCGCCACGTACCCCATACCTTTCACGAAAGACTTAGACAGATCTACTTCCATACTATCTAAAGACATTCCCTGACTTTTGTGAACTGTTATCGCCCACGCAAGTCGAAGTGGATACTGTGTTATCTCTGCTTTTACTTTTCCTTCTTCTTCTATTTTCCACGACTGCGATACTACAGATATTTCCATACCACTGTTTGTAAGTACCACTGGCTCGCCATACGAGTTAAATTCTTTTACAACTCCAAGTGTGCCGTTTACATACAAACCCTCAGGATGGTTTTTTGTAAACATTACTTTGGCACCAACTTTGAGCTCCAATTCTTCTGGCGACAAACAACTTTTTTTCAAAGTCTCTGAAAGTCCACTTGAGCCCTTGCTTGTCATATAAAACTTTTTGGATGTTCCTGGAATTAAATCCAAATGTTTTTTGTTTACCACATCTACATCTATATTGTGCGTATACAGTCGAGTAGAGTTTCCAGACTCGTCTGAAGTAACATTTAGCCGTGACTTCAGAAGTTCAATGGTTCTAGATGAAACTCTATTTTCACGAATCTGGTTTAGTATCCCTAAATATGTATTGTCTTTCTGTCTGTGTTGTTCTTCTAAATAACAGATAACAAACTTTGAAGCCAAAAAACTTTGTGACTTGTACGCAAACTCTGACTCCACAGTTGCACCAAATGGCTCGTCAGAAAAAGTTCGGTTGCTACTACGCGTAACTGGTGGCAACTGAAAAAAATCTCCACACAAAATAATCTGCATTCCTCCGAAAGGCTTTTCACTGTGTTTCATTTGTCTACAAATCCAGTCGATAAGATCCAAACGAAAATTGTGAAGCATTGAAACCTCGTCGATAATTAAAACTTGAGTTTTGTGAAATCTTTTATATAAATACTGCCGCTCCATCAAATCATCGATATCATAGTCAGTGAGTGTGTCCCGAATACCAAGCCCTGACCAAGAGTGAATCGTCATACCACCGATGTGCGTTGCTGCGATACCAGTAGACGCAGTAACTGCAACTTCGACTGCGTGTTCGCGCAAATATTTTACGTACTCGTTTATAACATATGTTTTTCCCGATCCAGCAGGACCAGTTATGAAAACATTTTTACCCATTTTTAGAATATCCAAAGCCTGAGATTGAAGCATTGAATTATTGTATCAGATTAAAAATAATCAAAACAATTTTCGTATTTTTATACTTGACAAATGTATTGAATATGCTATAATAATAGTCGGAGGGCTTTAACACATGCCGAGACGAAGGAAGGTCCGGGAAATCCGCGACATCGCAGGTAAGGTGTACAGCAACCACCTGGAAGAGATCATCATCCAGGTTGGACAGTATACCTTCACGCGAGATGAGATGATTTGCGATCTCAAGAACGGTAACTACCGTGCTGGTCGCAGTCTCACTCGCTTCATGAGGCGCTTCGGTGCCTCAACGGTGTCGAAGATCGCCCGTACCCTCACGCCTGACGAACTCTGTCAGGCCAACGGTATCGGGGTTTTCTCAGTCTGCCTGTGGCTGAAGATCCTCGACTACCATGGTATCAACTCGGAAGCATGGTGGAACAGAACGACCAAGGTCAGCACCGCCACGCAGAACAAGAGGAGGAAGCGCAAAAAGCGCTAGTCGACGGGAGCGAGCAAGCTCCCCAACCGACAAACGGGCCGTGAACCGCAAGGAACACGGCCCTTTGATATTTAAAATACCTATTTGACATAATACTATATTTACTATATAGTATTATCGGATGGCTAAGGAGGCCACTATGACTCGCGAGAAGAAAGAGAATCTGAAGTGGGAACGAGAAATGTGGCTCGCCCGCTCGATGGGCATCATGGACGGAATCATCGCCGTCGCTCAAGAAGAAAGGATGGAGCGTGAAAAAAAAAGAAAGCCGGCGAAAGCACAGCTCAAGACCGAAGAGGTCGACGAGCTTCAGCCCGCGTAAGCGGCAGAGGAACTCTGCTCTTCGCGGGTTTTTCTGTTATTACCCCAGTAGTAGAGCAAAGCTCACTACAGGGCAAGTTTTTTATTTACCAAGTTTCCACTTTTCAATTTCAGCATGATTACCAGACAATAAAACTTTTGGAACTCTATATTTTTTCCCCTTGTATTCAAAAACTTCTGGTCTGGTGTATGAGTCATGTGAAGATACTCTAGTTTCTTCTAAAGAATTAAAATTTCCCAAAACTCCTTCAACTTGTCTACTAACACAATCTAGTACAACCATAGCAGGCAACTCTCCCCCAGTTAGCACAAAAGGTCCGACTGAAACTTCCTCCATTTTATAAACTTTTTTCACTCTCGCATCTATCCCCTCGTATCTACCACAGACTAAAATAATATCCGTGATACTGTTTTTACTTTTCTTTGCAAGTTTTTTTGCATAGTCGGTTGTGAACTGTTTTCCTGCAGGAGAAAAGAAAATTATTTTATACTTATTATTTTTTATCTTCTTCAGTGCTTTTTCAATTGCTTTTATTACTGGCAAGGCTTGTATAACCATACCAGGTCCACCACTATATGGCTTTTGATCAACTCTCTTCCATTTATCATTAGAATAGTCTCTAGGGTTGTAGAAAAAAACTTTTATTTTTTTATCTTCTATGGCACGCGAAATGATAGACTCATTTAGATATGAATCAAAGGCTGTTGGAAATAATGTTATAACATGAAAATGCATTTCCATTTTATAACATAAAAAGCATCCTTTATCAAGGATGCTTTTTATACTTATCTTTAATTTTTTAAATTAAAGATTCAGATCGTTCATAGCTTCATCCAAAGATTTTGAACTGCTAGATGATTTCACCTCCCCCATCATATCCGCAGGCTCGTTTATCTTTAGGTTTACTCGAGCGTTATTTTTCATTCCTACTACTCGCAAAAGTGTTCGAATCGCTTTTGCAGTGTTTCCTTCTCGGCCGATAATTTTACCCATATCGTCCTTGTTTACGTCTAATGTCATAAGAACACCCATTTCGTCTACTGTTCTATTTATCTTCACATCCTCTGGCTTTTCTACTAGCGCCTTCACAACAAATTCCAAAAATTTTACGTCAGTTTCCATATTTTCAATCAGTTAATTGTAAATTCCCTTACAATAATAATTCTATAATCTAAACAGGGGTGGGTCAAACGAGTTGTTAGACTAAATACTAAGCAACTGGAGTCTCTTCTGTCGAAGCTACCGCCTCTGATGTAGTTGGGGTCTCTGCAGGTGTTTCAACTGGAGCTTCAACTGCTGGTGCTGGTGCTTCTGCCATAGGTGCTTCAGCTGGAGCATCTTTTATAATAGCTTTTTTCAAAGGAAGAACATTAACCTTCTTTCCAGACACTATTTTTTTATCTACTAGCAAGTTATGAACTGTTCCAGAAACTTGTGCTCCTTTTGAAACCCAGTAAGAGATTCTGTCAGATTTGAATTCTGATTTCTCGCCTCTTCTAGCATCGTAGTTTCCTAGAGTCTCTAGGTATTTACCACTTTTTGTAGAGTTTTTAGAGTCAGTTAGAACAAGCCTAAATGATGGCTCGTGCTTTCTACCTACTCTCTGTAATCTTATTTTTAACATAGGCAATATACTAACAGAAGAGGGGTAAATGGTCAAATACAATAGGATTTGCTAGTATATGGCTACTTATGAAAAAGGACTCCTTAATAGGCCCTGTTTCCGTAAACACAAAAGGTGTTGGTTTTTTCGACCCTAACCCAGAAGAGAAAAACAGAGAGAATAGTATAGAGATACAACCAAAGGATCTAAACCGCGCACTACACGGCGACACTGTTGAAGTTGAACTAACTGGTGAAAAAATCAAAAACAGAGCACAAGGAAAAGTTGTGAAAGTTATTGAACGTGCAAAAGATGAGTTTGTTGGTGTGGTAAAGAAAAAAGATGGCAAAACTTTTGTTATCCCTGATGACCAGAGACTATATGTGGATATTTTCTTACCTGAAACTGCAGAAGTTAACGAGGAGGAAAAGGTTTTGGTAAAAATAGCAAACTGGGAAACACTAACTGGAGAAGTTTTGAAAGTTATCGGTCACAAGGGTGAAAACAATACCGAAATGGAATCTATCGTTTTGGAAAAAGGTTTTCGCATTGAGTTCCCACATGCTGTAGAACAAGAAGCAGAAAAAATAAAACGTGAATACAAAAATGGTTTTGAATCAGAGATCAAAAACCGTAGAGATATGCGAGGGGTTACAACAATGACAATAGACCCATTTGACGCTAAAGACTTTGATGACGCTATTTCTTTTGTTGATCTTGGAAATGATACATATGAAATAGGAGTACACATTGCCGATGTATCTCATTTTGTAACACCAGGCTCAGATCTAGACCGAGAGTCAGAAAAAAGAGGTTTGTCAGTATACTTGGTAGATAGAACTATCCCAATGCTTCCAGAAATACTTTCAAATGACCTGTGCTCCCTAAATCCAAATGAAGACAAGTTTACCTTCTCTGCAGTTTTCAAACTAAACAGTAATGGAGATGTTTTGGAAGAATGGTTTGGCAGAACTGTTATTCATTCTGACAAAAGGTTTACATATGAAGATGCTAACGATGTAATACTAGGAAAACAAGACGGACCCTTCCAGACAGAGCTACGCACATTAAACGATATCGCTAAAAAACTAGAGAAAAAGAAAACGCAGAACGGTGCAATGGTTTTTGAAACCGAAGAAGTAAAATTTGTTTTGGACGAAAAAGGTAAACCAATAAGTGTGTACAAAAAGTCACGTTTAGATACTCACAAACTTGTTGAAGAGTTCATGCTCCTTGCAAACCGAGCTGTAGCAAAACATATTTTCATGTCACAGACTCAGGATATAAAAAAGAAAGGCTCACAGTCTGTTTATCGTATCCACCCTACTCCAGACAAAGACCGCATCCAAAACCTTGCAGTATTTCTAAAAGCGATGGGTTTTGAACTAAACAACAACGAAGGCAAAGTAACATCTCGCGACTTAAACAAACTTCTTTCAGAAGTAAAAGGAACTCCAAACGAGGAACTCATAAACACAGCAGTTATTAGATCAATGGCTAAAGCAACTTATTCTACAAAAAACATTGGTCACTTTTCACTAGCATTTGCATACTACACACACTTCACATCCCCTATCCGAAGATATCCAGATGTTTTAGTGCACAGATTTCTAGAACGAGAACTAAAAGGCGGAAAAATAGAAGTGGATGAATACACAAAATTTGAAAGAATTTGTTTGGCATCTTCTGAACTTGAGAAAAAAGCTTCCGAAGCAGAACGAGCAAGTATTAAATACAAACAAGTTGAATATATGATGGAACACGTGGGTGAAGTATTTGAAGGTTCTATCACTGGCGTAGTTGAGTGGGGTATCTACATAGAAGAGGTTGATACAAAATGTGAAGGAATGGTAAAAATCCGCGACTTAGGTGATGACTTCTTTACACTAGATGAAAAGAACTACACAATCAAAGGCGAAAAGTCTGGAAAGAAATTTACTCTTGGAGATAAAATTAAATTCAAAGTAGTTGGTGCTGATATGGAAAAAAGAGTTTTGGACTACGCACTAGTTGACTAGCCAATTATACGAAAGGCCCGCGGTGTATTCACGCGGGCCTGCACTATCGGTCGTAACCTCGAGGTTGCGGCATCGCCGCAAAGCGACGACCGAGTTCATCGAAGAAACTTTGCCAGGATTGAAAATCCTTAACACTGTCCCCTCGAACGATTCGTTCAGGCTGGAAGCCATGCTTCTCCTGAACTACCCGTATAATCTCCTGAACCTCGAACAGTCCGTCGCCGTACTTTCCGTTGTAGCAGATCATCTCGTGTGTTTCGGTCCTTCTGGACTCCAACGCCACGATTGGGTTCCTCTTCTTAAAGAACGGAGTCATTGACTTCAAGACTTCGTCTGCCGAGACATCCTTACTGACCGGCCACTGAACACCTGCCTTCATCAGACCTCCTTCCAAAAATTATTATACATAATCTACATAAAAAGTCAAACTACTTAGCTACAGCAACTGCTTCTTCAAAAGCGACACTGAGTAACTTTGATCCCCCACCACTTCCCATGGTCACACCATATAGTATTCCCGCTCGAGACATTGTTTCTCGGTTGTGAGTTATCACAATAAGCTGTGAGTACTTTGAAAGATTTTCAATCATATCTGCATACTTTTTAGAGTTTGCTTCGTCCAGCGCTGCATCTGTTTCATCTAGAATAATAAACGGTGGAGGATTTACTTGAGAGATAGCAAATAACAAAGCAATAGAGGTCAGTGCTCTTTCACCACCAGAAAGCATCATAAGTCCCCTAACTTTTTTCTTAGGCAATGACACTTCTATATCAATACCGTCGAGGCTAGCGCCCTCAGATGTTGAGGGTTCAAAGTCTTGGAGAGTGGCTTCGTCGTCGTCTAACATTAAATCAGTATCCAGACGCTTTTTCACTGGAGCGGAAACTTCTAGTTTTGCCTCCCCCCCTCCAAACATCATTGCAAAATATTCTTTGAACTGACTATTTATTTTCTCCAGCCCATTCTTAAACTCTGTTCCAAGTTTTGTATCAAGGTCAGCGATAAGCAGTCCAAGAGACTTTGCTGAGTTATCTAAATCCACAAGTTCCTTTTCTAGAAAACTGTCACGTTCAGTCGCATCTGTGTACTCTTTTAGTATCTCACTGCCGACTACTCCACCAGAATCCTCTAGGCGGATTTTTATTTTCTCAATTCTTTTTCTTCTTTCTTCCTGCAAATGCCTTTCTTCATTTAAGTTTTCTATATGAATATTATTGAACTGCAAAATATGTGTGCCGAGCAAAACGCCTAGTTCTGTTAACTCTCTTTTAAAGTCCTCCTTAACTAGTCTCAAGTTTTCTTCGTGCATTGCGATATCGTGTAGTTTAGAACGTACCTCCTGGGACTCTGCCATTATCCTAAACACTGCCTTTTCTGCATCCCTATTTGAATCTTTTTCTCTTTCTATTTCAGTTTTTAGTTTAGTGTATTCACTAGATAGTTCTTTCTCTTCTTCATTTACTTTTTCTAGTTTTACTTCTAGTTCTTTTTTAGCCACTTGCAAGTTTTCAATATCTTTCTGCACATCCGCAACCAGAGACATCTCCACATTGTCTTTGTTGTAGTCTATGAAGTTTCGTACAAGTTCAAAAACTTCATCTAAAGTTTTAGACAGGATCGAAACATCGTTTGTTTGTTTTGCTTGTTTTACTTTGTCTTCAATTTTGGCAGACAGCTCTTCTACTGAAACCAGTGTAACTGTTTTATGTTCCATAGAACGAGCCACTTCTTCTTGCTTACGAACCATTTTCACCAAAGAGTTTATCTCGCCATCCAATCTTCCAAAGTTTCTAAACAATTCATCTTTCTGGTCTCTCGCTTTATGCAAATTGTCTTCCAAATAAATAAGTCTATCTGACAGACCATCCTTATCTTTGGCATTTTCTAAAATGCTTTTAGCTTTTGCTAGCTCATGCTCTAGTTCTTTTTCCTTGTGTGACAGCGGTGACTTTTCTCTAATAAGCCTTTCTTCTGTAGTTTTTATATAATCATCTTCACGTTTACAGTACTCCAGAGCTTCTTTTTGCAACTCCTCCTTCATTTGCATAGCTTTCTCTACTTTTTCTACCTGCTTTTTAAGAAACTTTATATGAGGCATTATTTCTCGACGAAGAGACTCTACTTTTTCAATATTTTCTTTTGTTTTCAAAAGCTTTTTCTGACTTTCTACTTTTTTGTACTGATACATTTTCAACCCGAGCGCATCTTCTATCATATTCCTTCTTTCTTTCGGACTAGAATTTAATATTCTATCAGCCTCACCTTGAGAAATAATATGATGTCCTGAAGAACCAATATGTGCAGATGCTAAAAGCTCCACTACATCTTTTAGTCTCACCTGTGAACCATTTATGAGGTACTCGTTTACAGAATCTCTGTGTACTACACGCTCTATGGTCACAGTTTCAAAATCTATAGGCAAAAACTTTGTCGCATTATCAAAAACCACTTTCACGCTCGCCCTGTTTGCCTTCGGCAGATCCCCGGCACCATTAAAAATAAGATCTTCACCCTTTTTCCCTCGCAAACTTTTTATAGATTGCTCTCCCAATACAAAACGAAATGCCTCAGCAACATTAGATTTACCAGAACCATTTGGGCCAACTATCGCAGAAACTTTTGTATTGAAAGTAAGTTCGCTTTTTTTAGCGAAAGACTTAAAACCATTTAGTTCAATACTCTTAAGATACATAAAAAATAAATTTCATTTTTATTATATCAGAATGGAAAAAAATTTCCTTTGTGATATATTAACTGCGGAGAGTTCTATGGCCACAAGTGGTGCGTTCGAAGCGTCAGTGGTAGAAGTGGCGTGGGAACGTTGCCTCGCCAAAGGACACAAAACTCAAACCAGCTTCCCTTGCGTAGTTTGTGAGAACGAAGTCAGGCTCATGTTCATCGGAGTCACGGGGAAACCAACACCGATCGCAACTGGAAACCCGGTCCTGACTAGGATCGAAGAACACCTCACTGCAAGAAAGTAGCGAAGGAGCTGACGTGGGTAGAAGCATTGAAGAACGTGTGTATTACCTCAGCGTGAGGAGGTGCAAGAGAACTCACCCAGATCTCTTTGCACACTTGGTGAAGGATGGATCAAGGCCAAACGGCTACGGACCACCTTGCCAGGAGTGCCGAGTCGCGGTTCACAAGCAAATCAAGTACCAGACCTCAAGGAAGAATACGCCTTGGGAAACGGCCGGTGTCCGACGCGCCAGAAAGAAGCGCCGGAAGGCACTGATCGTTACTGAGGTCAACAAGTGGCTTCAGATTCTTGGCCACACGTAGGCATCAACGCAGAAGGGGCTGACCGAAAGGTACAGCCCCATCTTGTTATCTAAAATTTTACCGAGCGATCAAAAAGGTTTTCAAATTTGGAAACCTGCTACCAGTCTTTGCTTTTAAGTGCTTCCTTAGCCGCACTCTGTTCCGCATCCTGTTTAGACTTACCCTCTCCCGTCGCAATCAAATCTTTTCCAATATATACACCTACTGTAAATTTCTTTTCATGATCAGGACCTGATTCTTTTATTGTTTTGTAAACTGGGGTAATGCCTTCAAACTCTTGTGCTTTTTCTTGAAACAAACTTTTACTGTCCACATGACTTCCTTCAGAAATAATTCCCTCTATCATTCCAGTAAAGTTATTTTCAATAAAAACTTTTGCCTTATCTGTTCCCTGGTCAAGATATATTGCCCCAATAAGTGCTTCTAAAGCATTGGCAAGTATATACTGTCTTGCTCTTCCCGTGTCTTTGCTTTCACCTTTAGACAAAAGTAACAAACTTTCCATACCAAGTTTTTTTGCAATACTCGCACAAGTATCTGCATTTACCAGTGCACTTCTGTATGCTGTTAGTTCCCCCTCTGCTTTGTCTGTATATTTTTTGTATAGAAAGTCTGTAATAACAAGTTCCAAAACTGCATCACCCAAAAACTCTAGTCTTTCGTTATGTGAAAGTCCTGAAGCTTTGTTTTCGTTTATATATGAACGATGAATAAATGCTTGTTTTAACAAGTTTTTATCACTGAACTCTATGCCGATCTGTTTTTGAAAATCCTCCATGTTTCTGCAATATATCACAAAAAACTCGATATGTCACATGAAAAAGTGCTTAAGAAACAAGACTTCGTTGAGTCATAATTTTTTGAAACAGAAAACTATTCGGCTTCCAAAAAAGTTATGACGAGAAAAAAGTTTTATTTTTTCAAAAGTATATTAATTGCTTTTGTGACAAGTGGAAGTATATCGTTGTAAAAATTTAGATCTATGATGTCAGCGAGCTTGAACCATTTCGCATCATCTAACCCACCCTTTTCTTCTCTTACAATATCTACAAATGGAGACTCAGCTAGGAAAAAAGTAACATGTTTTTTTATTTTGCCTTTTTCTGGATGGTATGCAATGTATTCATTGTCGCCTAGTATTTCTTTTATTTCCACATCCAAACCTAATTCTTCTTTTATACCTCGTATTGTTCCCTCTTCTAGAGTCTCACCTGCAGTTTCAGGAGTATTTGCTATTTTACCTTTTGAAAGAGTCCATCGTCCAAAAACATCATGAACAAGAGCTAGGTAAATATCCTCGCCATCTTTTGCATACACCACTGCACCACCCAAGTTTTCTACAGCAACTGGAGCACCTGTAAAATTTTTATTTTTCTTATCCTTACTTGTTTCTTCTTTACCCGGCTCACCCATTTCTTTATACACAGCACCCAAAACTCCGTTTACAAATTTAGAAGAAGTCTCACCTCCAAAAGTTTTTGAAAGTTCTATAGCCTCATTGATTGCAACTTTAGGTGGAACTTGTGACCTGTCCCCAAACAAAAGCTCGTATAGACCAATACGAAGGATATTCCTATCCATTACACTTATTTTGTCTATTGGCCAATCTGGAGCCGCTTTTTCAATAATAAGATCAATATCCTTTTCTTTTTCTAAAACCCCCATCATAAGTCCTTCCATAAAAGGTAGGTCATTTGTGCCAGAGGCAAACTCTTCTACATCACGTTTAAAAATAGCAACAGATTCGTCAAAGTTCTTGGAGTTGAAATCTCTCTCAAAGAGTGATTGTAGAACTATGGATCTTGAAAGGTGCCTATTAGCCATACCTGTATTTTATACAGTATAGAATAGAATGAAAAATAAATAAAGCAAAATAATAATAGTTGTGCAAAAATATCAAAACAAAAACCGCACTTTCGTGTGGTTTTTGTTTTTTATTTTGCTGCTTTTGATTTCTTAGCCTTTTTAGCTATTCTTGAGGCCACATCTATAACCATTCTTCCCTTGTATTGACCAGTAACAAGACTAGCTCTGTGTCTTAGGTGAGGAACACCTGTATTTTTATCCATAGTAACAGAAGGCTTCTCAAGTTTGTGGTGAGACCTTGTTCTGTTTCTCTGGCTTTTTGTATGTCGCATTCGTACTACCATAGTTACCCCAGATTACACCATATCCCTAGAAAAATCAATACTTTTGCAAAAACTGAGCCTATGCACCTTTGAAATACCGTATTTCTGTATAGCTTCTATGTGTTTTGCTGTCCCGTACCCCTTGTGAATATCTAGACCATAGTCGGGATACTTAAGAGCCATTTTTACCATAAGTTCATCACGAGAAACCTTTGCTATTATTGAAGCCCAAGCAATTATTTTCTCTTTTTCGTCACCTTTTATTATTGTTTTTTGTGTAAATCCGTCTGGAGCCTTAAGTTCTCCATCTAACCTAACTTCTGAAGTTTTTATTTTCAATTTTAATTTTTTTAATGCATCTTTTATACCTTTTTTAATTGCAAAAGAAATTCCCTTAGAATCTATAACTGTGTTTGAAACATGATTTACTCTAAATGAAATTTTTCCCTGCTTTTTTAGCTCTTCTAGAACTTTAGAATATTTTTCCCTATCTTTTTCATTAAGTTTTTTACTATCTTTTCCGAGCGGTGGTAGTTTATTATTTTTTTTCAGATTTTTATATATTTTTTCTTCACAGACAACAACCCCAATAGTTACTGGTCCAGCGAGGGGGCCTCGGCCAACTTCATCTATTCCGACTATGTATTTTGTTTTCATTATCACGTTTATTTTTTACTCAAAGAGGACCTCTTCCTTCCTTACAGGAACAGTACACCTTGTCAGCTTTTTCATTCGCTTCGCTCTGAAAAATCTAGGCAAGGTCTTGCGAAGCCGTCCCACGGCTTCTCACTTCATCTATTCCGACTATGTATTTCATTCCGAGATTCTAACATAAACACGGATGCCGGAACGAAATGTTCCGGCATTCATGAATGAACGGGCTCGAGCACTATTCCATCTCGAGGTTATTGACCCTCCTTCGCCACTCGCACAACAAGATCAGTGGCACGAGTATTAGGTACAGAAACCAGATCGGTACCTTTTGCATAAACCAGCTGAGCATGCGGAGTCCTCCCTCAAAAACTTAACAATAAATCCAAAATTTTTCAATAAAATAAATATAAAAGCATCGTGCTATAATCCTCCTATATGGCACCACGCTTTACACACCTCCACACTCACTCCCACTACTCACTACTAAATGCCCTACCTAAAATAGATGCCTTGGTTGAAGAAGCAAAGAAAAATGAAATGACAGCTCTTGCCCTAACTGACAATGGCAACCTTTACGGAGCTATTGAATTCTATAAACTTTGCAAGAAAAAAGAGATCAAACCCATTATAGGTATAGATGCATATGTGTGTTATCGAAGTCGTCATGACAAACAGTCTGGCATAGACAAACAGCGTTACCGACTAGTTCTACTTGCAGAAAACGACAAGGGTTATAAAAATTTGATCCAACTTGTAACGCTTGCTCACCTTGAAGGTTTTTACTACAAACCTCGTATAGATAGAGAGCTTCTAGAAAAATATTCAGAAGGTCTTATCGCTATTGCCCCATCTTTTTCAAACGATATTTTGACCGCACTTGAAACTGGCAACACTGAACAAGCACAAGAACGGCTTGACTGGTACAAAAGAGTTTTCGCTGGCACAGCTGAAGCCCCTAATTTTTATATAGAAATAACTCACCATCCGGAAATAAAAGGCCATGATGAAAATAGTAAAAAAATGCTCAGTTTTGCAAGAGAGACAAACACTCCTATAGTTGCTAACCACGATGTCTACTACATAAATAAAGAAGACCGCATCGCGCGCGAAACAATGATCGCAATACAGTCACAAAACGATGAGAAAATTGAGGAAGGTACAGATGACTTTTCTTTTATTACTCAAAAACAAGCAGAAAAATATTTCAAGCAACTACCAGATGCTCTAGAAAATAACGAAAAAATTGCAGAAAGATGTAATGTGGAAATTTCTATAGGTAAGTGGTTTCTACCAAACTATGTTGTACCTAGCGGACTGTCATATGACGAAGAGTTACGACGCATCACAGAGGAAGGTATAGATAAAAGAAAATTAGAGAAAACTCCAGCACTTCTCGAGCGCATGAACTATGAGCTTAAAGTTATATCGGACAAAGGCTACTCACCTTACTTTCTTGTTGTATCTGACTTACTTCACTACGCGCATGATCATGGGATACTTACAACAATTAGAGGTTCGGTTGCAGGATCCCTCGTTACCTACCTAGCAGGTATCACGAATGTAAACCCAATTGAATACCTACTACCGTTTGAAAGATTTCTAAATCCAGATAGACCATCTGCTCCGGATATCGATATGGACTACGCCGATAACCGTCGTGATGAAATGATCGACTATGCTAGAGGTAAATATGGCATAGATAAGGTTGCACAAATTGGAACATTTGGAACTATGGCTGCTCGAGGTGCGGTACGTGATGTAACTCGCGCGCTTGGTTTCCCGTACAGTTTAGGAGATGCTATAGCAAAACAAGTTCCTATGGGAGCACAAGGTTTCCCAATGACACTTGAGCGAGCATTGAAAGAAAATCCGGACCTCAAAACAATGTACAAAGAACAAGAAGATGTTCGAAAGATAATAGATATGGCAAAGAAAATTGAAGGCTGTGCACGACACATCTCTGTGCATGCTGCCGGTGTGGTGATTTCCCCTACTCCTCTTACAGACTTTGTGCCCCTACAGTACGATACAAAAGGTGACAACAAAATCATCACTCAATACGACATGAATGATGTTGGTGAAGATGGTGTTGGACTGCTCAAGTTTGACTTCCTTGGCATAAGAAACCTTTCAATTTTGGCGGACGCTGTAAAACGTGTAGAAAAAATACTTGGAATAAAAGTTGATATTGAAAATGTTCCGGTGGATGACAAAAAAACTTTTGAGATGCTTGCTCGTGGTGAGACTGAAGGACTTTTCCAACTAAACGGTGATGGTATGACAAGAGCGCTAAAGGAACTGAAACCAACAGTGATTCACGATATTAACGTGATGGTGGCACTATACCGACCGGGACCTATGGATAACATTCAAGAATATATTGCACGAAAAAATGGTAAGAAACCTATTGTGTATCATCATCCAAAAATGAAAAACTTTTTGGACAAAACTTTTGGTGTGCTTGTGTACCAGGACGATCTTCTTTACACCGCGATAGAAGTTGCCGGATACAACTGGGGCGAAGTAGACAAGTTTAGAAAAGCGGTTGGTAAAAAAATCCGTGAAGAAATGGCAAAGCAACACATTAAGTTCGTGGAGGGATGCCAAACACATGGAGGTATGACAGAAAAAGCTGCCGAAGAACTATGGAACTTGTTCGAGCCTTTCCAAGGTTACGGTTTTAACAAAGCGCACGCTGCAAGTTATGGAAAAGTTGCGTATCAAACAGCTTATATGAAAGCTAACTACCCTGCCATATATATGTCAGCTGTGCTCACCGCAGAGTCCGGAGACACTGACACCATTGCTCAAATAATCGCAGAGTGTAAAAGAATGGGAATCCCAGTTTTGCCTCCAGATGTAAATAAATCATTTGAAGGTTTCGGAGTGAATCTAAAAAATGAAGAGAGAGAAACAGATGAAATTAGATTTGGTTTAACAACTATAAAAAACTTTGGTGAAGGTATTGGACATAGTATTGTAGAAGAAAGAAAAGCAAATGGAGAGTTCAAATCACTTTCAGACTTCTTACGACGCATCAAAGACAAAAACCTAAACAAAAAATCTCTGGAAGCTCTTATCAAAACTGGTGCCTTGGAATCTATCACTCCCAAAAACTGTGACCGAGGCACACTACTATCTAACTTAGACAAACTTCTTGCATTTAACAAAGAAGAACGAAGCAAAGAAAGTGACCAAGACTCACTATTTTCACTTATGGCAACTCCTGCAACTGCAGTAGAAATAGAACTTGATCCAACTACCCCAATTAACAAAGCCGACCAACTACTATGGGAAAAAGAACTTTTAGGACTTTATATTTCTGGTCACCCTCTAGACTCATTTAAAAATAAACTTGAAGGACGAGAAACAAATATTAAAAAAATAAAAGAAACTGGAAAAGAAAAAATGCCTGTGGTTGTTGGTGGCATAATTGAAAGCATAAGAAGTGTTGTAACCAAAAAAGGAGAAAAAATGATTTTCCTAAAACTTGCTGACTTGTCTGACAGCGTGGATGCCGTTGTTTTCCCAAAAGTATTTGAAGAATTTCAAGATATTTTGATACCAGAAAGTTGTGTGGTAATAAAAGGAACTTTTTCTTTGCGAAATGGTGAGAAGTCGATACTCATCGACAAAGTAAAATTATTAGAGTGATAAACTTCCAAATTTGTCGAATTTCTTTGTCAGAGTTTCAAAAATACTCGTCACCTTACTACCCCGTAAGGCTTCTCTTATTTTCTCACTCTTCCTCAAACTTCATTCAAATTTGAAAGTTTATAAAGAAAAACGCCGAGAGAATCTCGACGTGGGATGTTGCCACACCCCACTGTCGGCGGTATGCTTTGTTTCTTATACTCCACTTGTTTTGTTACCTTGGACTCCGTTCTGAAGGCACGCTCCAGCTATTCAGGAGTCATCTTCACGAGTTGTTCGAGGTGATGCAACTGGATCACTCCATCACGACGACGCTCCCAGATCTCGATCTTCAAACCTTGCCATATAGCGACGTCGACCTTCACGCTCCACCCTCGAGTAGACGAGATGACGACTCGCCTCTCGAAATACGCCGGAGTTCATCGGGAACCCCCTTGGGAACTTCCCCGCTCTTCTTCCAGTTGGAAAAGGTAACATGAGAGACCTTCAACGAACCCTTGACCACCTCCTCGGACAAACCGAGCTCGGCCATAAGTGCCAAAAGGTCGACTTTCTCGTAACCTGACCGCATACAACCACCCTCCAAATTTCACAATAAACTATTTCTGTACAATGTCAATATATCGCAAAAAAAGCATACATTGTGATATGCTAATAAATATGAAAGAAGAAAAAAATAACGAAATTGGTTTGGACAAAAATGATCATAGAAGTATAGGTAAGGAACTTGGGCTTTTCGTGTTTTCTGACACGGTAGGAAAAGGATTACCCCTATACACAGAGAAAGGTGCTGCAATAAGACGTGAGCTAGAGAGGTTTGTAGTTGACCTTGAGATAAAACGTGGATACAGACATGTAACTACACCAGACATTGCAAAAATCGGTTTGTATGAAAAGTCTGGTCACTACCCTTACTACAAAGACACTATGTACGCACCTATTTCTATAGATGATGAGGAGTTTATGCTTCGACCAATGACGTGTCCTCACCATTTCGAACTTTATCTTTCAAAACCTCATTCATATAAAGAACTTCCAATGCGTATTGCTGAAATAGCAAAACTTTACAGATATGAAGCTTCTGGAAACTTGTCAGGACTAGTACGCGTTCGATCTTTCTGTCTCGCTGACTCACACATTATTTGTGCAGATGTAAAACAAGCACAAGATGAAGTAAAAAATGTTTTAGATCTTATTGAGGAAGCTGTTGGAGTTTTTGGACTTAAAAAAGGTGAGGATTTCTGGTACAGACTATCACTTGGAGATAGAAGTGATGATAAGAAATACTACAAAGACGACAAAGCTTGGGATGAAGCTGAACAAGTTTTGCGAGAAGTACTACAAAACCAAGGAGTAAAGTTTACAGAAGCAAAAGACGAAGCAGCATTTTACGGACCTAAGATAGATATCCAAATGAAAGATGTTCGAGGTATAGAAAACACAGCTTTCACAGTTCAATACGACTTCGTAATGCCAAAAAGATTTAACCTGGTTTACACAGCAAAAGATGGCACAGAGAAACTAGCAACCGTTGTACACCGCTCATCTATCGGAGCTATCGAAAGAGTTATGGCTTTCCTAATAGAAAAATACGAAGGTAACTTCCCTCTATGGCTTTCTCCTACTCAAGTTAAAGTTATCCCAGTTCGCGACACTCACAATGCAAAAGCAGAAGATGTATTCAAAACTCTAAGAGAAGCGGGTCTACGAGTTGAATTAGATAATGCTGACGAAAACCTAGGTACAAAAGTTCGTGATGCAAAAACAAATAAATTGCCTTACTGGATTGTAATAGGAGACAAGGAGATAGAAGCAGGTAAAGTTACTCTGGAGTCACGAGATGCAGGACAGCTAGGTCAAATGACTATGGAAGAAGTACTTGCCAAACTTCAAACCGAGATTAAAAATAAAGCATAATTTTATGAAAAAACTATACAAATCAAATACAAACTTTGTCCTTTCTGGAGTATTGGGTGGACTTGGTGAATATTACGATATAGATCCTACTCTGCTAAGGCTTGGTTTTATAGTTTTGGTTCTAATAACTGGAGGTTTTCCAGGAATAGTTGCATATATAATCGCAGCAATAATAGTTCCAATAAAACCCAATGCAGTGCATATGCACCAGACTGAAAAACAGGAACCGAAACAAGAAGAAAAGAAAGAAGAAACAAAATCAGAATAAACTAAAACCGCCCCATAAAAAGTGGGGCGGTTTTAGTTTAAGGATTATATTAATTTTATTTTGGATCAAAAATTTTTTTAAGTTCTATCATCTCTTTTGGATCCATACTAGCCTTGTATAAAAAAGGAATAATTTCTTTTTCAGAGAAATTATCTGCTGTAGATATTTCTAGAAACTCGTCGAATGTAACGGGCATGAGTTTAATTTTTTCCCCACCATCTAGTGAAATGTCTGAAACTTTTTTCAAACTCTTTGCAATAAATACATACGTAACCCAGTCTATTTTTCCTACTGGATGAATTGCCTTCCACAACACATACTCACCTGCTTCGTACCCTGTTTCTTCTAAAAATTCTCTTTTTGCAGCTTCAATTGGGTCTTCGCCATCTTCAATTCTTCCTCCTGCCGCAGCATAATACGGACCCTTTCCAGGTTGCTCTTGTTCTGTAAGAAGAATTTTACCGTCTTCCAAAACTCCAAATACCACAGCGGTGTCTGTTCTTTTTAGTTTTTCAAAAATCGCCTTACTACCATCATACATCTCCTGTTCCCACTGATACACATCAAAAATCTTGCCCTTAAAAACCAACTTTGCATTTTCAGACATTTGCTGAATAGGTTTTGGTCTTTCTATTTTCATTAAATTATAACTAGATATCCAAATTAGCGGCTTTAGCGTTACTTTGAATGAAAGATTTTCTCGCAGGCACATCAGTACCCATCAAAACATCAAACACTTTGTCAGCAGATACAGACGACTCTACATTTACTTGTTTTAGAATTCTTCTAGCAGGATCCATAGTTGTTTCCCATAACTCTTCTGAGTTCATTTCTCCGAGACCTTTATATCGTTGAATATTTATTTTAGTAGTCTTAGGTTTATCCTCCTTCCCACCTCCTCGACGGGTCGCTGGTGAGGTGACTTCTTCATCTGATTCATCTTCTTCATCTGACATACTTTCTACTTCTGCAACTTCTGCCTTACCGACAATTTTTTCTTTCTCTTCATCAGAATATGCATAGAAAATCTCCTTGCCTTTCTTTATTTTATATAAAGGTGGTTGTGCGATATAAATAAATCCTCCATCAATAAGTGGTCGAAAATATCTGTATAGAAGTGTAAGTATAAGTGTTCGGATGTGAGCACCGTCCACATCGGCATCTGTAGCAATAATTATTTTGTGATATCTAAGTTTAGAAATATCAAATGTATCTCCAATCGCAGTTCCCAATGCAATAACTAGGTTTTTGATTTGTTCTGATTCTAGTAGTCTATCTAGTCTAGCTCTTTCAATGTTTAGAATCTTACCTCGTAGTGGAAGTATAGCCTGTGTTCTTCGGTCACGACCAGTTTTTGCAGTACCTCCCGCAGAGTCTCCCTCCACAATAAATAGTTCTGAATCTTCTGCTGATTTACTCTGACAGTCAGCAAGTTTTCCAGGAAGTGTCATACCCTCTAAAGCACCCTTTCGAAGTACTGAGTCTTTTGCCGCCTTTGCAGCCTTTCGTGCCTTCAGAGCCAATACCACTTTGTTTACAATAGCTTTGGCATCATCTGGATTTTCTTCAAGGAAAGTTGAAAATGCTTCAGAGAAAATACTATTTACGGATGACTGTGCTTCAACTGTTCCAAGTTTTGCTTTTGTTTGTCCTTCGAACTGAACTTCACGAAGCTTTACAGAGATAACAGCAGTTAGACCTTCTAACACGTCATCCCCAGTAAAGTTGTCTTCACTTTCTTTAATAAGATTATTTTTTCTTCCGTATGAATTTAGAATTCTAGTAAGAGCTGTTTTAAAACCGGTTACGTGAGTTCCACCCTCTGGGTTATAAATATTGTTTGCAAACGCAGAAAGTCTGCAAGAAATATCATCTACGTATTGTAGCGAAACTTCTACTGACTCGTACTCATTTGTTTTTTTCTCTACATAAAAAACATTTTTATGAATAGGCTTCTGAGTAGAGTTCATAAACTTCACAAGAGAAAGAAGTCCTCCTTCAAAATAGAAAGACATTGAAGGAATATCTAGTCCTAGTTCAGCAATTTTGAAAACTTCATCCTCTTTTATCTTGCCTTCATACTTTGAGGCGTCGTTTACAGTAATGCGAAGACCCTTAACAAGGTACGCTTGTTGTCGCAAGTGGTCTACAACTCTTTTGAATGAGAAATCTATAACTGGGAAAATAGCAGGATCTGGTTCGAACACAACTATAGTTCCATTTTTCTTTGTTGAGCCTACCTTTTTCACAAGAGCTTTTTTCTTTCCTTGTGAATACTCCTGCATATACATACCGTCGCCAGTTTTGTGAACAGTTACTTTACAGTAAATAGAAAGAGCGTTAACTACAGATGCTCCCACACCGTGCAGACCTCCAGAAACTTTATAACCTCCATCTTCACCACCGAACTTTCCTCCAGCGTGAAGTGTTGTCATGATAGTTTCAAGTGCTGAAACTTTTGTTTGTTTGTGAATATCAACCGGAATACCTCGTCCGTTATCTGTAACTCGAATTCTGTTTCCGGGCAAAAGTGTTACCTCAATATCGTTTGCAAAACCTCCCATGGCTTCGTCACGAGAGTTATCAAAAATTTCCCAGATAAGGTGATGCAAGCCATCTAGACCTGTTGTACCGATGTACATTCCAGGACGCTTTCTAACAGGCTCAAGACCTTCTAGAATCTGTATCGCATCAGCACCGTAACTATCTTTTTTCTTTCCTGTTTCCTTGGCCATATTTTAGTGTTTTTTAGTTAATTTAACTCGTAAATTATAGCAAATTTAGCACTCACAAACAAGGAATTTCCACCCATGCATAGGAGGAAAATAGACCTTGACTACAGACCAATTTAAGT
>JACCDR011117180.1_pt1 | contig 21510 bp, 6 predicted proteins | sample 7446431 | NCBI WGS metagenome assembly JACCDR01 (sample SAMN15323443, study PRJNA562643) | freshwater metagenome | isolation source: river surface water | place: USA:Blue River Watershed | collected 2017-08-17 | reverse complement strand
TTATGTTTTAATGTTTTAATGTTTATTTTAAAGTATTGGGGAAAGAGGGACTTGAACCCTCACGATTTTCGCAAATCAACGGATTTTAAGTCCGTAGCGTCTACCATTCCGCCATATGTTTTATAAATTTAATCAATTTTATAAGTTATATTTATCTTTTATAAGTTATATTTATCTGGGGCGGAAGGATTCGAACCTACGAATGGCGGTACCAAAAACCGCAGCCTTACCGCTTGGCGACGCCCCAAATGAAAAGATTTACTATTTATCTTATATGATAATATTTTTTTATAATTTGTCAATTTTAAATAGGTCTTTTAGAAATGAAGATAAATAAAAAAAGTAAACCTGTATTACTACAAATTTACTTCTTTTATTAAATTTAAATAATGAAAAATAAGTTAAAAAATTAGAATTCTTTTTTTAACAATAAATCATCAACATATACCAAATACCCGGTACCAGCTGGTATTAAATTACCTAAAATAACATTTTCTTTTAAACCTTTTAAAAAATCTTTTTTTCTATAAATAGCAGCTTGACTTAAAACTTTAGTTGTTTGTTGAAAACTGGCCGCAGATAAAAAACTATCAACTTCTAAAGATGCTTTTGTAATACCTAATACAAGAGGTTCATAAGTTATTTTTTTAATTAAAAATTGATTAATTTTTTCAACAAAATAAATATCAACAACTTCTCCAGGAAAGAAACCAGTTTGTGCACCATCTAAAATTCGAACTTTACATGTCATTTGTTTAACAATAACTTCTAAATGTTTATCTGAAATAGTAACACCTTGTGATTTATATACACGGTGTACACCATCAACAATAATTTGCTGAATTTTGTAAAAACTTTGACGAACAGCTAATTCAAGTGGCATTTTTGATTGATATCTTTTAAACAAAGCTTTTAATAAAGATGGTAAACTATCACGAAATAATCTACCTCGTTTTGTTGTTCTAGCTTCAAAAAATTGTTCTACCTTTGGAATACCTTGAATAATATCTCCCGTTTTTAATCGTTCATAAGAAAGTGTAATAACAGGAGTTTTTGGATCAATAAATTCACCATCCAATTTATGTAAAACACCCTTTGGTGATATAAAAATAGGTTGAGCTCTACGTAAGGTAATTTTATTTAAATTATAATGTATAATTTGTCCAGAAATTCGAATAGCTTTTTGTTCGTGAATTAACTCAGATTCTGAAAGAGTATCACCATAAACATAAAAATCTCCTAATAAAGAAGTTGAATTTGAGTTATTAAAAATTTTTTGAGAATTAAAATTCTTTAATGCTTGTAAATAATTTATTTTTCTAAAAGCAGATCCTCTAATATTAGGTTTACCCATATTCATATTTGATAAATTAAAAGCCGTATTTATTTTTACTTGATTTTGATCAAGTGAAATATTTTTAATTTTGTTAAAATATTGAAAATTTTGTATTTCTGTCATAGTTAAAAATTTAATTAAAGTTTCTTTTATTTTATAATTTGAATCCGTTTGTAATTTAAAAAAATCACTAAATGTTTGAATTTTCTTATTCATATGAGTTGAAGGTAAATAATAACTAATTAAATTTTGTTTTGTTAAAAACATGCAACCATAATTAAAAGGCACAATAGGTAATTTTTCAACGGAATCTCTATTTGTTGAAGTTACATTAGTAGAATTAGGGAAATCATTGTTAATTTTTTCTGATTCTGATTCTGAAAAAGGTACTTTATTTTGTATATAAACTAATTCACCCTCAAAAGGACTATAAAAATGCGTTTGAGCGTCCGCTTGAGAAATAAATAAATCATTACTTGCTAAAAGCTCAGCATCCTTTTGATTAGGTAAACTCTGACCGATATGTTGTTTTAAATTATTTTTTTGTAAAATAGTGGTTAAAGAAGAAATAGAATTTTTAACGTAGTAAAATTCAGTACTTTGTTCTTTTGTTGTAGTTAAAAATGAAAACTCAAAAGATTGAACTAAATAAAAACTAAAACAAGGTGCTTCAAACAAATTATGAACCAAATCATTAAACGTTGAATAAAAAAGTATTTGATTATCTTTTTGATGTGAAATTTGTTTTTTATTGTTGTAAGAATTTTCAGTTTTAATTAAGTTATTTACCCTTTGGTGAGACTCAATTAAATAAGTATTTAATATGTTAGTTAATTTCGTTGATAAAATAGGGTCTAAAGCTAAATCAAAATTTGAAAGAGGTAAATATGAAAGTTTAAAAAACTGTTTTTTACTAAATGTCATAGGTATTTTTTCTAAGTTTTTATACGTAATTAAAAACGGAGCTAAATTTAATGATTTACGACTATAAATGAAAAATGTTTTTTGGTTCCATTTTTCTGAACTTTGTTGTGAGAAATAAGATGAATTTTGATCACCAGCTAAAATAACTGAATTAGCAAAACTTTTATCAACTCTATTTGTTGTTGAGAATAAAGATGATTTATTAGAAAAAGAATTGATATTTGAATATTGTTGTAAATAGTTTTGGACTAATAGATTAGACATAACATTAAAATCCTCTTTTGGTTGTTTTGATAATAATGAAGATCTATGAGAATAATAAGCATTATTTTTAAATAAACCTATTTTATTCCAATCAGTATTTTGAAAAAATGTTTTATTTATAAATAGATTTGGATTAATTTTAATTTGTTTAGTTAAACCTTTATTTTTAATTAAAAAACGGATAAAGTTAGAAACTATAGTATTCATTTCCCATTGATATTTTGATGAAAAGCTTAATTTTTTATTTCCAAATTTAAATGAGTAATTTAAATAGTTTTTTGTTTTAAACAATCTCTTTTTTAATAATGAATCAAAAGAAGAATTTATTGTTTGAAATTTATCCTTTTTAGAACGAAAATTCACCTTAGAAACAAGATAATTTTTTAAAAATTCGTATTTTTTTAAACTTTTTAAAAACATATGAGGCATTTTCTGTCCAGTGAGAGATACATTCTTTTCAGTATTATAAGAATCAAAAGTACAATTTACTGATCTTTTTTTGTTTTTAATTACATAATTTCTCGAAATATTTATTAATTTTTTGTGGCGATCTAAAAGATTAAATGAAGTTTTGTTTGCTTCGTAAACATAATTTTTGATTTCAAAATTATCAAATTGTTGATATTCTTGAATGGATTGAATTAAAAAACCAACCGAAACTGTATTTGTTTGAAAATCTTTTATCTGATTTGTTCCATGAGCTTTGCGAACCGCAGGGTTGCTAAGCACAGAAACAATTTTATTGAGATTTTCTCCTTCTTTGTTTTTTAAATAAAAACGACAATTTTCATTTTTAATCCAATTTAAATTTTTAGTTTCTTTCTTTAAACTAGAACTGTTTATATTATTTATTTCAAAATGTTGATTTTTTAACTCAGACATAGAATCACTTGAAAGTCTTTTTATATTATTTATATTAAAAACTTGTGTAAATAGTAACGATTCAGTAATTACTGGTTTATTAAAAAGAATATTTGAATATAATTTTTGACCTGGATAAATCAATTTTTTTGTTTTATTAATAAATTGAAAAACGGATTTCGATTTGATATACGGAGGTATTACCAATACCCACCCTTTTTTTAAAGTAGTATGAAATAGAGTATTTGTTTGAATATTTTTTGATTGATTTAAATAATTTAATGAATTATTGAAATGGATTTTATTCAAGTTATTTATTGAATTTTTTAGTACTAAATAAGATTGAAAAGGATTAACACAATAATCAAATGAGTTCAAAATTTTAGTTTGTGCTCTAAAACTAAAACTATTTATAAATTTACTATTTCCTAGCTTGCACTTGGAATTGGAAAACGTTTTAATTGTTTTTATCTTATTGAACACAGAAAAAATCATATTACGTGTAACTAAAAATGAATTTTTATTTAATAAACTATTTAAACGATCTATTTGATGTTTTTCAATTCTCTCATTTTGAGAGTAATTGGTGTTTAATTTTTTTTGATAAAATTTTAAATTTAATAAAGATTTTAAATTTTTGATTGATTTTGATTTTGGATGATAAAAATAGTTCATTTTTATTTTTTCAGAAATTTTGAAAGATTTTAAATTATAACCATTTTTTTGTAAAATATTTGGTATATATTTAGGAGTTATATTGTGACTCACATCATTTAATTGATGATTATTAAACCCATGATTATTAAATTTCTCATGGATAAAAAATTTGTTTTCGCTTCGCGGGAAGTTATTTTCATTTTGAGTTTTTAAATTATGTAAGTTTAAATTAAAATCATGATATATCTGTGATGATGCTAAGAAATCACTGAATTTAAGTTTATTTTTAATTTTTTTGTTTCTTCTAAAATCAAGTTCTAATATATTTGATAATTTAAAATGAAAAAAAACCTGCGGTTTCGCTACTGTGCTTCTACCCGTAGGCCTACGGGTAGAAGCAAGCAACCCTTCGGTTTCGCTTTGTGATGCGGAGCTAAAAACGAAGGGTAGAGTAAGAGTATAAATAGCTTTTAATAAAAATAAAGAACGATTTTTTCGAATCAATAAATTTTTATATTTTTGTACTTGTAATCTAAAAGTAGATTGTTTTATTTGGTGTTGTTGCTCTTGCTTCTCACGCTTTGTTTGTTCTGCGTTTTCAAATAGAGGGGAAGAAATATTAGATAAAAACTCAAAAGGATTCGAATTTTGCGTATTAACCAAATTACGGGAAACTTTAGAAATATTTGGTAATGACTCTAAAAGGTTACAGTAAGACTCTAAACTAGTAAAATGATATACATTTGTATTAGAAATTGAATTTAAAGAATTTGTTACGTTCTTGTTGGATAAATTGAAATTAGTTTTATTATTAAAAACGAAAGGATTAGCTTGAGTATTCGATTGAGTCCCTACTGGTAACTCGTAGGTTAATATTGATTTTTTAATTTTAACTAAATAATTTCTATTATTTTCAAAATTTGTATTAAATAATACATTTTGTCCTTGACGATTTGTTTTGAAAACAGGAATTTTTTTATGTAAATAAATATTAAAAAAACTATTTAAATTATTTTCATTTGATTGAATATTCGAATTATTCTCAATAGACTTAAAACTTCGATGTTTCGAATTCTTATAAGAATTTAAATATAAAAAGTTAGAGTATGTAATTAAATTTGAAACTTTAAATACATAAGAAGGTAACCAAAAAATTCTTGACATATTCGTTTTTTGATTTTTTAAAAAATTTAAACGTTCTTTAAACAAAATATGTTGTTTTCGCTCCTGTGCTTTGTATTTTTTATTAGGATCGAATAGCATTTGAATTTGTGAAAGAATAAAAGTAGGTTGTTTAGATTTCATTTGTTTAAATGGAATTTCGGTATTATTAGAAAACTTGTTAATATCAATTAAATTTATATTTTCAAAAATAGCAATCCCGGGTGTTTTTGTTTTATAATTTTGTGGGAACCATTGTAAAAAATAAGGGAATTGATCTAAATAAGTTTTAGCCAAAAATTGAGTTTTTTTAACCATTTTTTCTTTCTGGTTAAATAAATTTGAGTCTAATTTTTTTATTTTTTTACCACTTAGGTTTGTTTTTGATAATAAAATAGAATTTGGAACCGTATTTTTATTAATAGAATTTGGCGTTAATTTAATGAAAAAAACTAAATCAAAGTTTCCTTGTTTTTGTAAAATATTATTTGATGTAGTCATTTTTTTAAAAAAATGAGAACTATAATCAGAATTCAATTTATTTTTGGTATTTAAATGTTGTGGTTTTAAAAAAGAAATAAATTGATTTTTCTTTGAAATTTCCATCATATAACCATACTTTTTAAACGTGATTTTATTAACATCAAAAGATAAAATTTGCGATCCTTTTAGAGGATAAGATTTAATTGATTTATTTAAATCATTTCTTTTTTTTGTTTTTAAATTGTTTTTATAATTTGAAATAAATTCATTATTTACTTGATTTACTTGGTGTTGTGGAAAGTGACTCCAATTTTTTTCTGTTGTTAAAATTTTTAAATATGAATTGGTAGGTGTTCGTTTAATATATTCAAAGAAAATTGTATTAGAATTGGTTGCAATAACAAGTTGAGAACTTGCTCGAAATGTTTGTTGTTTATATGGACTATTGTAATTAAGACTCCATTTTATTTGAGTCATAAAACTTTTAGTATTTAGCAAATCGCCAATAATTGGAAACAACGGAGATGGTTTTTTAAATTCATAAATTTTTCCAGACAAAATCCAAGCATATCCCCAAGTCCATGCTTCGTAAATCATGTCGTATTCTAAATTATGAAAAAGAGGGTTTGAATTATTTGATTTTTTTAATTTAGGTCCCACCATTTTTTCACGAAAACCTAAGGATTTAGAATAAAATTGACCTTCAATATCCGATTTTATTGTAAATTCAGCCACATCAGTAGCATTTGTTTTTTGACTAATGGATGAAATTTGTGCTATTACTTCTTTTTCGTAAACATTTTGACCATTTCTCATATATAAAATAGTGAATGGAGGTATTTTATATTGTCTTTTTTCTTGTTGTTCATTTTTAATTAAAAATGAACCATCACTTTTCGTTAAAAAAGCTATTTTTCCTTCAGGTGTTCTGATTAATGTACCTGGAATTCCAGAAACATATTCAATTATTCCATCAAAAGGTGCTTTAATTTGATCACTAATATCACCAGAAAAAACACCACCTGTGTGAAACGTTCGCATTGTTAATTGTGTTCCTGGCTCTCCAATAGATTGCGCTGCTACAACACCAACGGCTTCACCTATGGATACAAGTTTACCTTGTGCTAAACTCCAACCGTAGCATAATTGACAAATTAACTTTTCACAAGTTAAAGAGGATCTAACAAAAACTTTATCAAAATTTTTTGTTATTTTAAAAGCTAAATTGGCTGTTATTTCTTCATTTCTTGAAGCAATTTTCACTTTCATGCCTATTCCTTGTTCTTGCTCTCCCTCCCTTTGGTTTTTACGAAGCGATTCGCTTCGCTCGCTTCGCGAAACGGGTGTTTTACTATCTACATTACTTGAATTATTTGATGAATTTGTAATAAATAAATCACGAGCTAATATTCTTCCAACAATACGTTGTGATAATGAATGAATAATTTTATTACCTTCTTTCATATGAGTTAAAAATATACCACGTTTTGTTCCACAATCAAAATTTGAAATTATTACATGTTGAGCAACATCAACTAAACGACGAGTTAAATAACCAGCATTTGCAGTTCTTAAAGCTGTGTCTACAATACCTTTTCTTGCACCGTAACTCGAGATAATATATTCTGTTAAAGTTAAACCTTCACGAAAATTACTTCGAATTGGAAAATCTAAAATTTGACCTTGTGGATCCGCCATTAAACCGCGCATACCAACTAATTGTCGTACTTGTGATATATTCCCACGTGCACCTGAAAAGGCCATCATGTAAACAGGATTTAAAACATCTGTTTCTTCAAAATGATCAATTACTTCTTGTTTTAAAACCTCACTTGTTCTATGCCAAGTATCAATTAAACGTTGAAATCTTTCTACACCTGTAATTTCACCACGCATATATTGTCTAATCGTATCACTTGTTAATTTTTCTGCTTCATAAATCAAATTGGCTTTTTTTGGAGGTATTTTTAAATCATCAATACCTAAGGAAATACCTGCTTTACTTGCGTAATAAAAACCGACATTCTTTAATTGCTCTACTAACTCAACGGTTTTATTTTCGCCATATTTAGCTAAAAACCATAAAACAAAATTTTTTAAACGGCCTTTATCAAAACATTGATTAAAAAAAATTTTTAATTCTTTTGGATTGTTTAATATACTTTCTTGCGAAATTAACGCTTTTAATTCACTTCGCTCCTTCATTTGCTTCTTCATTTCCTTCTTCATTTGCTTCTTCCCTTCGGTACCTGTGCCTTGCTTCGCTACGGGAAATCCGTTCAGGCAGGGAGGGTAGCGGAACGATACGAAGCGAACCGTAGGGTTGCTACGCCACACACTGTTTTTTTTATTAAAGATTGACTTTTTAAAAATCATAAATTTTTACTTTTTCATTTTTAAGGCTCAAAACACTTTTTATTATCTAGTTTAAAGAAAACAAAACATTGAGTCATAAAAACACCTTTTTATCTCAAAAGGGTATACATTATTGATTGATAAATTAATAAGTAAATAAGTAAATAAGTAAATAAGTAAATATTATTTACTTAAAATTTTTTGCATTAAAATTTTAAGTTCGCTTGCTTCTTCGCTGCTAAGCGAATGAGTGCAGCAAACTAAGGATTTATAATAATTAATAATAAAATATATAAATAATTTTTGTTTGCATATGAATATGCATACGCATAACGGATTCTTAATAAAAATCTGTTAGAAAAATCCTAAAATTTAAATTAGAAAAACTATTGATTTTATTTGTTATTTTTTTAACCTAATAAAGATGTTTTTTTAAGATCATTAACGAAAAATATAAATTAAATTTATTGTTTTATAAGTAATTTAAACTATACAAGCAAAAAATGACCTATAAAACAATAAATTTAAATAACTTTGCCAATTGTTTGAAAGTAAAAGTCAATTTTATATTGTTTCATAAACTTGACTTTTACTTATTTTGATGCTACCTTGCTTCTTCGGTCCCGAAGGGTAGCGTAGCGTTCGCTTGCTTTCGCTACGCGAAGGCAAGCGAACCGAAGGGAAGAAGCACGGGACACACAAAAATGGCAAAAAATCATACTAGAATTCAAATATGAATAAATTAAATAAGTTTAGTATAACCTTTAAAGATCCAAACTTTAACACCAATAATACCATAAATAGTATTTGCAGTTTTATATGAATAATCTAAATTTGCACGTAATGTTTGTAATGGAACACGACCAGCACGTACCCACTCACTACGAGCAATTTCAGCACCATTTAAACGACCTGAAAGTTGAATTTTTACACCTTTAATACCAGGTGTACGCATTAAATTTTCTTTAGCATCCTTAATAACTTTACGGAAAGCTTTACGTTTTTCTAATGCATCAACAACTGAATCAGCGATAACCGAAGCTTTAGCTTTTAAACTATTTGAATTGACAGAATAGAATTTAATAGCAATTTTTGGTGTTAATTGAACATTATCTTTATACATATTTTTTTGTTTTTCAATTTGTTCTAAGAAAATTTCTGATAATGATTTATCAAATACTGTACTACTTACTTGATCATTATTAGATTGAATTGATAATGACCCTGCAGGAGAAGATTGCTTGCAAACGTTAGAAACACGTTCAAATGTTGATTCATTACTCTGAATCATATTTGTTAATGAACTACCAAATAAAAAAGCTGCGTTTCGTTTTGTAAATTGTTGAAGTTTACGTAAATCTTTTCTAGCATCAGCCATAGTAGATAAATATAAATAAATATTTTTAGTACGATGTTTTTTAACTGTTTGTTTTAAATATTCAATAAATTGAACTTTACGGCATTCATTATCGATATTATTTAATTTATTTGATAATAAGTTTAATGTAATACTTGTTACATTTACTTTTCGTTGTAATTTTTGAGCTAATGAATGAATTGCAGCTTCGCTGCCCTTCGGAAGAAGTGTATTTGCATTTAGAGTTGTGTTATTATTTTGAACATTTAGTTTATTTAACATAAACTCAAATTTTTGTTTTCTTTTAATTTGTGAAACTAGTTCTTTTAACTGTTTTAAAAAATGCAGCATTTGATAATAATTTAAAGCATCTGTTTTTGAAATTAAACCAGAAGCAATAAATTGTTTTCTTAATGATTCCATTTTTTTTAATGATTTTCTTTCTAAAACTGTATTTAATTTTGTTAATTGCGATAAAGGTTTTACTGATAATTGTTTTTGAACATTTTTAAAATTCCATTTTTTATTCCAACCTAACGATAATTCTTGAGTAGTTTTATCTTTAACTTGTACGCTTGAAATAAAAGTATTTTTTAATGTTTGTAAAAACTTATGATTCATTCGGTTAATAAAAATTGAAACAAATTTTTTCTTAACACGTGATTTAAAAACGTTTACTGTTTTTGATGATAAAACTTTCGTTTTTAATTCTTTTTTCGTTCCGCTTTGCGTAGCGAGAACTAAACTTTTTGTTTGTTTCTGTCCCGTAACGAATTTTTGAATTACTTTGTTTCCTTTTTTTGTTAAAAATAAACCTCTATAAACAAATTGTTTATAGCGACGACGAATTGATTGACGTTTTTTTAAACGTTTTAAAATTAAACGTTGACGACGTAATTGTTGTTTTGTTAAACGAGCTTTAAATCTACCAAATCGGAAGTTTTTTCTATCTGATTTACTTACATTAGATAAAGTAGACACGCTATCATTACTTTCTAAATTTGAAGTCACGTCAACACTCGTTTTATTTTCAATTGTAGAGTTGCTTCGCTGCGAAAGATCATTTAATTTTAATTGTAAATGTTGTAAATAACTACGTGTTTTTTGTAAATGACAAAGTAAATCACTATTTACTTTTAAATTTTCAATTGATTTTTTAATTAAATCACAGTTTTCTGCATGAATTTGAATACCAATTTCATACGGAATTAAACCTCTTTCAATTTTAATTTGTGTAATTTTTGGTACAAATGATAATTCTTCATTTTTATTTGTATTTTGTTTTTTTAGTACAGGATTTAAAAGTTGAGGAAATATATTTGTTAACGTTTGTCGAAGCATATGATCTTCTAAAACACTTTGTGCATATTTCTGTTTATTAAAACGTGCAAACCACTGAGATTGATGTTTTTTAGTAATACCTACACGAAAACCTAAAGGATGTACTTTTTGACCCATTTTTTATTATTTTATTTTTTTATAATAAGCCCTTTAAAGATTTATATAATACAAAAATTATAACTTTAATTGACTTATTTTGAACCTTTTTTACGTTTTTTAAATTTTATCCATTTTATAAACGTTTAAAATTTTCTTAGTTTTTAAGCAAAAAGTAGGTTCCATCATTTTTATATTTTTGCTCTTCGCTTCGGTTGCGTAGCTACGCTTGCTTTCTACCCCTCGTATTCGCTCCGAAGTTGCTTCTTCGCTTCGCTACCCTGCCCGAAGGGAGGGTAGCGGAGCAACCGAAGGGTGGTAACGAAGCGAATACGAAGGGTAGAAGCAACCAAAGGGAGCAAAGCGAAAAGTAGCTATGTAAAGCGTAACCCTTAGAGAGGGTAGCGAAGCAGCTTAGTTTTACAAAAAACTTTAATTAAATATGAATGATATGAATGATATGAATTATATGAATTATATGAATTATATGAATTATATGAATTATAGAATATATATGAATTTTTTATTTATTTTAAATTAATTTTTAACATATTAACATATTCATATATTCACATAAATAACTTTACCGTTCGTTCCGTTAGGACTATTTGAATTTGTACTCTTTAGATTCGTTAAATTTAAAATTAACATTTGGTTCAAAAGATAAAAGAATCATTTGAACCAAATGTTAAAAAAGAGCAAACAAATAAACATTTTATTTAAACAAAAGCTCTTGTTAATAAAAGCTAACTTTTTAGAAATTCGCTAAATCACCTCTACGGTACTGTAAATATGCCGTTACAAATAAACCAGCAATTGTAACTGGTACTAATCCTAAAACAATCCCTGATAATAAAGGTTCTACCATATATATTTTATTTTTATTATATAGAAAAATTCTCTAAATATTTGGGTGTTGTTAAAAAACATCCAAGTGTTTAGAGAATTTTTACAAAAAGATCTCCTAACTCTTTTTTATAGTTAAATTTTTTTTAACTAAGTTAATCATTAAATTTTAATTGCTTGCTCCTTCGGTTGCTTCGTCAGGGACCACAACCCGTGCTACGGCACACAGAAGAAATGATTTCCAATTTTTTTAGTTTCCTCCCAAAGGGGATACTCTAATAAAAATTTTGTTAACCAAGGAGTTTTATTTTCACTTCCATATATTGTTCAAATATCCAAATTGATAATAAATTTATAATGTTATTTTATCATAGAAAATAAAAAATATAAAATAGAATGAAATTAAAAAGTAAATTTTACTTAAAATTTAATACTAATTGATTGTAATTTTTTGCGGTCTTCGCTAAACGGTCCCTTCCCTTAGGTTGCTTCGGGGGGGTAGCGAAGCTATGACTCTTTTTAACGTAAGAAATATGTTTATATGCAAAAACTTGCATATAAACATATAAATAATTTTACATCAATTCGAACCTTGAAAGGTTAGTTAAAGATGTAACTAGAGAATAAAACAGCTAATACGAAAATTAATAAAAGTCCCCAATATAAACTTGTACGGTTTAATTCAACAACTTGTTTGTTTGGATTAGGTCTAGCCATAAATGTATAAAATCTAAATTTTCAGGTCTAATTTTTTATTAAAAGAAATAGTAATATCTCAATTTTAATAAAATAGCCTGTTTATTTTTTTACTTATAAAGGTTAAAAAGAATTTGACTCGTTTTTTATACTCTTAACTTAGTTCCTTTATATCTTTTAAATCTTACTAACTCTTCTATGATCTTTGACGGAGCTTTGATTAAGTTAAACAAAGATGGTAGAAAATTCGCAAATTGCTTTGCTCCGTAATGCAAAGCAATACAAAGCAATACAAAGCAATACAAAGCAATACAAAGCAAAGCTATTATAAATCAAAAGACTTAATTTGCTGCGTTCCTTCGCTTAGCTACCCTTCGGTTTGGACCCGAAGGGTAGAAGCAACCAAAGGGTAAGAAACCGAAGGGTAGCTAAGCGAAGTGTAGTAGTGATGCAAAGCGAGAAGCACGAGACCGCTTTGCATTAGATAAGCTAATGCGTTCACTTGCGCAGCAAGCGAACCGAAGGGAGTAGAGTTAAATTTACTAAAACCTTTACTTTAAAGACTTTAAAGACTTTAAAGGCTTTAAAGTAAAGAGGCTTAAAAAAAACGTATTGTTAATTGATTAACGTTGAATAAATTGCATTGCTGTAATTGAACCTAAAAAGAAAATAGTAGGTACTGCTAAAGCATGAATTGCTAACCAACGAACTGTAAAAATAGGGTATGTTGTAACTGCTGTTGATTTTCTTGTAGTCATTTTTTCTCAGCTGAATTGAAAATAGATAATAAAGGTAAAAAATTACCTTTTCTATAGAAATATAAAAAATTTAAAAAGATTTTATACTACGTACGAAACTTACGACGTACGTAGTACTACGTAGTACTACGTAGAGAAACTTTTATCTTTTATGTTTATCAATAAAACCTATTTTTTACGTAGGTTAAATTGATTTCATAAACAAAATAAACAATTTTTATTTTTATATTCTTTATTGTTTATAAGCTAGATAAAATCATTTTTAAATATAAACCTTAGTGTAATAAACAAATAAAGTATACATAATCGTATTAAAATACGTACCCAATAAAGGGAGGATTTAAAATTTCAAAGTTTTTTCTATTCAATAAGTAGAACAAGTAAATCCATAAAACATAAAAAAGATAAGGTTTGCCATAGGATCATATCCTGTAAAATTAATATATTCATAAATAGAATAGATCAAAATACAAAAATTCCTAAATCTTGATAATGTTTAGCTACTCTTCGGTTTGCTTCTAGGGTAGCGAAACCGAAGGTTGCTTTGGGCAGGGTAGAAGCTAAGAAGCAACCAAAGGGTGCCGAAGGGCGTGAAGCAGTGAAGCATTAAAACTTTTTTTTATGTTTTTTAACATTATAACATAAAAAGAAAAGATTTAAAACAAAATTTATATTTTCTCCGGTCTTCTTCGCTTAGCATTCTACCCTCCCTTCGGTTGCGTAGCTAAGGGTAGCGAAGAAGCAACCGAAGGGAAGGGTTGCTCCGCAGCAAAGCGAAGCAGTTAAACTTTATTTAAGTATATGAACCCCTTCGGTCTCGCTCCTTTCTACCCTTTGGGTAGCGAGACCGAAGGGTTGCTACCCAAAGGGTAGAAAGAAGCACAGGTTTCTAAACCTATTTTTGCTTATTTCTTAAATTTTATATAATTTAGAGAATTTTAAAAATTTATAAATTTTTATGATTTACAAATGAAGCTTATTTTAAAAATCAAAATTAAAACTAAGCAAAAGCTTATTTATTTATAATAAATAAAATAAAAAATATTTCAAACGAATATAAAAATGCCAAGTCATCGATATTTTCTGACAGATTTTGTAACTATACAACGACAAAGTTTTTTTGAGTTATTAGAAAAAGGTTTAATAGAAGAATTTTCAAAAAGAAATCCAATAACAAACACAAAAAAAGATTTAGAATTTGTATTCTATCCTGAATATTATATTCTAACTCGACCTGAATATACACCGCAAGAAGCAATAATTAAAAATAAAAGTTATACAAGTAAATTATTTGTACCAGGTCAATTAACGGATTTTAAGAGTAAAAAGAAAATTGTGAAATGGTTTTACATAGGTAATATTCCAATAATGACAAAACGAGGTCATTTTATTTTAAATGGTGCTGCTCGTGTAATCGTAAATCAAATTTTACGTAGTCCCGGTATTTATTATCAACAAAAAATTTATGAGAATTATCAAGAAAAATGGAGTCAAAAACCAGATGATTCGTATAAACGTTTTTATGCGGATTTAATATGTATGAGAGGTACGTGGCTTCGTATTGAAATTGATAAAGAAAAAAATATATGGGCTCAAATGAAAAAGGGCCCTAAGATCCCGATGTATTGGTTCTTGTTAGCAATGGGATTATCCGAAAAAAAAATATTCAAAACTATTACAGACTCTTTTAGATTATTAGGTAATTTAAAAAATGTATCTGATTTGTCAAACAAACAAAATGATACAATAATTTCAACTAAATTTGAGAATAATCAAGATACTGCTACTGGTCCCGAAGGGGCGACAGAAATAAATCTGAATAAAAATGAGAATGAGAATGAAAATGAGAATGATAATGAAACAAAGAAAATGAAAAAAATAAGTCAAACAAAAAAATATACTTATTTAAAAAGTCCACCAGAAGCTTGGATAGAAATTTATAAATTATTATCTATAAATACAGTAAAAAAGAAAAAAGAAACTTCAAATGATTCAACCTCTCCCTTCGGGTTGCGAAGCACGGGACTAACAAACAAAAAACAAAAAGAGTTATTAGAATTTAAAGAAGCTTATTTTAAAAAACAACTGAGTAGCTCTCCCTCGCTTCGTACTTCGCTCCGTGGTCCCTTACTTCCCTTCGGAGCAAAGCAAACCGAAGGTAAGGGACAGCAGAAGTACGGGACGGCTCCATTATTATCAGGTTTAGTAAATAATCAAAAATCTATGAAAAAAAGTGCAATAAAAACTTATTTAGCAGAAGAAGGTCGTAAATGGTTATATAATAAATTTATGAACCCACGTTCATACAATTTAGGAAAACAGGGTAGATTATCTTTTAATAAAAAATTAGGATTAAATATTTTACCAAATCAAACTACATTAACAGGATTAGATGTATTATATGCAACGGATTATTTAATAAAAGTAGAGAAAGGTATCTTTAAAATAGACGATATTGACCATTTAAAAAATCGTCGTGTACGTACATCTGGGGAACTTATACAAATTCAAGTGGGTATTGGGCTTGTAAGACTCGAAAAATCAATACGCGAAAATTTGAATAAAATTACTATAAATGAAATTTTTGATTTTTCACCTACAGATTTTAAAAAATTTAAACAGATAGATAATCAAAATTCTTTTATAACTAACAAACTTGTAACGAAAAAAACAAATAAAATTGAAAATGATCATTCTCGTACTCTTTCTGTTGTTCAAACAAAAAATCCAGCTGCGAAGCAACCCTTGGGTTTCGCTGCAGTGCTCCGTAACCCGAAGTTGCTTAGCAGCGGTCCCTTCCTTCCCTTCGCAGCGAATCAAACCGAAGGGAAGGGACAGAAGAAGCCCGAATTAAAAAATTATTTTCAATTAAAGAAAAGTATTAATTCACCCTTTTATTCTCCATTTGAGTATTCTTTTTCGACATTATTGGAAATAGCTTGTTCGCATTCACTTACCGAAGCTAAACCCTTTGGAAACCTAAGTGTTGCTTCTTTTTCAAACCCTTCCCGTGATTTGCAACCCTTAGCTACGCAACCGAACGGATTTCCCGTAGCGAAGCAAGGCACAGGTACCGAAGGGAAGGAAGAAGCAAACCGAAGAGAGGGTGAAACTCAAAATGATTTAATTTTAACGAATTTTATTAATAGTAAAGCTTTTAATAGCGCTATTCGTGAATTTTTTGGTACAAGTCCACTTTCACAATTTATGGATCAAATAAATCCATTAGCGGAATTAACCCACAAACGTAGATTAAGTTCAATGGGTCCAGGTGGTGTTACTCGAGATACAGCAACATTGGCAATTCGTGGTATTCATCCAACTCATTACGGTCGAATTTGTCCAATTGAAACACCTGAAGGTAAAAATACAGGATTAGTTAATTCAATGACAACTTATGCACGTGTTAATTTAAATGGAATTATTGAAAGTCCATTTTATAAAGTTTATAAGGGACAAGTTCAAAAAAACACTGGAATGTACTTTTTTTCAGCTGAACAAGAAGAACAAATTCGATTAGCTGCTGCTGATTTATCAACATCTTCAATTGGATTTTTACCAAAATCATTAATTCCCGTTCGTATAGCTGAAGAGTTTACTAAAATTCCTAGAACACAAGTTCAATTTGTTGGCGTTTCCCCTCTTCAAATGATTTCGGTAGCTACCTCATTAATTCCTTTTTTAGAACATGATGATGCCAACCGTGCTTTAATGGGATCCAATATGCAAAGACAAGCGGTACCTTTAATAAAACCTGAACGACCTATTGTTGGTACTGGATTAGAAGCTCGTACTATTAGTGATTCAGGTCACGTTATTATAGCAAAATCAAGTGGTTTTGTTACCTATGTTAGTTCAGATAAAATTATAATTCATAGTCTTTGTTTTTAATTTTTTAATTAGACAGCGAAGCAACCCTTCGGTTCGCTTGCTTCGCAACCCTTCGGTCTCTTCTTTAGCTACCCTTCGGGTAGAAGGGTAGCTAAAGAAGAGACCGAAGGGAAGTGTAGCGAAGAAGGGTAGTAGCGTAGCGAATAAGCAATTAAAAATTGTTTGCATAATATTCATTGAAATAAAGAAAATCGTTTTGTAGAAGAAGTTAATACGTTTTTTTCTATATTTTAAAATGATTTCTTTTGTACTTTTTGTAGAAGAAGTTAATTAATTTTTCTAGATTCAAAACTTTGTATTAAAATTTTATTTCGTTTTCGCTCTTTCGCAGCAATTACTTCTTAAAAATTAAAAATAGAAAAAATGAATTTATATAAAAATTCCTATTTTTGCTTAACTTCGTCAAAGCAAAGCAAAAAAACATCTTTGATGTGCAGGGCTCTTTCTTTTCCTTTGTTTCATTCTGAAGCTAATGAAACAAAGGAAAAGAACTATTCAAGTTCTTCTTTTATAAAAAAATCAATTTCGCACCCGTGCTTCTTCGCTACGCGAAATCCGTTCGGTTGCGTAGCTAAGGGTACCGAAGGGAAGGAAGAAGCAAAACGAAGGGAGGGTATCGATTCAAATGATTTTTCAAAAACAAATTTATCTATTCAAATAAAAAAAGAAGAATATTTGTTAGAAACTTTTAAACGGTCTAATCAAGATACATGTTTAACTCATAAACCTGCGGTTTTTGAAGGAACATGGGTTCAATCTGGGGATTTTTTAACAGATTGTGCTAGTAGTGTAGGTGGAGAATTATCATTAGGTCAAAATTTATTAATTGCATATATGCCTTGGGAAGGTTATAATTTTGAAGATGCAATTTTAATAAGTGAACGTTTAGTTATTGATGATTTATACACATCAGTACATATTGAACGTTATGAACTTGAAACACAAACAACAAAATTAGGATCAGAAGAAATAACACGTAATATACCAGATGCATCCGAACAAGATTTAAGTCATTTGGATTCTTATGGTATAGTAAAAATAGGTTCATGGGTTGAAGAAGGTGATATTTTAGTGGGTAAAATAACACCAATTAATAAAAAAAAAATATCTCCATATCAAAAACTATTATATACAATTTTAGAAAAACAAGTACGTCCTATAAAGGATAGTTCTTTACGTGCACCAAAAGGTATTAAAGCTAAAGTAATTGATATTAAATTCTTTTTAAAATCACCATCAAAAATCATGAATTCTTCACAACTAAATAAAAATTCAAATTCTTTAAAAACAAATGTAAAAACTTTAAAAACAAAACAAATGTCTTACTCTCTTCAGGATAGCTTGCCAAAGGGTTTAAAAAGAAAAGGAATTGCAACAAGCGAACCGAAGGGTTGCTACGCCACGCAGAACGGAAGCAATTTAATGCAAACGGAACAAGAAGCACTAAAATTTGAATTAAATAATGGAGCGAAACTAAAAAAATCGGCTTTATCTTTACTTTTAAAAAGAAAAAATTCGAATCAAATTCTATTAAATTCTAAAAATAATAAAGATAAATTAAAAAGTAATGAGATATTATTTAACTTAAAAAAAGAAGCTAGATTAAATCTTCTCCCTTTTACACAAAAAAACACTAAATTATCTGAATTTGAAAATAAACAGTTTAAAACATCATTTTTATCGAAATTAAATTTTTCATTTTCTAATTCAAAAATGAAAAAAAACTCATTTAAATTTTATTTTAAATATCTTCGTTTTGTTTGGTTAACACAAAATAAAACAAACCTTTTTCGAATACAAACTAGTTTATCAAATACAAAAAAGAATCTTAATTTTATTAAAATTTCATCAAAAATTCAATCGGTTGCTTCACTACCCTTCCGTGCTTCTACCCTTAGCAACACTGCCCGAATGGAGGGTAGCAGCCACACGACAGGGTTTTCAACATTCTCGAATGATTCAGGTTTTTATTCCTTTGGTTCGTTTGGTAATTTTGTTCAAAATAAAAAAGGTAAAAGATTTATTTCACATGAAGATAAAACTTTTGGTTTAAAGTTTTTGGTTAAAAAACCTATAAATAAAATAATAAAAACTATTTCTAAACAAAAAAAAGATTTGTTTATTAATAAAATTGAAACTATTCATATTTATTTAGCTGAAAAAAGAAAAATTCAAGTAGGTGATAAAATGGCTGGACGTCATGGAAACAAAGGAATTGTATCTCAAATATTACCAATTCAAGATATGCCTTATTTACCCGATGGAACACCTATTGATATGGTTTTAAATCCATTAGGTGTACCGTCTCGTATGAACGTTGGACAAATTTATGAATGTTTACTTGGATTAGCAGGAAAATTTTTAGGTGAAAATTATAAAATTAATTCTTTTGACGAAATTTATGGACCTGAAGCAAGTCGAGCTTTTGTTTTTAACAAGTTGTATGAAGCACGTTCAAAAACAGGTTTTAAATGGTTATTTGACCCTAATTCACCGGGTAAAATCCAATTATTTGATGGACGTAATGGTCTATTTTTCGATCAAAAAGTAACTGTAGGACAAGCTTATATGTTACGACTTGTTCATATGGTCGATGATAAAATTCATTGTTTAACACCAGATCACGAAATTTTAACAAGTGAAGGTTGGTTACCTATAACAGAAATAAACCTTCATCATAAAATTGCAACACTAAAAAATCAAAGCTACCCTTCGGTTTGCTCTGCTCCGAAGGGAAGGAAGGAGCGATGCGGAGAATTAGTTTATCAAAATCCGAATGAAATTTTTGTTTATAATAATTATAAAGGCTTTTTATATGTTATAAAAAACAAAAATATTAATTTAGCTGTTACACTAAATCACAGAATGTATGTGAAAAAACAAGAAATAAATAATAAATCTTTTAATAATTATCAATTAATTGAAGCAAAAGATATTATAGGGAAAAACTATCAATACTTAAAAAATGCAAAGTGGTTAAAAGATGATTATCAATTTTTAGTGCCGTCTCTTATTTCTACTAACACTTTTATCCCTGAAAAACAAGTTGATATGAATGCTTGGTTAGTGTTTTTTGGTATATGGATAACTCAAGATTCTACTATTAATCAAATCTTTTCAAATTCAAAACCACAGTTTGATCAACTTTCTATAAAATCTACTGAAGATTTCGAAGATTTCATAGTAATTTCATTAAATTTCAACACCCCGTTATATTTAGAAAAATTTAGAAACTCTAATGTTTCAAAAATAGTTGAAACAAATAAAGTAGTTTCTCAAATTGAAGTTTGTCCATTTAAAACACTTGTTTTTGATGCTTTAAGTGATTCTGTAACTAAACTTGGTTACATTTATCAGATTGTTGACAATAAACAATTAATTATTAAAAATAAACAATTATGTTCATATTTAAAAACATTAAACATCGGAGATACAAACAAATCTCTTCCTTCATGGGTTTGGTTATTAAGTCAAAAACAAGCACAATTACTTCTTAATTCAATGTGTCTAGGTACTGAAACCTTAAAAAATAATTCTCTTACTTATAGTACTAATTCTGTTAAATTAGCAAATGATATCATGCGTTTAGCGTTACACGCGGGGTGGAGCGCTAATAAATACAGTAATTCACAAAATGAAAATGTTACTAAAAATATTTTTTACAATCATCCAACCCTAGAAAAAACAAAACAGAATGTATGGAGTGTTTTTATTTTTAAAGATGATTGCAATCTTGCATTGAAACAGAACGATCACAACCAACAAAATTATCAACAAAATTATCAACAAGAAGAGGTCATTCAGTATGAAGGACCTGTTTATTGCTTAAGTGTTCCTAATGAAATTTTTTATGTAAGAAGAAATGGTATTCCAGTCTGGACTGGAAATTCACGTTCAACTGGACCTTATTCTCTTGTTACTCAACAACCTTTAAGAGGACGTTCAAAACAAGGTGGACAACGTTTAGGTGAAATGGAAGTATGGGCGTTAGAAGGATATGGTGCAGCTTTTACTTTATTAGAAATGTTAACAATTAAATCGGATGATATGACCGGAAGAATGACACTATGGTCAAACTTAATTTTAAATAAAGATATTTCAATTGGAACACCCGAATCTTTTAAAGTATTAGTTTGTGAATTACAAGCTTTATGTTTAGATATTGGTTTATTCCGAAATATTAACAATTCAAATATTCAGTCGAATTATTCAAATACAAATTTACGAGAAATTAATAATTTAATTAATTTACCTTAACCTCTTACCCCCCTTACTTGTCTGGAAAAGTAACAAATCACCTAAATCTTTGCTTGCCCCTTCCCTTCGTATTAGCTAAGTGAAAACCGAAGGCCCTTCGGTTCGCTCAGCGAATGCGTAGCGAATGCGTAGCGAATGCGTAGCGAATGCGTAGCGAATGCGTAGCGAATGCGTAGCGAATGCGTAGCGAATGCGTAGCGAATGCGTAGCGAATGCGTAGTGTAGCT
>JACCDR011009553.1_pt1 | contig 21511 bp, 22 predicted proteins | sample 7446431 | NCBI WGS metagenome assembly JACCDR01 (sample SAMN15323443, study PRJNA562643) | freshwater metagenome | isolation source: river surface water | place: USA:Blue River Watershed | collected 2017-08-17 | reverse complement strand
GCTTGGGATCCTCTCCGCTGAGGTATTTCCGCAGGGCCCGCCGCTCGGCCCATTCTGTGCCGGCCTGCATGAGGCGATGGATGGCCTGGACGATGCCCCATCCGCCGAGGCCGAGGACGAAGCCGGCAAGGGCGTAGAGCCGCCATGAGATGGTGTCGGCGGTGGTCTGCTGCAGCCATTGCAGCATGACGAGGAGGTCCACGGCGGCCCCGGGGCCGAGGCCTCCGATGATGGCAGCGCTGATGATGACGCTGATGATGAGGCCGGCGCTGTGCTCCTTCCGCAGGGCGTAGATGAGGCTGATGGCGCTGGCAAGCATGGCTCCAATGATGGCATACATGTCAGTGCCGGCGGGGTGATTTACCACGACGGCGGCGGCGGGGGCCATGAGGCCCAGATAGGAGAGGAACAGGACGCTGGTGATTGCGGTGGAGACGGGCATGGGGGTGGATGTTTTGTTGGATGGGTGGCGGCCGTCCGGCACGTCCCAGAAGCGGGCGGTTTCACGAAGGAAAGCGTCGCTGTCGGAGGATATGTGGTGGTCCATAACGGTCAGGAGGCGATGCCGGCGGCTTCGAGGCAAAGCTCGAGGTTGGTATCGACGGGTGTGAGGACTACGCTGGAGGCGTCGAGGGTGACGTTGATGGCGGTGCCGGCGGCGGCGTTAGTGGCGGAGCTGCAGAGGTAGCCGGTGTCGTCGGTGAGGCGGTGGAAGTAGTAGAGGGTGCCGGCGGTGAGGCCGGTGCCTCCGGTGAGGGAGGTGAGGGAGACGGCGTCTCCGGTGACGAGGCCGTGCCCCGTTTTGGTGTAAACGTTATCTGTTTCTTCGATGGCCCCGCCGGTGATGGTGGTGAGGGAGGAAACGAATTTGAGAGGGTTGGCGGAGAGGAAGGTGATGCGGGTGTCGTCGGCATTGGCGCGGATGATGTCGTGCCATGTGGCTACGGGCTCGGCGGTGCCGGCGGCGGTGGCGGCGATATCGATGCGGCCGATAGTGACGTAGCTGGTGCCGTCGTGGCTCTGGATGCTGATGGTCTGGGCGCGGATGGCTCCGGTGGCGGTGGCACGGCGCTTTGCCCAGAGGCGGAGGAAGCGGGGGGTGGCCATGGCGGTGCCGCGGCTGAGGCTGTAGGCGGCGGCGGCTCCGAGGATGCCGGCGAGGGTGGGGTTGCCGCTGTCCCATGTGAGGGTGACGGTGGGTGCTCCGGGGCTGAATTTGAGGGTGGCCCAGGCGTTGATGGTGCTGTCTTCTACGCTGACGGCGGGGGGGCTGCCGAATCCGGTGATGGAGACGCCGGTGAAGCCGTGGGAGAAGTTCCGGGCGGGATCGGTGGAGTGATATTTCATGGCAGGAAAAGCTGAAAAGCTGAAAAACTGAAATCAGAGGTGGTTAGTAATTTCCCCAGGCTTCGAGGGCGAGTTCGAGGTTGGGGTCGGCGCTGTCGAGCACGAGGTTTAGGGGATGGGCGGCATCGAAGCTGATGAGGGAGTCGGCGGGGTTCCTGATGATGGGGGCGACGTCGGTGGAGGGTTCGTCGGATCCGGAGGCTACGGCGCCGATGTAAATGCGGCCGACCTCGGCGAGGGCGGCTCCGTCCCATGACTTGATGATGCATTTTTGCGCGGTGATGGCTCCGGTGGCTCCGGGTTTCCGCCGGGCCCAGAGGCGGAGAAAGACGGTCTCGGCGATGCCGGCTCCACCGGCGTAGTTGATGCGGGCGGTGGCTCCGGTGATGGTGCAGCCGGGGGTGCCGGTGTCTCCCGCATGGGCGACGGTGACGGTGGTGCCGGTGGGCGTGAGGGCCACGGCGAGCATGCTGTCGAACGTGGTGGAGATGGCGGGGGGATTACCGATGGAGGGGGCGAGCTGGGTGATGCCATCGGGGGCGTAGAGGATGCGGTCGATGCGCGGAGGAGTAAGGTCGAGCGTTGGCATGATAGGATTGGATAAAGGTGGTGGTTACTGTTTGCGGGTGATGTCAAAGTCGGGGGTCTGATTTCAGCTTTTCAGCTCAGCCCGGCTGCCGGAGCTGCTCCCAACTCCATGTGCCGGAGATAAAGTAGATGCTGCGGGTGCTGGTACCTCCGCCGGGGGGGGAGATGCGTTTTGTGATCTTGAGGTTTCGGCATAACCAGGCACCGCCGGAGTTGCTGGCGAATCCGTAGGTTTTGGGGGCGGACTGGAGCTGGTTGCCGAGGCCGTGAAAGGTGACCCATGTGGGGTCGAGCAGCAGCTTGCTGTAGTCCATTATAAGTTGTGAGGAGGGATCGGGAAAGGCGTTGACGGCGACGGTGATGCGGGCGTGGAGGGGATCGGGCTCAGTGTTGCTGATGATGATGCCGGTGAGGTTCCTGGTGATGACGTGGTCGATGCGCCGTCCTTTATGGGGACCGTTGGTGCCGACGCCGTCGGGGACGATGGGAGGGCCGGGGCTGACGTAAACGGAGTCTCCGTTTTCCTGTTGGACGACGATAGGGAAAGCGGTCTCGCGGGTGGTCCAGTCGCTGGTGAGGACGAAGGCGCAATCTCCGGATAGATAGGGGCCGTTTTGCCCGGAGATTTGATTATGAATACCGACGAGCAGGACCTCGGCGTCCCAGTGAGGATCTCCGACGGTGTAGGGCACCTGGGTGGGCTCGCCGGCGAATCCGGCGCAGAACATGTTGCCGCCGCCCTGCATCCCGGGTATCAGTTCGCCAAATGGGAACGCGTCGAGGAGGCTCTCCCGAGTGCCGCGGTAGCAGATGGGGACGGTGACGGTGGCGAGGGCGCTATCTGCCTCATACACGGGGGCGCGCTCGCCGGTGATCTCATAGGTGTTGGACGCAATGCTGGTGGTGACGTAGTCGGAGGGCATGAGGCGGGGAAAAAGCTGAAAGGCTGAAAAGCTGAAATCAGAGGGCGTTACCCTTTGCCGGGGATGTCAAAGGCGGCGGGCTGGCTGGCGGCGAGGTGGCAGGATAACGAAAAAGCCCGGCCGGAAACGGTCGGGCTTTTTGCTGTCTGGATTTCAGCTTTCAGTATTTCAGCTTTTCCCCCTATCCATTCACCGGCTTGATGCCGTCGGCGACGGGAGTGCGGGTGGCGTTGATGAGTTCCTGCAATTTGTTGACGACGCCGGTGCCGAGTTCCTTGAGCCCGGCGATGATGTCGGCGTCGCCTTTGCCGTTGGGGGCGGCTCCTTCTGCGGCGGGGCGCTTGAGGCGGGGGCGACGGGCGGCGTCGTCGAGGGCGGGGGTTTCGGGGCGGAATCCGCGGGCGCGGCGGTCTTCGTCGAGAGGGCTGGGGCGCTTGCCTTCGCCGGCGCGGGGGAGGCGCTGGCCGCTGCCGCCGCGGCGATCTCGCTCTTCCTGACGGGCGATGGCTTCGGCGTCGGCCCGGGTGCGGAGGGGGTCGTCTTTCATCAGCTCTTCCACTCGGCGCTCGCGGGTGACTTTGGCTTCGAGTCGGTCGGCGGCGGCTCCGCGGCCGCGGCTGCGGAGGTGCTGGATCTGGATGTCTTCGTTGGCTTTTCGGTGGGCGGCCTGGCGGGCGGCGAGTTCCTGACGGGTGGCTTCGGCGGCCTGACGCATGGCGGCGCCCCATTCGTCGAAGCGCTGGATCTGGGCGGCGCGGGCTTCGGCCTCGCGCTTGGCGGCGGCGGCTTCCGCTTCTGCGCGGCGGCCGATGGCGGCGAGGACTTCAAAGGCCTGGCTCGCGAAGTCTTTGATTTTGGCGAACGATTCGCGGATGGTGGTCCGGGCAAGATCAAGTTTGAGGTCTTCCAGGTCCTGGAATCCAGCTCCGCTTCGCGTCTCGGTGGCGGCGCGGGCTTCTGCGAGGCCTTTTACCTGTTCCTGAAGAAACGCCATCCGGGTTTGATCTCGCGGGGCGAGCCCGCCGTATTCGGATTTGTTAATACGATCCTTCTCCGCGGCGAATGGGTCGTAGCCAAAAAAGGCGGTGGCGTTGGTGAAAAATCGCCCGATGGCGTCTTTGGTGCGGATCTGCTCCTTGTATGTGATATTCGCAGAGGCAGAATTCCGGTCGGCCTCGAATTGACGGCGGGCGCGAAGGTCCTTTTCCTGGAGTTCGGATAGTTCCTTGCTGCTGACGGCGAGGCGCGCCGCGAGTTCGGCCTGCTGCTCCTTGTCTTTGGCGAGGCGCTCTTCGGCGAGGCGGACACGCTCGGCGAGGGATTCTTCGGCGGTGGCTCCGGTGCCGGTGAGGCGGCGGGCGGTGGCGCGGTCCTGGGCATCGCGGCCGGCTTGCTGGCGGTCGAGGGCTGAGACGGCAAATTCCCCGGAGGCAGTTCCGGCGTCGGAGGCGGCTTTTATGGCGTCGGCAGTTTGCTTCAGGTAGGTGGCGGTATTGCGAGCCTGGAGGCGGGCGTTTTCTTGGAGGGAATTCAGCCGGTCCCACATGGTAATCAACTGGTTGACCCCGACGGCGGCGATGGTGAGGGCGCCGGCGAGTCCGCTGCTGCCGCCGAGGGCCATGACCAGCGGGGCAATGTTATTGACGATGCCCTTAAAGCCATACTGGACGTCGTCGATGGCCTGGGAGAGCATGAGCATGCCCATGCCGGAGTTCGTGGCTCCCTGGCCGGCTCCCTGGGCGGCGGTGCCGGCGCGCCGCATCTGGCCGGCTACGCTGCCGGCGGAGTTGGCCACGTTCTGGAGCTGGGTCTGACTCATGCGCATGGCGGCGCTGGTCTGCTGGGCAAACCGCTGGGTGGCCTGGGTGCCGGCCTGGAGGCCGGCGGTGAAGGCGCTGGCGTTTAGTGATAGGGTGGCGGAGATGCCGGCGGTGGTGGCCATGAGGAAAAGCTGAAATGCTGAAAAGCTGAAATGCTGAAATCAGAACTTACTGACAGATGTGGTCGGTGGCGATCCAGTAGCCGGGAGTGGATTGGCTGGCGATCCATGCGCTGGCGGTGGAGTGGTCTGGGAATGTCAGGGCTTTGTGGATGTCTGTGGTGACGGGGACGTAGCACTGCCCGGCGGTGGCGGGGGCGGTGCTGGCGTAGGATACCTGGGCGTTACCGATGGGGTGGCGGAGTTCGGCGACCCAGAAGGGAATGCCGGGGCGGATGGTGTGAGGAGATGCGGAGGGGAGGTCTTCTGCGGCGGCGATGTCTGCGGGGGTGTGGGTGCAGTGATCGACTCCGGGTATGCAGTAGGGGCACTGGTCAGCGGATGGAGAGGAGCTGATCGATTCGCTGGTCTCGCCGGCGGCGGGCGGCGGGGGTGATGACGGGGATGCCGCTGGCGACGAGCCATGCTCCGTGGGCGCTGAGGAAGTGGGAGTATGGGATGGTGAGGAGGGCGGGCCAGCGGGCGGGGTCTCCGCCGCTGAGGGCGTGGAGGGCGCTGATGAGCCAGTGGGGGCGGGAAAGGTGCTTTTTTTTTGCCCGTCGTTGTCGTCGTCGAGGGAGGCTTCATCGATCTCGAGGAGGTTGGCGTGCTCGTGGGCCCAGAGGGCGATGGCGATAAGGAGGACTTCCTGCCGGGCTCCGGCTGGGATGACGGCATCGCGCCAGATGATGGCATCGCGGAGGCGGGCGTCGGGGCGGAAGATGGGGAGGATCTCTTCGCCGGTGGCTTCGGTGCGGCCGTCGGCTGTGTCCTCCGGCGGGGCGGGGGTCCAGAGGGCGAGGAGCTGCTCTGGGGTGCGGGTGGCACACCAGAGGAGGATGCTGGCGTGGTGGAAGGTCTCGACATACCAGCCTCCTCCAGTGATGCGTTCCCAGAGGTCGATGCCGCTGGCAGTGAGGCGGAGGGGTGTGCCGTCGGGGAGGCGGAGGTGGAAGTCGGCGGGGCGGGTCTCGCGGCGGGTGTGGCGCTGCCAGTCCTGGATGGGGATGAGCGCGGGCGGTGTTATGGGACTGAGGGGAGTAAGGGGGCTGATGGGGGCGAGGCCGGGGCCGGGGGCGAAGTGCATGGAGTTCAGAGTTCGGAGTTCAGAGTTCAGAGGGCTACACCGTAGCGGCTAGGTGCTTGCGGACGGCTTTGTGGACGGCGTCGCGGCGGCGGCGGGTTTCGGGGTCGTCGGCGGATTCGAGGATGCTGTGGGTGACGAGGGAAAAGCGCTGGGGATCGTAGAGGGAGGCGCGGTGAAGGATGGGGTTTTTACCGCGGGCGGTCTGCATCTGGAGCATGGCGGGGACGTTGCGACAGGCGGTGAGGGCGTAGTGCCAGGGGTGCTCGCCGGGGTCGGAGTCGGGGAGGGCGTTGAGGACGGGGAGGTGGATGATGTGGAGATCCGTGAGGCCGGGGAAGGTGGTGCTGTGCTGGCTGACGGGGAGGCCTGTCTGGCCGTCGGGGCCGGTGACGGGATGGGTGGCGATAGCGAATCCGCAGACGATGGCGGCGGCGATGACGTGGATGTCTGTAAGGGCGGTGGAAAAAGCTGAAACGCTGAGAGGCTGAAAGGCTGAAATCTGCTGCGGCTCTCCGGGGGCGGGGAGGTGGTGATAGATGCCGTAGCGTTCTGGCTGGCTGGCGGGGATGGGGACGGGGCCACCGGTGCGGAGCCATGCCGCCAGCGTGCCGAGGGTGTGCAGGGCGGCGAGGATGGCGAGCAGGGGGTGGGCGGGGTTTTGCCGGGTGAGGTGCATCTCATCGGCTGCGGTGAGGGTGGCGAGGAGGGCGCTGGCGGAGGCGATGCTGCGGGTGCGGTCTCCGGCGGGGCTGTTGGCGACGAACCATGTGTGGCTCATGGACTGCCCGGGGCGGGAGGTCTCGGTGTGGTAGGCGCGGGGGGCGATGGTCCAGCCAAGGGTGCCGAGGGCGACGACATAAGGGTGGATGCCGAGGGCGCGGGCGAGGCGGTGCACGGGGGTGTCCGGGGCATCGGGCGCGGGGAAATCGATGGGAAAGCTGTTCATCGGAAAATGCTGAAAGGCTGAAATGAAAAATCCGGCGCGCTCTCCATCTACAGGATGGGAACGCGCCGGATAACCATACCGAATCTAGTCTTACGGCGCGGCGATGAGCTGCACGCTGGCGGCGGGCACGGTGACGAGCTGCAGGGTGAATTTGTTATCCCGGAGGACGCCGGGGTTGTAGTCGGGGGCCACGTCGCGCATGAAAAAGTATCCAGAGTCCGGGAAGCCGTGGCGGGCGGCGCTGACGTAGTTGGCGACCTGGGAGCGGGTGACGGGCTGAAGGGGGTGCTTGTTATGGAAGGGGGAGGTGGTGAGGAGGTCCTGGGCTTCGACGTCGATTTTGTAGTCGGGGGTGGTGCCGATCCACATGATGTTTTCCAGGAGGCGGCCGGTGACTTCGGCGATGGCGCGGGTGGGCTTGGGGGTGATCTTTTTGACATTGAGACCGGCCATGTCGGCGGGGATTCCGAACAGGGTCTCATCGTAGGGGACGCCGCTGTGAATGCCGGCGGCGGTGGTAGGATCGAAGGCGGTGGCGGGCATGGTGGAAGAAAAAAGCTGAAAGGCTGAAACGCTGAAACGCTGAAATCAGAGCTTGGGTTGATGGGTGGCAATCTATGCCGAGGATGTCAAAGGGGGCCGGGAAAAGCTGAAAGGCTGAAAAGCTGAAAAGCTGAAATCTGAAACCGTCAGTCGGGGGCGATGGTGAGGTCGAGCGTGGGTGTGGCGTCGATGGTGAGGGCGGCGGTCTCGGCGATGGTGGCGGTGTATTCCTCCTTGAGGACGATGATGTTGGCCGGGTGGAGGGTGAGGGTGATGTAGGCGATGTCCCATCCTCCGGAGGGGGCGACGGCGGGACTGGTGAGGGCGATGGGGGTGACAAGGGTGCCGGTGACGCCGAAGGCGGCGGCGGTGGGAGTGATGTCCCAACTGGTCTGGAGGGCTCCGGTGCCGGGGCTGATGGGGTCGGCATCGTGGGCCTCGAGGGTGAGGTAGCTGCCGCTGGGGATGTAGGTGGTGCGGGGCCCGCCGAGGGCGTAGGCGAGGAGCCATCTGGATGGCATGGTGAGGCCTCCGATCTCGCCATCGAGGGGCCATGTGAGCTGGAGGGTGATGGCGCCGGCGGGGAGATGGATGGTGCGGCCGGGGCTGACGATGACGGGGGCGGTGAGCTGGATGTCCCGGATGATGTGGGGGCCGCGGGTGATGCGGAGGTGGGTGAGCCGGCGCTCTCCGGACTGGGGGTCCCACTGGACGGGGGTGGCGAGGGCTGCGGTGGTGACGTAGGGGAGGGTGGGCTCGCTGAGGGTCCAGTGGGCGAGGGTGAGGGTGACGGGTGAGGTGACGGGGGTGCCGGTGGCGGCGGGGTCTCCATCATACCATGAGGCCTGGAGCTGCCCGGGGCCGAAGGCGTCGATGTTTTGGAATACGTCGGAGAGGAGGGCGGTGAGGGGGGCGATCTCGCGCGGGGTGCTTTCTGTGGGGATGATGGTGAGGATGCCGGCGGGGAAGATGGCGGGGAAGGTGTCGGTATCGAGCGATGCGCCGGGGGCAGGGCAGTGCTCGGCGATGGAAAAGGAGATAGTGGGGAGGGTGCCGGCGGCATTGACGAGGCGGGGGGCTTCATACACGAGGGTGCCGGCGGGGCCCATCTGCCAGGGGCGGCGGTAGCTGGCATTGGCACAGGGGAGGAGGCGTCGGGAAAGCGGGGTGCCGGGATGGTAGTTGGCGAGGCCATCATAGGCGAGGACCTGGGCTTCTATCTGCCATGTGAGCCGGGGCGGGGCGTAGGCGGTGAGGATGTTCCTCCCGGACGCGGCGAAGCGCTGCTCGCGGGGCTGATCGATCTCGGGGGTGAGGCTGCGGACAAGGATGCAGTCCTCCTCCTGGAGGGTGGTGAGGACGGTGGGGTCCAGCTCGTCGGTGCGGGATCCAATGACGATGATGGCGGCGGTGAAGTCGACGGCGGGCATGGGAAGAAGAAAAAGCTGAAATGCTGAAATGCTGAAAAGCTGAAATCAGAGGGGATCAGGCTTTTCGCGAACAGGTTACTGTGAATGTTAGCATGCGTTCCGGGTGGTCGGTATTCTGATCGTCCACTTTCCCGGTGGTGGCGGTTTCGAAGTTGTCAGTGCGCCGTGCGCCGTGGCAGTGGAGGGTGGCGGTGGTGAGGCGCTGCTGGGGGAGGGAGATGGTGGTGTCGTCGAGGATGAGGGGGCCGGTGAGGACGATGAGGAGGCGGTCGGCGATGGTGTCGAGGATGGCGGGGGCGATGTCGGCGAGGCCGATGATGCTGATCTGCACGAGGATGGACCACATGCCGGGCAGGCCGGGGGCTTTCTCCTTGCCGTCCTCGGGGGCGGCGATGATGAGGGCGGGTGTGGTGATTTCCTCGTCCTGACGGTCGGTGTAGAGGTGCCAGCCGGGCGGTATCATGTAGTGCTCTGCGGGGCTGGCGGTGCCGTCTGCGGGCCACGGGACGTTGTCGGCGGCGGTGATGGTGGTGCAGTCAGCAATGCCGCTGCGGATGATGGCGGCGATGCGGTCCAAGAGGAGCGTGGTGGGGTCCTGCGGAAGGAGAGTAATCATGATAGGGAGTTCTGATTTTAGCTTTTCAGCGTTTCAGTATTTCAGCTTTTCAGGGCGCGAAGCCCGCCCTCCGCCCGGCGGCCATGAGGTCGGCGACGAGCCAGCGGTGGAGTGTCCGGGCGACCTCTGTCTCTGCGGCGCTGAGGGCTGTGGGGGCGATGCCCTGAATGCCTTTTGGCGCGGGGCGGCCGGGACGGGTGGCGGCTTTGGCAAAGTTCTCGGCTATGAGGATGGCGGCGAGGGTGCTGATGGATTCCTGATAAGCTCCGGGGGGGCGGCTGTAGCGGGGGAGGCGGCCGCCGGGGGCGGGGACGCGGAGGGCCTGAATGGCGGGGAGGAAGCCTGCTTTGTGATGGCGGGCGGCGTACTTCCGCGCGCTAACGAATGCGGCTACGCGGCGGTAGAAGGCGGCGCCGCGGAGGGCGCGGGCTCCGCGGTAGTCGAGGGCGGCTACGATGGCGGCGGCGAGGGTGCCGCGCCACTTATCGGCGCGGGCGGTGGTGCGGCGGGAGCGGGCTCCGGGACGGGCGGGGCCGGCGGTGATCTGTCGGGTGAGGTTGGCCTCAATCTTGCCGGGCTCGGCGACGGGGATCTTGGCGATGGCGTAGGAGATCCAATACTGCATCACCTTCCGCAGGATCTGCTCTGTGGATTTCCCCCGGATGCGCTGCAGCTCGGCCCAGCGGGTGAATGCAGCGAAGGCGGTGGAGGGATCTACAGTGAGGGTGGACACCATGGGGAGGGGAAAAGCTGAAAAGCTGAAATAATCCTGTTTTGTCAGGATTTTTTTTGTGGGCAAACGTGTGTTCAGTGCTTTTCCGCAGTAAGTCGCCAGTGGCTGTGAAAGGAGGCGCGGTTGGCACCGGTGAGCATGTATTTCACCGGGGTGGCGGCGGGGTCGGGAATGAGGGTGCCGGGATTGGCTGGATCGTCCACGGCGCTGCCGAAGAGGAGGATGTCTCCAGGCCGTGGCTCAAAGGGGACGGCGGTGGCGGCGACATCAAAGACGCGGGTGTCTGTGCCCATGGTGAGCAGGCCGGGCATGTCTTTCGCCTGCCCTCGTCCGGTGCCGGCGGTGCAGGGGACGATGACGGTGTAAGCTGAGCCGCCGCGCGCAGTGGGGAAGAATAGATAGGTGCCCTCACCAAAGCTGCGCTGGGTCTGCTCGCGGAGGAAGGAGAATATGCCGGAGGCGATCATAGAGGAAAAAGCTGAAATGCTGAAATGCTGAGATGCTGAAATCAGAGCCATTTCACAAAAAACGCCCCGGCCCGGAAGGTCCGGACCGGGGCGGCGGTGGCGACGAGGCAGCAGCAGGTGGACTCGTCTGATGGGCAGAGGGTGGTAGAAAAAGCTGAAAAGCTGAGAAGCTGAAATCAGGCTTTGGCGGGTTTGCCGTCGGCTTTTGCAGCGGTGGCTTCGGCGAGCCGGGCTTCGAGTTCGGCGATGCGGGCATCGCGGTCGTCGGGGGCGGGCGGGGCCGGTGGCGTGTCGTCGATCTCGCTCCAGTGGCCGTCGGCGGGCTTTTCGCTGTAGGGGACGCCGGTGACGAGGGGCTTTCCGGCGGGGTCCACCACATCGGCAACTTTCGTTTTCCTGTCGATGTTGGCGATGTTGGCGGGGACGGTGGTGAGCTGGATGCCGTCGCGGAAGGAGTAAACTTTTCTCATGTGAGGAAGTGGATAGGATGGGCGATGGGGGATCAGATCATGACGGCGAACTCGGCGGTCTCGTCGGAGTTGTCGCCGGTGCCGACCTGGGTGAACTTCGCTTTCACGAACTGAAGGACGTGGGGGGCGATGGGCATCTCGAAGTCCTGAGCGGGGGAGCCGACGCCGCCGGCTCCGGTGACGATCATGTTACCGTAGCCGGGGACGGTGGTATAGGAGCCTCCGGAGGTGGCGCAGTGGGTGAGTTCGCAGGCGATGGTGCCGGCGTTGGCGAGGGAGTCGCAGAGCGGCAGGGACCAGAGGAATCTCCCATTGATGAGGTGGGCTCCGCCGCCGGGGCCGAGGTCGATGGCGGCGGTGGAGGTATTGCCGGCTCCATTGGTGAGGGCGACGGTTTTGCGGTCGAGATTGTGTTTCATAGCAAAAATCTGAAAGGCTGAAAAGCTGAAAAGCTGAAATGATCAGGCTGGGGTGATGAGGGTGTCCGTATTGGAGATCTGGTCGCTGTAAACGATGGGGATGCCGCGGTGGGACTCCGGAAGATCCGGGATACTGGTGAAGGTGCGCCGGGCGGCATCGCCGGGGGCGAGGGAGATATTCACCTGGGTATTGCCGGCTTTGCTGTCGGCGACCTGCTGGCCGGAGCGCTCGCTCATGAGGAACATGAGGTTGTCCCGGGACTCGGTGGGGATGGTGCGAATGAGCTTGTCGAGCACGGTTTCGGTGGCGGTCTTTCCGGAGTCGGCGGTGATATTGAAGGCGACGCGGGCGACTCGCTGGGTGATGCGGCGGGAGCTGCCCTCGGAGCTGCCAAAGATGGCGAGGCCGAGGTAGCCGGTGGCGCGGGTGATGTAATACTCGTTAGTCTTGACGGCATTGCCATCTCCGGCGTCGGCTTCGTCGGCATATTGGCGCATGACTTCGCCGAAGTTCAGGAAGCCGGCCAGTCCGGTGGGGCCGCCCATGCGGAGGGAGACGCCTTGGACGTGGTTCCGGATCAGGTAGATGCGGGAGCCGGTGCCCCCGGTGGTGCCGGCCACATTGAGGGCGTGGCGAACGTAGTTGTCATCGGCGGGGGTGTCGGTCATGCCGTACACATTGGCGGCAGCGGAGACGGGAAGGGCATCGCGGAGGCCGATGAATCCTTTGGTGCTGTTCGACAGGCCTTTGATGATCTGGGCGTCGATGTTGGTGAACTCGGCTTTCAGACGGGCTTTTACCTGAGTGGTGACCCAGTCGTCGACATCGCCGCGGGCGATCATGGCGGCCATGTTGGAGTTCCAGAGGTCGGTGGAGTCCACGGGCTCTTTGACGCCGGTATTGAGGAAAAAGGCTTCGACCTTGCCCATGGAGAAGGCACCGCGGGAGGCGCTGAAGCCTTCGTCGAGGTTCTTAAACCCGGAGGCGGTGGGCAGGGTGGAGAGGCCAAGGGTGAGGTAGCTGGTGCCCGTCATCTCAAAAGCCTCCAGGGCATTAAAGACAGGGGCAACAGAGCGGGTGGCGTCGAGCATGCCGGCGGCGACTACGAGGCCGGCGGACTGAAGGATGGCGGTGGAGGTGGGCATGGGAGGAAAAAGCTGAAAGGCTGGGTTGATGTGTGGGGAGGGCGGGATCAGTTATTGCCGGGAAGCCACTTGGCTCCGCGGTCGGCCCAGTATTCGGCGGTGGCGGCGGCGAGGGCCCGGCGGTTGAGGGGCTTGGCGGGCTCGTCGTCGCTGGTGCTCGTGGCAGGGGTGGTTTTTTCGGCTTCGGGGCGAGTCTTCAGCTTTTCGGCGGGGACGCCGATCTTCCGGACGGTGGCGGCGACGCCGGCTCCGACGGCGGTCTCAAAGGCGGCGGCGGGATCGGCGGTGGCGGCCTGGGGATCGATGCCCTGGGAGGTAAGCCACTGAGCGATGCGGGTGAGGTCTGCGGTGAGGCGGGTGTTTTCCGCCTGGAGGGTGGCGATGGTGGCATCGCGCTCGGTGATGGTGGCGGTGAGGCGATCAACCTCTCCGGAGAGATTGCTATTCTGGCCGGCGAGTCTGGTCTTGCTGGTGGAGTAGGCCTTGATGCGGGCCCAAAAGCTGACATCGTCTTCACTGGCAGGGGCGGGGGCGTCCTCTTCCTTGCGGGCGTGGGGCGGGGGCTGTGAGGCGGCTGGCTTTTCCGGCGCTGGCGGCGGCGGGGGCTGCTGACTGGCAGTGCTGCCGGGCGGGGGCGGGGTGTCTTCGGCAATGACGGCGGCGGGCGTCAGGAGGGCAAGGATGGCGACGAGAATAGTGAGGAGGGGAAAGCGAGTGTGCTTATTCATGTTTTCGATGTGATAGAGAATTAACGGCAATCTCTGCGGCGGGTGTCAAAGGCCGAAGGCGACGGCGAGCATTTCCTCGAGGGTGACGAAGGCGGTGCTGTCTGCCATGCCGGCGGGGGCGAGGCGGGCTTCCCATGCCTGGCCCTGCATGGCGGCGGGCTGGATGCCGCGGCGGGCGAGCATCCAGCCCTTGAACTCGTCGGAGTAGGTCTTCACGAGCTGCTGCATGTGGGCATCCTGCTCGGGGGTGATGGCGGAGCGGCCGAGGCCTTTGAGGGTGGAGTCGGCGGTGTAGACGCGCTTGTCGATGCCGTGCTTTTCCTGGAAGCCCTTCCAGCTCCACAGCTCGGCCACCGTGCCGATGCTGCCGATGTAGGCTCCGGGGGCGGCGTGGAATTCATCCAGGGCGGCAGCGAGATACATGCCGGCGCTGGCATTGAGGCGCTGAGCATAGCCGATAAGGGCCATGTCGGGGCGCTGAGATTTCAGGCTGAGCAGGGCGTCTGCGGCGCTGCGGAGGCCGAGGACTGAGCCGCCGGGGGTGTCGAAGTTCAGGAGGAGCATCTTCACGTTGTTATTCCCGCGGACCTGGGCGGCAGTGTGATGGATGCGGTCTGTGTTGAACATGCCGTAGTCCTGTTCTCTGTCGGCATCGGCTCCGGCGTAGATGACTCCGGTGACGGGCTGGAGTGCGATGAGCTGATCGCTGCTGCGTCCGCCGGCGTTGAGGTAGCGGAGGTCATTGGGGGCGGGTTTGCCCTCGCGGGCGGCGCGGGCGTTCTCGCGCTGGATGTCGCCGCGGCGGGTGTCGATACGGATGCGGCCGGCGGTGTAGTCTCTCAACAGGGCGGGGCCATCCACGGCGAGGGGGTAATTCAGGAATGCAGCAAGGCCGGCTCCGGTGAGGAGGGTGTGCAGGGCGGAAAAAGAAAAGTTTTCAGTTAGCATGTTTTTTGTGGGCAAACGTGTGTTCAGCGGCGGGCGTGGAGGTCTGCGCGGAGGGCGGTGATGGCTGTGAGGAGGCCCTGAAGGTCCACGGCTTCGGCGGCAGGTGCAGGGGCGGCAGTAGCGGGGGTTTTCTTGAAAATCTCGCCGGGCTCGAGGCCCATGGCTCTGCCCTGCTCCTTGAGATACTGGCGTTCCTTCAGCCACTGGAGGGCGTGGGGTTTCCAGCCTTCGCCCTGCTCGCCGTATTCGAGCTGGAGTGTGGTGAGGGAGTTATCGAGCTTTTTCTCCTGGGCGCTGGCGTCGCGGCCGGCATCGATGGTGGCGGCGGCGGGGTAGTTGGCGACGAAGGCCCACCAGCGGGGATCCGAGGGGCGACGGATCTGACGGGTGCGGATGCCCCACTCGGTGCGGCGAAGGTAGTCGATGGTGAGGAAGTTGAGCTGCATGGCCTGCCATTCCTCGCGCCACTTCTGGAAATCTGACAGGACGCGGCGGACATCGGGCCCGGACATGCCGTCCATCTTCAGCAGGGCGCGGGGATCGACGCCGACTCCCCAAGCGATCTGGTTGTAGATGTCGTCCTTCAGCGGGGTCTGGGCGGAGTAGTCCTTGCCGTCATTGAGGATCTTTGGCTCGACGCCGGGGCCGAGGCCGTCGAAGACTTCGGCGTCGTCGAAGATTTCCTGGACGCGGCGGGGGATATTGGACGGGGATCCGTAGTTGGCGGTGGTCTGGGTGCCTTTGCCGGCGAGGTTGTCGAAGCGGGTCTTGCCGCTGAAGTTGGCGACGGGGCCTTCCGTGGCTCCCATCTCGCGCTTAAAGTAGAGGGCAATGAGGGCCTGTATCTTGGCGCTCTTCACGGCGGCATTGTCGATCTCGCGGAGATCGCGGATGCGATCGATGGTGGCGAAGAGGGGCGGTGTGCCGCGGACGCTGTCCTGAGTCTCGTAATTGGCGAGGAGGAACATGTCCGCAGCTGAGATCTCTGTATAACTGTCAGGGAGGTATGCGTTGCCGCCGCTGCAGATGCTGTAGGAGAGAGGGCGGCCGCGGGGATCCATGCGGACGCCATCACACCAGTCGCGGGTGTGGTCGTAGCGGCTGCGGATCATGGTGCTCTCGATGGCCATCATGAGGGGCGCGCCGTCTGCTCCGGTGACGTGGGCGATGCCGACATCGCCATCGCGGAAGGCGCCGAACATGACGTTGTGGACGAATCCGGAGGCGGTGTATTTTCCGGTGACGTCGTACTGGCCGGCACGCTTCTCAAACAAGTCAGACCACCACTCGGAGTGCTCGGCATTGAATTTGTCGTCGGCGGTATTGGCAGCGAGGGTGACGACTCCGACGCGGCGGGCGAGGCCGCGGGTGGCCATGCGGGCGGCTCCCATCTTCCACGTGGCCCACTGGGAGAGGCGGACGGCTTCCCGGCGGTCGTATTTCTTCAGGTGGTCGCGGGTGCGGCTGTGAGGGAAGACGATGGTGCCGCGCTCGGCGTTGTTTCCGACGCCTCCGCCTGCATCAAAGGCGGCGGGGACAGACGAGGGGACAGATGGGACGGAGGCCCGGGCGGCGGCGGAGGCGCGGTGTTTTGCCTGTCGATGGGTGCGTTTGCTCATATGTCAGGTCAGGAGGTGATGCGGGTGCTGAAGTTGATGCCGCGCCCGGCGGGCTCGTGGGTGAGTTCCCGGTTCTCCTCGGCCTCCGTGGCGGCGATGATGGCGAGGGCCTCATTCGTGTCCGCGATGACCTGGGCGCAGTTTTCGCGGCTGATGGTGAAGGAGCTGCCCTCGTAGCTGCGGGTGACGGTGCCGCCCTCAAGCTGGACTTTGAGGGCGTTCGTCCGATAATCACGGATCTGCGCGGCGGTGAAGGTATCCGCGAGGGCGGCGGCGGTCTGGCGGTCTGGGGTCATTCTGACATTGGCGGCGGGTGTCAAAGCTGCGGGCGGCCGGTGGCGATTTCCTCTTCGACGGCCTCAATGACGACGATGGCGTTGCGGATGTTGTCGGAGTGGTCGTTTGCCTGATCGTGATGGCGCTTTCTCCACTTCAGCTCGCGGACGTTGCCTTTGTTGGGCTTGTCCCAGAATTGCTCCATGTTTGCCAGCTCGGAGAGGAAGGGTTCGTCGGCATCGGAGGGGAGATGGAGGGCCGGGGCGGTGCGGCTGCCGTCGGCGTGCTTGGCGACTCGCTCGATGTGCAGCTCGGCCTCGTAGTGCTCGGCGCGGACATTGACGACACGGATGATGGTTTCTCTGTTGAGCTTGTCGCGGGCGGGCCATTGCTTCGTAAGGCGGGAGCGGCCGCGGAGGGCGCTCTCGTTTTCCCGGGAGCGGCCGCGGACGCCACACCAGCGGGGGAGGGATTGGCTGCCGCCTTCGCTGGCAATGAATTGATAGACCTTGTCCTTGGCGTAGCCGGTATCAATGCAGACGACATCGATGGTGAGGTGGTGGTGCTCTTCGTCCTTCGAACAGAAGATCTTGGCCTCGACGATGTCGGGGAGGCTTTCCAGCCCGGGGGCGGTGCCCCAGTCGAGGACGTAGCACTGGCCATCGAGCCCGGCGGCGAAAATGAGCCACTTCACCGCGCCGATTTCGCCGGCGTCCATGCCGGGGGTGCGCTGGACGTCGGCGGTCATGCCGATGATGCGGATCTCCTCGGTGCAGATGGGAACGCGGAGGATGGGCTGGCCGGCGTAGGTGAGGCGGCGGTACCCGCGGCGGAGCTTGCGCACGGATTCGAGGTTGTCGACGGTGGCCTCGTAGCGACGGAACGGCTCGCCGATGACGTCGGTGATAAAGGCTTTCATCGCGGCTTCTCCGCCTTCCTTTTGCGCTGTCAGGAAGGCATCGGCGATGGCTCCCCATTTGCGGGAGGCGAAGGCGAGGTTGTACATGCCGCCGGCCTGCAGGGTGCGGTGACCGGCGCGGTACTCGAGATTGGTGGCGACGATGCGGCGGCGCTCGATCATCGTGCGCTTGTGCAGGTGCTCCTCAATACGGCCGCGGACGGTGCCGTCCGGGTGGCGGTCGGTGCAGTCGGGATTGATGCACTGGTACCATGTTTCCCTGACCACGCGCTCGCGATTCCAGATGGCTTTCTCGACGCCGGGCAGCTGCTCCTTGCAGTGCTCGAAACGGAGCCGCTGCCAGTCCAGCCGCTGATAGTGTCCGCAGTGAGGACACGGGCATTCTATCACCTCACGGGTCCCGGCCTCGTAGCTGGAATGAATAGCGGTCTCAACGGTGACGATGGGTTCGAGCTTGCCAGTGGTGGCGTTGGCCTGAAATTCGAGTGCATTGTCAGGGGTGGAGAAAAAGATGCCTTTGCCCTCATCGTCGGCGGTGAGGCGGCCCTCGAGCAGCTGCATTGGGATCATGCCGCTCACGAGGCTGTGCTTTGCCACCTCGTCGCAGATGACGAGGCTGGCGGGATTCGAAATAACAGATCCGGCGCTCTGCCCGCCTCCGAGCCACACGATGGAGCGCGGGTAGCGGAGGGCCATGGAGGTGGAGGTCTCGAGCTTGGCGGCGGCGAGTTCGTCGTAGTCGTCGAGGAGGTCGATCTTGTCCTTGCCAGACTCGCGCGCGAGGTCGCGCGTGGCGGTGACCATGATGACATTCCCGCCGATCCACTGGATCCACCAGCCGAGGGCGTGAATGACGACGCTGGTGAGGCCGGACTGGGCGTCCTTCATCACGGCGGCGGTGCGGTTCCTCACCTCGCGGACGGTGCCATCTGCGAAGAGGACCTTCGTGGCAGGATGGTGCACGAAGTCGAACACCCAGTCGGCCATGACGGGGAAGTCTTCGAAGGACCATGTCCTGCCGGCGGCGGCGGCCTGACGATTGTGCGTGGAGCGGATGGGGATCTTCTTTGACTCGATCCACGCGCGGGGATCCGGCACCTCACGCGGGGTGTAGATCTCGGCCAGCACGCCGGCAATAAACAGCCAGGCCTCGTTGAACACGGGCGCGGGGCCGAGCTGCTCCGGAGTGCGCTCTGACATGCGGGATCAGGCCGCCTGACTGGCGGTTTTCTTCGGCGCGAAGGCTGACCACCGCTCGATGATGGCGGCGGCTTTCAGCGGGCATTTCTCCATGATGCGGGCTTTCCGGCCGTGCTGCTCGCAGGCGATCATGGTGGATCCGCTGCCGGCGAACATGTCCACGACGATGTCGCCGGGCTGGCTGGACAACACGATGGCGCGGGCTGCGAGGGCGGCGGGTTTTTGATTTGGGTGGATGTATTCGGCCGTCGGGTCGCGGGCGATGCACCATGCGGTGGTGCCTTCACCGGGCTGAACCACAAGGGTCTCGCCGGCGGGCACCCGGAAGTGGCGGATTTTTCCTGACGACTTCGGCGGCGGGGTTTCTTTGATCAGCAGATGCCGGCCGTGCCCGTCTGTGATGAGGATGCCTTCCCTGTTCACGATGACCCCGGCTCCGGGATCCTGACCGGCAATGCGCCACAGGGTGGACTGGGAGCGGTCGCCAAAATAGCGCGGGGTCTGCCCGATCTTTGCGGCGTAGAAGGCGTGCTCGGTCTGCCAGTGGAAGTCCTCATGGCCGAGCACGAAGCCGTCTTTGACCCATGTGAGATACTGGCGCTCGCCGATGCCGGCGGCTTTCATGGCGAAGCTGAAGTCGTCGCGGGTGGAACTGGCGTGCCAGATGTAGAACGGGGTGTCCGGGTGGGTGCGATCTGCGGCAAGGATGAGTGCGCCGCGGATGAGTGCGGCGAGGTCGTCGCGCTGGAGCTTGTCGCCCTGGATGCTGCGGCCTTTGCTGTCGGTGTAATCGACGCCGTATGGCGGATCTGTGAAGACGAGGTGGCCGGTTTCGCCGGGCATGAGGAGGTCCCACGAGGCCGGGGCCGCGGCATCGGTGATACCGAGCCGGTGCTCTCCGAGTTGCCAGATCTGCCCGGCGGCGGTGGCCCATTTCGCGGCAAGGAGGGCATTCGGATCCGGGGCTGAGCCGGTGCCTTCATCCATGGTGCCGGTGCCGCCAAGCTTGCCGAGGAGCTTGTCGATGCTGGCTCCATCGTAGCCGCTGAGCAGGGTGTCGAATCCGCTGGCGGAGATCTCTTTCAAGAGGGCGGCGACAGCGGTGTCGTCACGGTCGCTGAGTTCGGCCAGTCGATTGTCGGCGAGGAGGAAGGCTTTCTCGGCTTCCTCATCCGCGAAGTCCTGATAGACCACCGGGGCTCCGGACCATTGTCTGGCGATCGCGGCGTAGATGCGGCCGTTGCCGGCGACGGCTTGACCGCTCAGGTTGCTGATCACGATGGGATGGCGCCAGCCAAGTGTCTCGATGACGTGGCCGATCAGGTCGATCTGCTTTTGCTTGTGGCGATTCGGGTTCCTCGCGTGAATGAGGGCCCGCAGTTGATCGCGCGGGATGATGGCGTCGTGCCGGCAGTGAATGGCGGGGTCTGGGGTCATGTCAGGCGGATTTGGCGAATTGAAGATCGGTGCGGACAAGGGCGGCACAGGCGGAGTCGACGGTGCGTTCGGCCCACTCGTCGAGTTCGCGGTCGGTCATGGTGAGGCCGGGCAGGATGCGAACCATGCGCTTCAGCTCGGTTTTGAAGCGATGGGGAATGAACTGATGGGCCTCAATGATGGCGGCCCGGACATCGGCAGTGCGCAGCGTGGATCCCTGCTCCGCGAGGATTTTGCCGGAGTCTTTTTCGAGTTTGCGCAGCGACTCGGCGGTGGACTGGAGGTCCTCGGTGGCCTTGTTGATCCTGCTTTGCACGCCGGATTTCATGGCTTCGGCGAGGAGGTGCTGATGGGCGAGCAGCAGCGTCCGCATGCTCATGAGCATGCCGTCGAAGTTGTAGTCCGCCGGATTGAACTGCGACATGTCGAGCGCTGGCAGTTGGCCGGGGGTGGCTATCGCTGCCGGAGCGGCGGGCGCGGGCGCTGTCGCCTGGAGGGATTGGAGCTTCTCGCGGATGGCGTCGGGCACGGGCTTTCTGAACACGCGCTTGTACCATTCTTCCATCAGGGCGGGCTCGCGATAGGGGCAAGGATCCCCGGCTTTTTCGCCGGCCGGGATCCATCGCTGGCCGATCGTCTTGCGGTCGACTCCCCACCATGCGGCGGCGGCTCCGATTTCCTTTGGGACTGTGACGCTCTCGAGCTGGAACTCCGGAGCGGCGGCGGGCAGTGGTGTCTCGGGCATGGCGACGGCGCTTCTCAGCATTTCGAGTTGGCTTTCCGTCGGGACCTTGCCTTCGGTGATGGCCTTGACGAGGTTCCGGACCACGAGGTTGTGGATCTTTGGCAGGGATTCCCTGATTCGCTGTTTGTCGTCATCGCTGAGTTCCATTGGTGTAGGTTGCGTGGAGTTGATCTATCCATTCCCGGTGGAATGTGAGGAGGTCCCGGCTGGCCCGGGCGGTCACTTGTTCGATGCAGCCGGCGCTGCGCAGGTTCGCGCTCCCCTCGATAACGAGCGCGCGCTCCGGCCATTCGAGGAGCAGGATCTTTGTGTGCTGCCGGGCCACCGCCAGCCGGAAACGGGGATGCCCAGCCAGCATGGTCTCGACGGCCCGGAAGATGTCCCGGTTTGAGGCCTGAAAGTAATGGCTCAGCAGCAGCGAAATGCTGGGCTGCTCGGGCTTTCCAAGAAGGCCCAGAATGGTGTGCACGTTGCCCTCGGACAGCGAGAGGGTGGTGATATCGATCCGGCGCGGACATCCGAAGCGGCGGGCCGTCGCAGGCAGGAGGTCGCAGAACGTGAAGTCCCCGGGGATGATCGCATGCAGCCAGTCGTCCTCAGCGTCCGGCAGGACTTGCGCCAACTGCACGGCGTTCTCCGACCGGATGAACACCGAGGCCGCCCGCCGGTGCTGCTTTTTCAGGCTGTCCTTGACTCTCTGCGCGTGGACACGCGTTCCGACCGGGAAGCAGTCCTGTCGGGACAGTTCCGGGGCGTCCAGCATGGCCAAAGCGGCGCTGAGTTCATCGTCATCCATGCCCCATGCGGCAAATGTCAAACCCGCGGGACAGATGGGACAGCAAACTTTTCGATTTCAGGCGCGCCTGTCCCATGCGGGACGGGAAACTCCCTTCGCACCCCAGGATTCAAGTTTTCTGACTGAAGGACGAATGAATTCTTCCTCATT
>JACCDR010014557.1_pt1 | contig 21514 bp, 18 predicted proteins | sample 7446431 | NCBI WGS metagenome assembly JACCDR01 (sample SAMN15323443, study PRJNA562643) | freshwater metagenome | isolation source: river surface water | place: USA:Blue River Watershed | collected 2017-08-17 | reverse complement strand
GGGGTTAAGTCGTTCTAATTTTTTGAAATTCACTATACAAATTACACATTTTCAGCCATTTCTAAGGCTTTACGCAAAGCCGCCAGCTTGTTGTGTACTTCTTGCATTTCGCTCTCAATCACCGATTTTGCCACAACGCCCATACCAGCCTGGTAAAACAAGGTATTGTTTTTGCTCAAAAATGTTCTGATGGCAATGGCGTGGTTAAAGTTGCCTTTAAAATCCATGTAGCCGATAGCTCCTCCATAAATATGGCGGTTGGCATTTTCGAGGCGGTTGATGATGCTCATGGCATTATGCTTGGGCGAACCCGACAACGTGCCAGCAGGAAAGGTATCGGCTACCAATTGGAGAGGATTTACGCCTGTACTCATTTTTCCCGTAACTTTCGATACCAAGTGAATTACGTGCGAAAAGAATTGTACTTCTTTGAAAGTTTCTACCTTGACCACATCCGAGCTTCTTGATAAGTCGTTTCTTGCCAAATCGACAAGCATAACGTGCTCGGCAGATTCTTTGGGGTCGGCGTGCAATTGGCGAGCCAATTCGGCATCTTTTTCGTCGTCGCCTGTGCGTCTGAATGTGCCTGCAATGGGGTGTATTTCGGCCAAACCATTTTTGATTTGTATTTGCTTTTCGGGCGAAGCACCAAAAATATGATATTTTTCGTAGTCGAAATAAAACATATAAGGCGATGGATTGATAGAACGCAACGCCCTATATACCTGAAAATCGTCGCCTTCATACGTCCGACTAAAGCGGCGAGAAGGAACAATCTGAAATACGTCGCCTCTCAAACAATGCTGGATACAAGTTTGGATAACCTGACGCATTTCGTCGTCGGTAAAATTGGTTTGCTCCGCTCCTGTTACTTTAAATGGTTTGGTATTATAATGCGGTAAATCCAAGAGCATTTCTAGGGTTTCGATGCTGCCTGTGGTGTTGGTTTCGTTGGCAAAATGATGACAATACAACGATAGCTCATCTTTGAAATGATTAATGGCAATCACGTAGCGATACACATAATAAATAATTTGTGGAATCTCGGTATTGCTATTTTTTTCTTGAATCTCAATATCTTCAAAATATTCTACGGCATCGTAACTGATGTGTCCAAACATCCCGTTTGCCATAGGGGCGTAATCGGGTTGGCGTTCCCATTCAAAGCGTTGGGCAAATTGCATCAGGGCTTGCACGGCATCTTTGCGTTTGCCTAACGTAAATTGTTCGGTTGTACCGTCTGGAAAGTTTTGCGTTACCACATCGTTGTCGAGGATAAAGCTTGCGATTGGGTCGCAGGCAATGTGGCTGTAACCATGCTCTTTTCCATGATAATCGGCACTTTCGAGAATGACCGTATTCTTAAACTTATTGCGAAGCTTCAGAAACACGCCCACGGGCGTAATGGTATCCGCTAATTTTTTCTTTTGAATGGTTGTTACTTGAAAATTCATATCGTTTTAAAAAGCTAAGTTTTGTGCGTTGGGTTAAGTCGATGATAACAAAAAAGGCTTACTGGTTGAACAGTAAGCCTTTTCGTGAAATATATTTATACCGAAAATACATAGTGATACTGCTCAACCGAGAATTGTCAGTTGCCACCACCACGCAGTATTTTTGATAGATTGTTTCATTGTTGTTTATTTGTCTGCAAACTTAAAGGGAAATTTTGTTTTTCAAAAAATATTACAGAATAATTTTTGAAGAATGCGTCTTTTCCTTAGAAATCATCTGAACGTATATCAAGAAAAGCTTACTCCATTACACCCAAATAATTGAATGGCGTTATGACCTTCAATTCGGCTTTGATGGCATCGTTTACGTCGAGGGTTTCGATAAACTCGGCGATGGTCGTAGCCGTAATTTTCTCGTTTTTGCGTGTCAAGGCTTTAAGGGCTTCATAAGGTTGTGGATATGCCTCCCGACGCAACACCGTTTGGATAGCCTCAGCAACAACGGCCCAGTTGTCTTCTAAATCGGCTTCGATGGCGGCTTGGTTCAGTTCCAACTTATTCAAGCCACGCAACAATGCTGTTAGGGCAATCAGTTGGTGAGCCAATGGCACGCCCAAATTACGCAATACCGTTGAGTCGGTCAAATCTCTTTGTAAACGAGAAACAGGCAATTTGGCTGCTAAATATTCGTACAAAGCATTGGCTACGCCCACGTTTCCTTCTGAGTTTTCAAAATCAATAGGATTTACTTTGTGTGGCATCGCCGACGAACCCACTTCTCCCGCTTTGATTTTTTGCTTGAAATAACCCATCGAAATGTATGTCCACATATCTCTGTCGAGGTCTAAGATAATGTTGTTTAAGCGTTTCAAATTATCTAATAAAGCCGCCAGGTTGTCATAATGCTCAATTTGCGTAGTATATTTACTTCTGTTCAAACCCAAAGAAGCCACAAAGCTATTGCCAAAGCTTACCCAATTGGTAGCAGGATAAGCGATATTGTGTGCGTTAAAATTGCCCGTTGCACCGCCAAATTTAGCACTGTAGGGGATGGTTGCCAACAAGTCCATTTGGCGTTCGAGGCGTTCTACAAATACCTTAAACTCTTTGCCCAAACGAGTAGGCGAAGCAGGTTGCCCGTGCGTATGTGCCAACAACGGAATGTCTTGCCAAAGCGTTGCTAAGTCGTTGATTTTGGCAATGGTTTCTTGCAATTTTGGCACGAGTACTTCGTCCATGGCTTCTTTCAACGAAAGCGGAATGGCGGTGTTGTTTACATCTTGCGAAGTAAGTCCGAAGTGGATAAATTCTAAAGAATCGGCAATACCAAAATCGGCTAATTTATGTTTGATAAAATATTCTACAGCTTTTACATCGTGATTGGTCACTTTTTCGGTGTCTTTAATCCAAAGAGCATCGGCTTCCGAAAAATTAAGATAGATGTTTCTTAAAGCAGGAAAGAGGTCGGCACTAACGCCAGCCAATTGCGGTAATGGAATTTGGCAAAGAGCAATAAAATATTCGATTTCGATACGAACACGGTATTTGATGAGCCCAAACTCTGAAAAATAAGGAGCAAGGCTTTCTACTTGCTTACGATAACGCCCGTCAATTGGGGAAATAGCTGTTAATTGATTCAGTTCCATAATTTTGCTTTCAAAACGCAAAAGTACAAAGTTTTTATGAGCTGTTTTTCAGATTTAACACAACAAAGCAAGATAGTTTGAAAAAAAACTTGAATTTTTGAGCTTTCATAAGTAGCTATTGCCCCAATTGACTTGGTTGTAAATACCGCAGCAGGTTTACAAACAACGATTTTTCAAAATATTAGAGGCTTTGCACAATCATTTATTTCCATCAATATGCTCTTAAATCCCCGACTTTTAGCTACCGTATTGGGTTTTGTCATTGCCACTTTTACAACAGCTTTTTTATCGTTTTTGCCCGAAGCAAATGCCAATGTTTTGTTTATTTCGTTTATTGCCTCGTTTATCATTGCTGGCATTTTGATTTACTTTACGCTTGATTATTTGGTTTTTCAAGAAATCAATAAAATGTACGATAGTATTAATCGCTTGAAAATGAAAGACTTTGGTGTTTCAAGAAAAAAATTATACAAAAATTCTAACCCACTGAAAAAACTCAACGACGAGCTTTTTGTGTATGTTTCTAAAAAAGAACAAGAAGTAAACGAACTCAAAAGGCTAGAAAAATACCGAAGAGAATTTTTGGCAAATGTATCGCACGAACTCAAAACGCCCATTTTTGCGGCCCAAGGTTTTGTGCATACGTTGCTCGACGGAGCAATGGATGACGAACGAGTACGGGAAAAATTCTTAACCAAAGCCGCCAAAAGCCTTGATGGCTTAGATATTTTGGTGAAAGATTTACTCACGTTATCACAAATGGAAACGGGCGACATCCGCATGAATCGGGAGAAAATAGACCTCAAACAAATCACCAAAGAAGTATTTGAACAGCTCGAAAGTAAGGCTTTGCTCAAAAACACCAGTTTGCAAGTAAAGGCTACCGAAGATAAAGTGTGGGTAAAAGCCGATGCCCAGCGAATCGGACAAGTAATGACCAATTTGGTCGAAAATGCCATTAAATATGGCTACGAAAACGGCAAAGTGTTGGTGATGTTAGAGGAAGATAAAAAAGACTGGAAGATTTCGGTAAAAGATAATGGCCCGGGTATTCCGCCAGAGCATCTCAGTCGTATTTTTGAACGTTTCTATCGGGTTGACAAAGCCCGTAGCCGATCTGACGGCTCTTCGGGTTTGGGCTTGGCGATTGTCAAGCATATACTCAATGCCCATAAAACCAAAATTACAGTTGTTTCAAAGCCCGAAAAAGGAACAACCTTTAGCTTTAAATTAGCCAAAGAAGTGTAGGTATTGAATGATTTAACGAGTGATTTAAGCAAAAAGTTTGCTTAAATCACTCCAAATATTCTCATTTATTTTCCATCACTCATTCAAGTAAGCCGTTGCAGTGCAACGGCTCTACCGCTCAATTTTTATACCGATATGCCCTTACAAAATCCACTTCCATGCGTTGAGGAAAAATGCTATCGTCGATGCCCTTCAAACCGCCCCAGCCTCCTCCTACGGCAATATTTAGAAGTAAATGAAATTTATGATTAAAGGGATAATCTTTCCATCCTTTGCGTGGATTAGGATAATCGAAATACAGTTGGTCATCGACAAACATTTGAATCCCCCGTGGGGTCCAGTCGAGGCGATAGGTATGAAATTGGGTATTGAAATCGGGTAAAAATTTACTGGTAGTTGTAGGATTATCGCCTTTGATTTTCAACAAATTATACGTGTGTACCGTCGCATGAACCATGCCCGGTTCGTAGCCTACGTGTTCCATTAAATCAATTTCACCATTCTGAGGCCAATTGTTTGGTTTATACTTTTTTTCAGAAGAAAGCATCCAAATGGCGGGCCAAGTGCCTCTGCCTGTAGGAAGTTTAGCTCGCACTTCGATGCGACCATACATAAAATCTTGCTTATACTGGGTGGTTAATCTTGCCGAAGTATAGTGATTTTCTTCAAAATCTTCTTTGTGGGCTTCAATCACCAACACCCCTCGTTCTACACGGGTGTTTTTAAGGCGAAAAGCCGTGTAATATTGATGCTCGTTATTGCCCCAACCATGTCCGCCTTGAGCGTAATACCATTTGTTAGGGTCTGGCAAGCCTTTATACTCAAATTCGTCTTGCCAAAAAGGTGCGGCTTCAAAAACAGCCTTGGGTTTGTCGAGCGTAGTACAGGCGAATAGTTGACAAAGCATATATACAAAAAGAATGCTACTTAGGTAACGTGGGGGCATAAGGTTATGGGCTATTGGTTGCTTTTACAAAACGTATTGCCCGAAAAAAATGTTTTCTATCAGCGAAGGTTTTGCTTGGGTATTTTCAAAATAACTTTCTGCTACTTGCTTGATTTAGACCTACACTTGGGTTAAATTTGATTTTGGCGAAAATACGTCAAAAGATTGTTTTCCATTCATTCACCCAAACTAAAACCATGAAAAAAGTATTATATGTATGCCTTTGCCTTTGGATAGGCATTCCTTGTGCGATGGCACAACAAGAAATTACCCAAGAATTACAGCAAAAATACAGCCAATACACTGCCCTGTCAGATAAAATTTGGCAATGGGCGGAACCAGGTTATTTAGAAGAAAAGACTTCTACATTATTGATGACAGAGCTTCAAAACGCTGGATTTGTGGTAAAGAAAGGCGTTGGTGAGATGCAAACGGCATTTGTCGCTTCGTATGGTTCTGGCTATCCTGTCATTGGTGTTTTGGCAGAAATGGATGCGCTGCCCGGCTTATCGCAAGAAGCTGTACCTTTCAAAAAGGCAAAATACCCCAATGGCTATGGGCACGCTTGCGGACATAATTTATTTGGGGTTGGCTCGGTGGCCGCAGCCATTGCGACCAAAAACTGGATGGAAAAAGCCCATATCAAAGGGACCATTCGCCTGATTGGCACGCCTGCCGAAGAAGGGGCTGGCGGTGGCAAAACGTACTTGGTCAAAGAAGGTGTTTTCAAGGATATTGATGCCGTTTTGCACTGGCACCCAGGCGACAACAACAATGCTAGTCCGAACTCGTCTTTGGCATATCGGGTAGCCAATTTTAGCTTTACTGGCTTGGCGGCTCATGCTTCGGCTAGTCCCGAAAAAGGTCGCTCGGCTTTAGATGCCGTTGAAGCTATGAATTACATGGTAAATTTGATGCGAGAACATATTTCACCCGAAACACGTATTCATTATGTGATTAAAAATGGCGGACTTACTTCCAATATTGTACCCGATTATGCGATGGTCGAGTACACAATTCGTCATCCTACGGCACAGGGTTTAGAAGAAATTTGGCAACGCCTCCTCAAAACCGCAGAAGCGGCAGCACACGGCACAGAAACGAAAATGAGCTACGAAATTTTGGCAGGATTATACAATTTACTACCCAATGATATTTTGGCAAAAGAAATGCAAAAAAGCCTTGAAAAAGTTGGAGGTGTGCCTTATACGCCCGAAGAAATGGCTTTTGCCGAAAAAATTCGCCAGACGGTAAACGCCCAAACGCTTGCCCCCGTCAGTTCTGCCCAAACGGTGCGTCCTTACACCACGGGTTTGGCGTTTCCTGCTTCTACCGATGTAGGCGACGTGAGTTGGGTAACGCCTACGGCAGGGCTTTCTACAGCCACTTGGGTACCAGGTGTACCTGCCCATAGCTGGCAAGCGGTGGCTTGCGATGGCATGAGTATTGGGCATAAAGGCATGATGAACGCCGCCCAAACGATTGCCTTAACGGCACAAAATTTATTCAAATCGCCTAGTTTGATTGAACAAGCCAAAGAAGAATTGTACCAAAGAAGAGGAACAAAAACCTTTGAATATAAATCGTTGGCAGGCGATAGAAAACCGCCTTTAGATTACAGAAAATGATAAAACCTTGGCTGTAAATGCAAGTTTACAGCCTTATAATTTTAGCCAATAACCGTATGGAATTTAAGCTTATTTCTGCCTATAAACCGATGGGCGACCAGCCCAATGCGATTGCCGCTTTGGTGAAGGGCATTCAAGAAGGAGAAGCAGCACAAACGTTGCTGGGCGTAACGGGTTCGGGAAAAACGTTTACTGTTGCTAATGTCATTGCTCAACTCAATCGACCTACCTTGATTTTGAGCCATAACAAAACCTTGGCAGCACAATTATACGGCGAGTTTAAACAGTTTTTTCCCGAAAATGCCGTCGAATATTTTATTTCGTATTACGACTACTACCAGCCCGAAGCTTATATCGCCACAACCAATACTTATATCGAAAAGGATTTGATGATTAACCAAGAAATCGACAAACTTCGGCTTTCTACGACTTCTTCGTTGATGTCGGGACGAAGAGATATTGTGGTGGTCGCATCGGTATCGTGTATTTATGGGATGGGCAATCCTGAAGAATACCGCAAAAGTATTTTGCGGGTAGGTGTTGGCGAAATTATTTCAAGGAATCAATTTTTGTACCGTTTGGTCGAAATTTTGTATGCCCGTACCGAGGTCGAATTTCAACGAGGAACGTTTCGGGTAAAAGGCGATACCGTGGACATCAATGTGCCTTATGCCGATTTTGGGTATCGCATTGTTTTCTTTGGCGACGAAATTGAGGCAATCCAACGCATCGACCCAGCCACAGGTAAGAAATTGTCGGATGAAAAATTGGTCGCCATTTTCCCTGCCAATTTGTTTGTGACAGGGCGAGATGTGTTGCAACGAGCCATTTATGAAATTCAAGACGATTTGGTCGCACAAATCAAATTCTTTGAAAGCGAAGGTCGTTTGCAAGAAGCCGAACGCATCAAACAACGCACCGAATTTGATATGGAAATGATGCGAGAATTGGGCTATTGCTCAGGTATCGAAAATTATTCTCGGTATTTTGATAGACGAAAATCAGGGCAACGACCTTTCTGTTTGCTTGATTTTTTTCCCGAAGACTTCTTATTAGTCGTGGACGAAAGCCACGTAACCATGCCCCAAATTAGGGCGATGTGGGGCGGCGACCGCTCACGCAAAGAGTCATTGGTCGATTATGGCTTCCGCCTGCCTAGTGCCATGGACAACCGCCCCTTGACTTTTCAAGAATTTGAAGATATTAGTGGACAAACGGTTTTTGTGAGTGCCACGCCAGCAGATTACGAATTGCGTCGTTCGGAAGGCGTTGTGGTCGAACAAATCATTCGTCCGACGGGCTTGCTCGACCCCGAAATAGAAGTACGCCCAAGCCTTAATCAAATTGATGATTTGCTCGAAGAAGTCCACGAACGCATCAAACGAGAAGAAAGAGTACTCATTACAACCCTCACCAAACGCATGGCCGAAGAACTTTCTAAATACATGGAGCGTGTGGGCATCAAATGCCGCTATATCCACTCGGAAGTAAAGGCATTGGAGCGGGTAGAAATCTTGCGAGAACTACGCTTGGGTGTTTTTGATGTATTGGTCGGTGTAAACCTTTTGCGAGAAGGGCTAGACTTGCCCGAAGTATCGCTGGTTGCCATTATGGATGCCGATAAAGAAGGCTTTTTGCGTGACATTCGCTCGTTGATACAAACCATTGGGCGTGCCGCTCGTAACGACCGAGGCAAAGTACTGATGTACGCCGACCGCATGACGGGTTCGATGCAAAAAGCCATTGACGAAACCAACCGCCGTAGAGCCAAGCAAATGGCTTATAACGAAGCAAATGGAGTTGTTCCAAAAACGATTTTCCGCTCGAAGCAAGAGATTATGGAACAAACATCTATTGCCGATATGATGGGTAAACCAAGCAAGCAAAACTATTACGTAGAACCCGAAAAAGCCGAACTCGCCGCCGACCCCGTAACGGCATATATGAGCAAGGAAGAACTAGAAAAACAACTCAAACTGGTACAAAGCAATATGGAAAAAGCCGCCAAAGAACTCGACTTTATCGCCGCCGCTCGCCTAAGAGATGAAATGCTTGCCTTGAAAAAAATGCTGGAGAGGAAATAGGCATTATGGTAATATTTGGTTATCCGTTATCAGTATAACCGTTATCCGTGGAGGTATTAGATACGCTTCAAACTGAATAAAACTTGATGCTAGATAGGGCGGATGCACGGATAACGGATTAACGGATAACAGATTAACAGATAACTCACATTTATTAGAAAATATAACGTCTTACTAAATCCATGAAACCCCTCCTCCTTTTCTTTACCTTAGCCTGTTGCGTTGGCTGTGGACAAGCTGTTTTTAAAAAAAGATGGCTACAGCAACAAGCACCTGCTCAGTTTGTGGCGTATTTTGAAACCAGTAAAGGGCGTTTCGAGGTGCAAGTGACCCGTGCGTGGTCGCCTTTGGCAGCCGATAGGTTTTATCAGATGCTCAAACACCATTTTTATGACAAAGCCCTTTTTTATCGGGTTGTGCCTCGTTTTGTAGCCCAATTTGGCACGAGCGATTCTACCCGATTTGTGCCTTGGATGCAACACGCTGTGCCAGATGAAACCGTTTTATCAAGTAATCTCAAAGGCACGTTGAGTTACGCCCGTGACGGCAAAGAATCGAGAGGAAGAGAATTGTTTATCAACCTCAAAGACAATGTTCGTTTAGATACCATTACCTACAACGGCGTAAAGGGCTTTCCGCCTTTTGGCAAAGTCATCAAAGGCATGGAGGTAGTGGAGGCACTTTACGGTGCTTATGGCGACAAAACCATGCCTGCCCTCGATACTTTATACCAACAACCAGCCCTTTTTATGCAACGTTTTCCGCTCTTAGACAAGGTTATCAAGGCAGGCATACAATGATAAAATACTGAAAAAATAGTACAAAAACACTTTTTACCTATATCCTTTTGTTCCTCCCTAAAATGTACTAACTTGTTGGTAAATAATGAATTTATATCAGATTTGTTCAACCAACCTTTCTTCGGCTACTGCTATGTTATACCTTATTATGCTCGCAATGCTCCAAACGCCCCAGCCTTCTGAGCGTTTGGTACTTGCCTCCAACACTTGCCATCAGATGCTATCCGATTCGTTGGCGTTTAAAGACTACTATGGCTTTTATCGGATTCAGACAGAAGGCTACGTCGGAAAATTGCAGATTTTTTATAAAGACGAAGCCTTGTATGGCTTGGTAGAAGGCTATCCGCCAGCCCGATTAGTTGCCAAAGAATTGGACGAATTTGAAGAACCTAATTACCAAATCAAGGTGTCGTTTGAGCGAAAAGATGGGATTATAATTGGATTAAAGCTTGTTGTGCGGCATTTGACCATTACAGGAGAAAAACTACCATAAAAAAACTTCTAACTAATACAGTGCCATTTACGGCCTAATTAGTTAGAAGTAGTATCATAAAAATCAACTTGATTTAATACAATTACAATCAAGTCTTTGCGGTTAGTTATTTAGGTATAACAAAGTTATCTGTATGTACATATATTGACAAATATCAATAGAATATTTTTTGTAAAAAATAGCCTATTTTCCATGTGTGTAGAAATACTTTCAAGTTTAAGAAAATTTACCAAGAATACATTTCAATCTTTACCCCTATTTTCTTACGTTCATCATGCTGTCGCCTAAAAAAAGTACAGTAGTAAGTTATTTTATTGTAAACAAGCACTTTGGGAGCTATACCTGTATTTGTCATTTACACGCTTGTAGAGAGCGTTGATAGCAGACAATCAGCTATCTTGTACTATTTTAAGACGTATAGTTATTGTACAGAAAGTGAAAAAATCGTGGTGTGGAGGTCGAAATTTATATGTTGGAAGATGCTTCGCAAAAGCCTAATAAATGGCATTTTTCCATGAAAAGGCTAGTCTTTAGCTAATTTGCTCTAATAATAAAGAGTAGAAATATTATGGAAATAACCTCTTTATATAGCCAATAAGCTTAGGTTTTTGTTTAAATTTGAAAAACAAAGTTATATCACAATTCCTTATTCACTTATGGCAAAGAAATCAGAAGAGAACCAAATCAATGTAGAACTAACCGAAGAGATGGCCGAAGGCGAGTATGTTAACCTTGCCATGATTGCTCATTCTCAAAGCGAATTTGTAATAGATTTCATTAAAATGATGCCAGGCTTACCCAAGGCAAAAGTAAAAGCAAGAGTAATTCTTACGCCCGACCACGCCCTTCGTTTGTTGAATGCGTTGAAAGACAATATTGCCAAATACGAAGATATGTATGGCGACATCGACGAAGATAGCGATGGCGGTTTTCCTTTTCCGCCTCATTACAGTGGCCCTATTGGCGAGGCGTAAAAGCCCAGAAGCACGTATTCCAACTTTAGCAGGCTGTTTAAGACGTGTTTTACCTCGAATCAAAACCTCGTTTTTGACTCATCAACAAGCAAAAAAGATGGATTGAAGCAATCTGTCTGTCCTTTAACATAAATATTAAGTTGTCTTAAAAGAGTAGAAATATTATATTTTTTTACTTTCTGTACCAAGTAATTTCATTTTATTCTGTTGTGTGATGAATCTTAAACTAACAAAATCGTTGTTATCAACAACTGCTAATCAGTTAAAAAGTAAAGTTCAATTGCCCGATGAAAAGCTATTCGATTTGCCTGAAAAGGTATTACAGTTTGGCACAGGGGTATTGCTCAGAGGATTGTGCGATTATTTCATTGACAAAGCCAACAAACAAGGGGTTTTCAATGGCCGAATCGTTGTTGTTAAATCAACAGATAAAGGTGGAGCCGATGAGTTTAATGAGCAAGATGGCTTATATACTCATTGTGTAAGAGGGCTTGAAAATGGTAAATTGGTGGAAGAAACCATCATCAATGCCTCTATTTCAAGAACTTTATCGGCACGTTCTCAATGGGAAGAGATTTTGGCTTGTGCCAAAAGCCCCGATATGCAAGTGGTGATTTCTAATACGACCGAAGTGGGTATTTCTTTGCTCGAAAACGACAAAATTACCTCTAATCCACCTCAGTCGTTTCCTGTAAAATTGCTGGCGTTCTTGTATGAGCGTTGGAAGCATTTTGCTGGCTCGGCCGAAAGCGGCATGGTGATTGTTCCAACCGAGTTGATTATCGGTAATGGCGATAAGCTTAAAGAGATTGTCTTAGAACAAGCCAAACGCAATGCCTTAGAAGCTGAATTTATAGACTGGTTGCATACGGCAAATTCCTTCTGTAATTCATTGGTTGACAGAATTGTACCAGGAAAACCAGAAAATGCTACGGAAATTTTAGCAAAATTAGGCTACGAAGACGACCTCGTGGTGATGTCTGAGGTGTATCGCTTATGGGCGATTCAGGGCGACGAGCGTGTACGCAAAGTATTGAGCTTTGCCCAAGCCGACGAAGGCGTAATTATTGAGCGTGATATTGAAATTTATCGTGAGCTAAAACTACGTCTTTTGAACGGAACTCATACGCTTACTTGTGGTATGGCGTATTTGTTGGGCTTTAAATATGTAAAAGATGTGATGTCGAATGCTTATTTGAGTCGTATCATTACCAACTTGATGCTCGGCGAACTTTCGTTGGCTATTCCTTATAAGGTTGATTCAAAAGTGGCCGACCGTTTTGGTCGAATGGTATTAGACCGTTTCCGTAATCCTTATATCAACCACAAATTGCTAGACATTACGGTGCAATATACTACCAAAATGCGTATGCGTAATGTGCCTATTTTGTTGCAATATTACCGTGAATTTGGCAGAGCACCCGAATTGTTTGCGATGGGTTTTGCTGCATTTTTGCAGTTTATGCACGCCGAAAAATATGTAAACGGCGTTTATTATGGCGAATGCAATGGCGGGCATTATCCTATTACTTGTAATTATGCAGGCTATTTTTATGATGCTTGGATGAACTTCGATTTGAAAAAAGTTTTGTCTAATACCAGTCTTTGGGGCGAAGACCTAACCAAATTAGAAGGTTTTGAAGAAGCAGTAGCCAAATATTTATAATAATACAACAAGCTTTTTTCCACAAAAGAATCAAACAATTGATTCTTTTGTGGAAAACTTCTTACGAAAAACAATTTACACACACCTTCTTGCAACCTACTGATAACAAATACATTATCGTTACTTTCTCCGATTCTTAATTCTCATTCTTTCTTCCTTTTTTGGTATATAGAGTAAGGCAAAAAGCCAAAGCTTTGGTATTGGCTTACTGATAAGAAGCACCGTATATTTTTACAGCCAAACTTTTGTACTAATTTTGAAGCCCCAAATGATTGATACATTTTGGGTAAAATCAACATTTCCAAACGCAATTCTCGCATTGTTTTGAACATGACTATTGACCAAATTTTTGACCGTTTTGAATCATTAAATGTATTAGTGATTGGCGACTTGATGATAGATGCTTACACTTGGGGCAAAGTAGAACGTATTTCGCCCGAAGCACCTGTTCCGGTGGTCAATGTCACAAGTCGAGAAATGCGTTTGGGCGGTGCCGGAAACGTAGTCATGAATGTGCAAGCTTTGGGAGCAAAAGCCATCATTTGCTCAGTTATAGGCAAAGACACTTTTGGCGACAATCTCTTAGATTTATTAGCCAAACAAGCCCTTTCTACCGAAGGCATTATTCAGTCGCCAACTCGTATAACGACTGTCAAAGAAAGGATTATTGCAGGCTCTCAACAAATTGTACGTATTGATACCGAAACCGACCAATACATCACAGAAGAAGAGAGAAAAGCTTTATTGGCACGTATCAAAAGTTTGGCAACCCAAGCAGATGTACTTATTTTTGAAGATTATGATAAGGGTGTTTTATCTAAAGACCTAATTGGTGAAATTATTGATTTTGCCCTAGCACAAGGCATTCCAACCGTAGTGGACCCCAAAAAGCGTAATTTTTTACACTACCAAAAAGCAACGCTATTTAAGCCTAATTTAAAAGAATTAAAAGAAGGATTGAATATTGCTTTAGATGTAAAGAACCACACCTCTTTGGCACAAGCCGTTGCCCAATTGAAGCAAACCTTAGCGGTAGAAGGAGCGTTTGTTACGCTATCAGAGCAAGGCGTTTTTATCAATTATCAAGGCGAAGAAGTACATTTGCCAGCCCATTTGCGACAAATCGCCGATGTGTCGGGTGCAGGAGATACCGTCATTTCGATTGCGGCTTGTTGTGTAGCACTTGGGCTACCAGCACGATTAGTGGCAGGTTTATCAAACCTCGGCGGTGGCTTGGTGTGCGAGTCGGTTGGCGTAGTACCTATCAACAAACAACGATTACAAAAAGAAGCAAAAATTCACTATGACAGTCATTAACGTAACCAAAGACGACTACCTTATTTCTACGGATAAAAAGCTTTTACAAATAGCGGTCATTCATACCTATCTTTCAGAACAATCGTACTGGGCGAAAGGTATTCCACAAAACATCGTAGAACGCTCTATCGAACATTCTATTGCATTTGGCGTGTATCACCAAGCAAAACAAATAGGATTTTGTCGGGTAACGAGCGATTTAAGCACCTTTGCTTATTTGGCAGATGTTTTTATTTTGGAAGAATATCGAGGCAAAGGCTTATCGAAATGGCTTGTGTCATCGGTGTTATCACACCCCGACTTACAGGGATTACGCCGTTGGTTACTAGCAACTTACGATGCACACGGGCTTTATGCTCAATACGGTTTTGAGCCGCTTGATAAGCCCGAAAATTTCATGCAAATCAGACAAGTAAATCCTTATGGCATGGGCTAATGCGGTTTTTCTTCAATGCCCAAGGTGCTAATAGAGGGATTAATGATGCGAGGCGTAATCACGATTTTGAAAACTTTATTTCCTGCCAAACTAAATTCGGTGGTGTATTTCCCTTTGGCTTTCAGGCTTCTATACACCGCCGTGTAATTGATAGAATGCTCCCATCCATGAATGGCCAAATTGCCCAACAAATGGCTAAGGCATTTTTGTAGGTTTGAAAAATAACTTATGACAGGTTCTTTGGTACGAATACTATTGAGCGAACCAATCGCAATAACGGCGACTTCATAAATTGTTTGTTGTTTCATAGCCCTTTTTTCTTACTTTTTAATTCATAGATGGCAGAGATAGGAAAATGGTCGGAAAGGTCGAAGTGGTGCGTTTTGAAGCCTTTTATGTCAAATTCTTCGCTAAAAAATTGGTTGTCGATACGTACCCATTTCGGACTCCGGTTCAAGGTAAAACCAAGCCCGTTGCCTGCTTCTTCAAAAGCATTATAAAGCCTATCGCTGATATGTCCATACACCAAGCCGTAGGGCATTTCGTTCAGGTCGCCACATAGAAGCGTTGGATAAGGGCTTTCGTCGATGAGGCGTTCTACTTCTTTGATTTCTTCGGCATGAGCAATAAATCCTCTTTTGAGTGAAAACAGAATACCTCTAGTTTCATATTTAGTTTTTGAATAATCATTGATTGATTTGGCCACCCTTCCCACTCGAATACCCATTGATTGCAATTGTACATTAATCACCCGAATGGTATCGTTGGGTAATGCGATGTCGGCATACAAGTAGCCATTGCTTTGTCCAAAATCGGGCCAAATTTTAACTTTTTGTTTGATAATGGGGTATTTTGAAAAAATAACTAGCTTGCTACTATACATATTTCCTTCAGTATCAAATGCACGATAACCATTTGTTTTTCCCACAATATCATAAGCGTTTTGATTTGAAGGTAGCCACGCTGCTGAAAATTCTTGAAAACATTTAATATCGGCATCAAACTTGGCAATATAATCCACAAGTTTCTCTCGCTTTTCTACATCTTTTAGGTCTTGTGGAATACTAAAACCGCATACATTATAACTAAAAACTTTGAGTTCTGAGGCTTTTCTATGCTTAGGGTATGGCTTGAGCGGCGAATATTGCAGGGTACGCAGCACAAATGGCCAGCCCACCAGTAAAATTACCAGAGGCAATACCGAGCGGGTAGGTCTGATGCAAAGCCAAGCCACAAATAGCACCAAACAACCCAATTGTGCCACAGGAATAGAAAGCATGATAAAGCCCGCAATCCAATGCTCCCAGACAATCGTATAACCCAGTAAATAGGCTAATAAGGTATATATACACCAAGGTAAACTTATAAGCCAAAGTAATGACGTTGCAACTTTTTTTAGCATCTGATAAATTTGGTAGAAAATTACTACGAAGTTTTGAGGAAAATATGGATACTAACTTCGTCGTTTTCAATAAAATATAAAAACCTCTTGCTTTTGTACAATTCTTATTTTTCGTTGCCGAATCTTTTACAAAAATGTGGTTTTTTCTAAGAAAAACGATGCCTTTTATAAAATCTTCACACGATGCAAGAAATCTTTTTATAATAAATTGCTACTTTACAAAATAATTTATACTTTTGCGTTCCAATTTCAGAAATCACTGATAATCAAGTCTATTACATCGCCGATTACAGCAAAATTTTAATTCTGAAAATAGCACAATGAGCGTTGCTTATCAGCTACTAAGGCAATGCACTGTTGTATTCATTGTAAAGAATTGTTTGATACTGAGGTGATTAACACATAAACAATTAACGCATTTTTATCATGGCGAAGGTTTGTCAATTAACAGGAAAAAGAACTCAAGTGGGTAACAACGTTTCTCACGCTAATAACAAAACTAAGAGAAAGTTTTATCCAAACTTGCAGACTAAAAAATTCTATTTAGAGTCTGAAGGTGTATGGGTTAGCTTGAAGGTATCGGCTAAAGCGATTCGTACTATCAACAAAAAAGGCTTAGAAGCTGCTTTGGTTGATGCTGCACGCAAAGGTACTTTGAGCGTTTAGTCGTTCGTTACTTTCTATATAAAATCCCTTTATTGCCTAGTCAATAAAGGGATTTTGTGTATATAAAATTTTGCTACGGCTTACTTTTTCAAACTGGTTTGGTAAATCACCTTGCCTTCGTGGTTGATTGCCTGCACCAAGACTTCTTTGGGTTTTGCCGAAAATACCATAAAGCCATATTCTTTGCTTGCCAACTTACTGATGGGCAATACGCCAATGGCTGTAGCTTCCGACCCCGACCCCGAAACAAAGTATTGCGTTTTTTCGGTATTGACCAAATGTTGTAAATCGTGGTCATGGCCACAGATATAGGCATCTACTTGGTATTTTTTGAAAAGCGTTCTTAACGAACCTCTGATAGCACGAGTATCGTCGCTTTCTCTTCTCAATTCGGTAGCTGTAAATAAAGGATGATGCCCCACCACAAATGTCCATTTGACCGAAGGAGTCTTTTTTGCCAACTCTAATTGCTGAATCAACCATTCTTTTTGAGCGGTACTGTCTTGTGTACTTACGGTATGCTTCAAGGTCGAATGCTTGTAATAACCTGGTACCAAAGGATTGGTGTCTATGAATATCATTCGCACTTGTTGCTTAGGGTTGCCGTTTATGTTGAACGTTTGGCTATAATAACGAGCAGGCATTTTCCAGCGTGGACTTACCTTGGTGTAAGCAACTTCTCCCGCTGGGTTTTTACCATAATCGTGATTGCCTAGCACGGCATACCAATTTTTTTGTAAAGAAGGAGCGGTGTAAATATCTTCAAAAGAGGCTTTCCAAAGTGGGTCATATTCATCAGCTACGCCATTGTAATAGATATTGTCGCCCGTTGTGACGATAAAATCGGCGTTGAGTTTACTGGCAACTTCGCCCATTTGATAGGCTACGGGCTTTTGGTGGTCTTTGCCTTCTCGCCCCCAGTCACCGATAACCAAAAAGTTCAAAGCTCCTTGAGGCTTTATAAGCGAATCGGTTGTCACCAGTGTTTTATTGCTGGGCGACGATTGCGAATGTCGTTTAATTAAGAAGAAAGAAAACAACAGTAAGAATACAATCCAAGTGAATTTTTGCATTTGTTTATTGCTGATAAAAGTTTTTACAAAAATACAAGGTAAAAATGAATGAAGAATAAATAGAAGATAATAGATAGATTAAAATATGAAGTATGAGTGATAAATATGTGAATTGTAAATTTAAAATATTGAATTTCAAGACATTAAAATAATTTTGATTAAAAAACAAGGAGCATAAAAGTGTTTGAAAATAACACCTCTATGCTCCTCCTCCTTCGTGAGTGTATTTTACCTTACGCCTAAATGTCGTTCAATTCCTAGTTCTAATCCTCGTAATTCGGCCAAGCCTCTCAAACGGCCAATCGCAGTATAACCGGGATTGGTACGCTTTTCTGGATTCAAATCGTCGAGCATACGATGCCCGTGGTCAGGACGGAACGGCAAGCGGTAATCTTTTCTACCCGAAGCTATGCGGCCATGTTGCTCTTGTACCAACGCTTTCATTACGCCATACATATCAACATCGCCATCGAGGTGGTCGGCTTCATAGAAATTACCTTCTTCGTCACGTTTGGTGGCACGCAAATGCACAAAGTTGATACGGCTTCCCAATCGTTCTACCATACCTACCAAGTCATTATCTGGCCTTACGCCATAGCTACCCGTGCAAAAGCACAGCCCGTTGTTGGGACTTTCGTAGGCTTGTAGCAACAGTGTGGCATCGGCTTCGGTACTCACCACCCTTGGCAAACCCAAAATCGGATACGGTGGGTCGTCGGGGTGAATCGCCAAATTGATGCCTGCTTCTTCTGCGGCAGGAGTAATGGCTTTGATAAATTCGTATAAATTTTCTCGTAATTCTTTGTCGCCTATTTCGTTGTAAGTTGCCAAAACAGCCGCAAATTCTTCTACCGTAAAGCTTTCTTCGCTGCCAGGCAAGCCCGCAATGATATTACGAATCAGCTTAGTTTTGGCGGCATCGTTGGCTTGTGTAAACCATGCTTGGGCTTTGGCCAATTGTACATCGGTATAACTCTCCTCTGCTTTTTTTCTTTTTAGAATAAATATTTCAAAAGCTGCAAATTCGGTGGCATCAAAACGCAAAGCCGTAGAGCCGTCTTCTAAAGGATAGTCCAAATCGGTGCGAGTCCAATCCAGTACGGGCATAAAGTTATAACAAACGGTATCAATGCCACATTTACCTAAATTACGCAAACTTTGCTTGTAATTTTCGATATACTGAGCATAGTTGCCTGTCCGTTTTTTGATGTCTTCGTGTACTGGTACGCTTTCGACTACCGAAAATTGCAAACCTGCCATTTCTATCATGGCTTTGCGGGCTAAAATCTCTTCTTTTGTCCAAACTACACCATTAGGCAAATGATGCAATGCGGTGACAATTCCTGTTGCACCTGCTTGACGAATATGCGACAAGGGTACGGGGTCTTTTGGACCAAACCAACGAAATGTTTGTTCTAAAGGCATATTTATAGGATGTTCTAAGTAAAAAATAGTGGCATTAGCAATGCCTTCCTCCTGAGTGTTTTCTTAAAAAGGCATATTTTTCAGGAATTTACCCTATAAATTTTGAAAAAAGCATCTAGTTTTATCCTTTTTGTTGGCGATTGTAATGCTCAACATAAGCAGGCACAGCAATCTCAGGGTTCAATATTGGGTCTGGGATTGGGCTAGAGGCTTGTAAAGTCAGTGGTAAAACACCTGCCCAAACAGGTAATGATAGGTCTTCTTCATCGTCGTTGACGTTGCCTGTACGCATTTTGGCGGAGGCTTCTACGATTGGAAAAGCAATCACCATCGTTTTTTTCATGTCCGATGCCGAAGGCTGGCGTACTTCTGCCCAACGCCCAGGAATTACGTGTTCGGTAAAGGCTTCGAGGGCATCCCAACTTTCTTGTTCGTCTGTCACCAGTTCACCTTTGGCAAATAAAACAACCGACCGATAATTGACCGAATGATGAAACGCCGAACGAGCCAGTACCAAACCGTCGAGCAACGACACCGCAATACACACTTCTCGCCCGTCGGCTAGGCTACGCATCAAATGACTCCCCACCGAGCCATGAATATACAGTTTGTTGCCAATGCGGCCATAGCCTGTGGGTAAAAGCATGGGCGTGTTGTTTTCGATGTAAGCAATATGACAAAATAAGCCTTCGTCCAAAATGGCATAAATTTGTTCTAATTCTTGCGTGCTTCTTTTGGGCAAACGACTAGGCTTTGTTCTAGGGGTTATTTCAATCTGTGTCATGGGTAAAATTTAAGTTTATGTTGTATCTGTGCAAAATTAATTTCAACCAAAAAATACAAATCACTCAAAATCAATAAACTAATACACAATTCATGATTTTTTACATACAAAGTTGTATCTTAGCTGGCATAGTTTGCTAGTCCACTTTTTACGCTTGTGATAGTCCAGATGGAAGTACCTTTTAAATCGTTGATTACGATTCAGCCGACGCATCCTTTGCCGATATATGTACAGATTACCAATGCTTTTATTCAGCAAATACAACAAGGTATGTTGAAAAAAGGCACGCCTTTGTTGGGCAGTCGCTCAATGGCAAAACTGCTCGAAGTCAACAGGCAGACGGTCGTAGCGGCGTATCAAGAGCTACAGGCTCAAGGTTGGATAGAGAGTTTGCCACGAAAAGGATGTTTTGTTGCCCAACATTTGCCAACGGTCAAGCCCAAGCCTTTGCCTACCGAAATCGTGGCAACGGCGGCGTTGCGTCCTGCCGATGCCCTGCCTAATTTTCCTATTCATTTGCCTGTGTTTATCAGTCAGCAATGGGCATTCAACGACGGTTTGCCTGATGTGCGTTTAGCTCCACGAGAAGAACTAGCCCGTTTGTATGCTCATTATATTCGGTATGGCGAGCCAGCTTTGTTGCAATATGTGCCTGTTTTAGGCAATCATCGTTTTAGAGAAACCCTCGCCCAACATCTCAATCAAACCAGAGGCTTGTCGGTGTCGGCTGCTCAAATCATCAGCACAAGAGGAAGCCAAATGGGGATTTATCTGGTGGCTGCTGCCTTGATACAAGCACACGATACGGTGGTGGTGGGCCAATGGAGTTATGGGGCTTCTACGCTCACATTTCAGCATTTTGGGGCAACTATCCAAACCATTCCTGTCGATGAAGAGGGTTTACAGGTCGAAGAATTGGCAGTTATTTGTAGCCAAAAACGTATCAAGGCGGTGTATGTAACGTCGCATCATTATCACCCGACCACCGTGACGCTCAAGCCCGAACGACGTATTCGGTTGTTGCAATTGGCGGAGCAATATGGTTTTTTTGTTATCGAGGATGATTATGATTACGATTATCATTACGCCAACAAACCCGTATTGCCTTTGGCTAGTGCCGATGCGTCGGGATGGGTAATTTATGTAGGGTCTTTTACAAAAAAAATTGCCCCAACTTTTCGGGTTGGCTATGTGGTAGCAACCGAAAAACTTACCATAGAGTTGGGAAAAATACGGAGGATAATCGACCGACAAGGCGATACGCTCCTAGAAAATTGCTTGGCTGATATGCTTACAGACGGGACCTTGAAAAGATATACACATAAAACCTTGAAAATTTATCAAGCCAGAAGGGACTTTACTTCTCGTGTTTTACAAGAAGAGGCTCAGGCATGGATTCAACACCAAATTCCTGACGGGGGAATGGCGATTTGGGCAAAATTTAACCCTGATATTCCCCTACAAAATCTTGC